>OLQG01001764.1_pt1 | contig 12557 bp, 12 predicted proteins | sample 1672221 | NCBI WGS metagenome assembly OLQG01 (sample SAMEA3136660, study PRJEB25190) | human gut metagenome | biome: human gut; feature: human-associated habitat; material: faeces | place: Austria | collected 2013
TTGCATTCCACTGCGTCGTCGTATGGCTGCCAATGCCGGCATCCTCTCCATCCAGACCGTTACAGTAAGCCCATGCAACAAATCCGCTGCAGTCCAGTCCATAAGACCGTACTGTTCCACTGCTTTTACTTCCGGAAACTGAAACTGTCTGCTGTTCACCCCAGCGGCCATCCCAGCCGATGGCATAAGATTTTCCGCCCCAGAAATAGCCTACTTTTCCGATCAGACTGCACGCTGCTGCTACAATTGCCACACGTTCTTCGCTGACACCATTTCCGGCTTCGGAACGTACAAATCCTTTGGATGCCGTAACGATCGCACAGAGCTGTCTGCATTTTGTGGAAGCATATTTGTCCAGAACAGCCTTCTGCTGTTCATCCACATCATACAAGATAGCATACTCTTCTGCTGTGAGTGCATAGTATTCTTTTTCCTGCTTCTCTTTTGCATCTGCCGTTTCTTTTGCATCTGCTGCTTTTTTTATATTTGCCGTATGCTGTACCGTGCCTTGCTGTGCTGTATCAGAAACCGCTTTCCGGTTGCTTCTGCCCCCTGCGGCTGCATCTGCCGCTGTACTTTCACTTTTTTGTGTTGTTTCCGTTTCTGCTGTATCTTTCTCTGTTTTTTCTGTGCTGTCTGAAGTTTCTTCCTGTACCGTTTCCAGCTTTCGCAGAATTGCAGAATTACTCCTTACATTCATCAGGAAAAAGAGCTGTTCCAGTTCATCCTGACAGGATTTATCCAGTATGACTGTCTTTTCTCCTGACGCATACTTCATCACATAAACTGCCAGCACATCCTGCCAGTTTTCAGCGGTAAAAGCATCCGGATCATCCAGAAATGCCCGGTAATCTTCCTCAATCCTGTCCATGACTTTCTCGAAATCATCCGAAAAAGAAATCCCATATTCCGATGAAAGTTCACTTAAATACACAGTATTTCCGGCAATGATATTAGAAGTATAATCTGCTGCCGCGTCCGAATGATCGATCTGTACCGTCTCATCATCCGGCCTCTGAATCTCTTTTCCGGCATCGTCAATATCCACTACTTTCTTATTATCTGATGTACCGGCATCTTCGATTCCCGGAATGTTCTCTTTGCTGTCATTCCTTGAAGCATCGCTTTCCACCGTCTGACTGCTGTCCGCAGTCTCCGGCTCATTGAGCACCGGTGTTTCTGTTTCTGCAGGAGTGCCTGGTTCTTTTGTCTGCGGCTGATCACTTTCCGATGTATCAGTCTCAGTCTGATCTGTCTCCGGTGCTGATGTCTCGGTCTGCGTCGTCTCTGCCTGACTGCTGTCTTCCGCAGACACTTCTGTCAGTTCCTCTGTCACCTTCTGTACTCCCATATCAGCCGCATAAGTAACTGGTGCCGCTGAGAGCATCATACTTCCTGCAAGTACAAAACAGCCTAATTTATGTAAATACTTATTTTTCATTTACCTTGCCTTTCCCTGGACTTATCCATAATATTCCTCTGTCTCCTGTAATGATCCTGCAACATTTGATTACATTTTCCATAAACTGGATCATGATTGTTCCCTATTATAAAAGTTTCCCTTTCGTTTTTCAAGAGCTGTCACAAAATTTTCATAAAATAACAGTTCAGCCACAGGTAAGCTCCTTTGTGACTGAACTGTTGTTTTATTACCAGAATATTTTTCTTACATCATTAAACATGACCACAACCATCAAAAGCATCAGCAGCAACAGTCCGGCAAAGTGGACCATGCCTTCTTTTTCCGGATCGATCCTCTTACCACGGATCAGCTCAATGACCAGAAAGACCAGTCTGCCGCCGTCCAGTGCCGGGATTGGAAGAAGGTTCATCACACCTAAGTTCGCTGTCAGCAAAATAGAAATGTTCAGCATATTCAGCCATACATAGAAACCGCCGGATGACTGTGACTCCTGATACGTCTCTCCGATGTAACTCACAACACCGACCGGACCGGACATATCATTGATGCTCGCCTGACCGGTAAAGAGCATTTTAATACTCTCGATTGTCAGCTGAATCCAATATTTTACTTCATAGGCACTGTATTTCAGGGTGCCGAGGATGCCGCATTTTTCGCGGTAATTGGAACTGCAGCTGATACCGAAAATGTAGCGACCGCTTTCATTTGCAACTGGATCCATCTCAACGGTGATATCCTTGCCGTCACGCTCCACGGTCATCGTCACCGGCTGTTTTTGATGAAAGGTCACATAGTTGGTTACTTCTCTTGCCACATGGATATTGCTGTGATTGATCTTTTTAACAATATCGCCTTCTTTCAGACCGGCTTCTGCTGCCGGATATCCATCGCTTACCTGCAGGATCACAGGCTTATCATAACCAATGCTTCCTATAATAAATAAGGACAGCACAAATGCCAGGATAAAGTTAAATACCGGGCCGGCGGCAATGACTGCGATTCTCGCCCATACGGATGCCGCTGCAAATGCACCCGCCTCCATCGTTCCTTCATCTTCGCCAAGCATCATACAGGAGCCGCCAAACGGCAGAAGTTTCCAGGAATATTTTGTTCCGCCCTTATCAAAGCTTAACAGTCTCGGTCCCATTCCCAGAGAGAATTCCACAACCGTAATGCCATTCTTCTTTGCCAGCAGGAAATGTCCGAACTCGTGAAAAAGAACGATCAGACTAAAGATCAACAACGCTATAATTATGCTCAATTTACCACCTGCTTTCAATCATTTCATAAGTTTCCTGTTCACACTGCAAAATCTGTTCCACCGTTGGATTTTCGATCACTTTGTGTGCATCCATACAGGTGCGGATGATCTCGTAAATATCCAGAAAACCAATCTTGCGGTTCAAAAATTTGCTGACGGCACGCTCATTTGCCGCATTGAATACGGTCGGCATGGAGCCGCCTGCTTTTGCTGCTGCAAATGCCAGAGGCAGTCCTTCAAAATTCTCCATATCCGGTTTTTCGAAGGTGATCTGTGACAGGCTCCAGAAATCCAGACGTTCCCCTGCCAGGTACTCTCTGTCCGGATAGAACAGTGCATACTGGATCGGAAGTTTCATATCCGGAGTGCCAAGCTGGGCGATCACCGCACCGTCTTTGTACTGCACCATGGAATGGATAATGCTCTGCGGCTGGATCACAACCTGGATCTGATCCAGTTCTGCATCAAACAGCCATTTTGCCTCCATCACTTCCAGACCTTTGTTGACCATGCTCGCAGAATCAATCGTGATCTTATGTCCCATCGACCAGTTCGGATGTTTCAAGGCATCCTCAAGCTGCACATTTTTTAAAAATGCTTTATCTTTTCCGCGGAACGGACCGCCGGATGCCGTCAGAAGGATTTTATCGATCTGTGTTTTCTTTTCTCCGTTTAAGGACTGGAAAATCGCACTGTGTTCGCTGTCCACCGGAAGGATCTTTACGTTGTATTCTTTTGCCAGAGGCATGATGATATGACCGGCAGTTACAAGTGTCTCTTTGTTTGCAAGTGCAATGTCCTTGCCTGCTTTGATGGCTGCAATGGTCGGGCGTATCCCGATCATACCGACGATTGCCGTCACCAGAACTTCTGTTCCTTCCATCTGTGCAATTTCCAGAAGTCCATCCATGCCGGAAACAATCTTCACCTGCAGATCTGCGGTAAGGACTCTGAGTTCCTGTGCTTTTTCTTCATCCCATACTGCTGCGATCTGCGGATGAAACTCACGGATCTGGCTCTCCAGTTGTGTAATATTATGACCTGCTGCCAGTGCTTTTACACAGAGCCTTTCCGGATTCGCACGCACAACATCAAGTGTCTGCGTTCCGATCGAACCGGTTGAACCCAAAACTGCTATATTTTTCATACGTTCCTCCTTATTTCATCATAAACATAGAAAGATAATAAATAACCGGTGCTGTAAAGATCACGCTGTCAAAACGATCCATGATCCCGCCGTGTCCCGGTATCAGTGTGCCGTAGTCTTTGATGTTGTGGTTACGCTTGATTGCCGATGCCGCCAGGTCTCCGACCATAGAGATCAGTGCTCCGACTGCACAGATGAGTGCATACGTGACCACCGGACTTTCTGCTTCCAGATGGCTGCCTACGACTGCCGCATAGACAGCTCCCAGAAGTGCTGCACCGACAACACCGCCGACTGCCCCTTCTACGGACTTCTTCGGACTTAATACCGGAGACATTTTGTGTTTGCCGATCAGCATGCCGACACAGTAAGCACAGGTATCACATCCCCAGGAGCACAGAAAGATCAGCCATACAAGAAATGCTCCGTCGCGTATCATTCTGGTCTGATAAATATAAGAAAGCATTATGCCTACATAGGCTACGCCGAAAAAGGCTGCCATCACCTGTTCTGCATGGTACTTTGGATAAGAAAACACATAGACAAACATCATGGCGATCAGCACAATGATCAGATTCATCATAACATACTCGGAATATCCGAGACTCAGCAGAATATAATGCGAGATCACACCCAGATATCCCACCACTGCCAGCAGATTTTCACCCTTTTTCTGTACCTTCACTGCACGGTACAGTTCAAACATACCGATCAGCGATACGATGGTCAGTGTTCCATACAAAATCCAGCCTCCGCTGCAGATTGTCAGAAGTGCCACTGCCACCAGAACGATACCGCTGATAAGTCTTGTCACAAACATATCTTATTCTCCTTTCACACCGCCATATCTGCGTTCTCTTCCATTATATTTCTCAATGGCCTTTAACAGTTCTTCTTTATTGAATGCCGGCCATGGAACTTCCGTGAAATAGAACTCCGAATAAGCCAGCTGCCACAGCAGATAGTTGGACAGACGCAGCTCACCGCTGGTGCGGATCAACAGGTCCGGATCCGGGATCTCCCTTGTATCCAGGTACGCCGAAAAGAGATCTTCCGTGATGTCTTCCGGCTTTACAGCCCCATCCACGCAGTCCTGACTGAGCTGGCGGATTGCACGCACGATCTCGTCACGGCTTCCGTAGTTGATCGCAAGGTTGAAATTCAGCCCGGTATTGTCTTTGGAAGACTCAACCAGTTCTTTTAAACTCTCCTGCAGATCATCTGCCAGAGCCGCCGGATCTCCGAGAACGCGTACTTTCATGTTGTTGTCTCTTGCTGTCTTGATACAGGTCTTCGTATAGCTCCGGAAAAGCTTCATCAGACCATCAACTTCTTCTCTGGAACGTTTCCAGTTCTCCGTGGAGAACAGATAGACCGTCAGATATTTAATGCCGATATCATAAGCATCACGGCAGATCTTTTCCAGATTCTTGGCACCGCGGGCATGGCCGTAGTTACGCGGCATTCCTTTGCTCTTCGCCCAGCGTCCGTTGCCGTCCAGAATGATCGCTACATGTTGTGGAATATTCATACACAAAACCTCCTGTGTGCAAAAAAGCAGGGATGCCACACTGCAACATCCCTGTATTTACCCAATATTTACCTTCTGAGACTATACGGTCATGATCTCTTTTGATTTTTCCTCGATAGCCTTGTCGATATCCTTGATGTACTTGTCTGTCAGCTTCTGGACATTTTCTTCCAGCTCTTTGACTTCGTCCTCAGATACCTCTTTTCCCTTTCCAAGTTTCTTGAATGCATCGTTTGCGTCACGTCTGATATTGCGGACAGCAACTTTTGCACCCTCGCCTTTTTTCTTTACTTCTTTTACCAGATCTTTTCTGCGTTCCTCTGTCAGTTCCGGGAATACCAGACGGATCACTTTTCCATCGGTACTCGGATTAATGCCAAGGTCGGATACCTGGATCGCTTTGCAGATCTCTTTGACCAGGGATGCATCCCATGGCTGAATCTGGAGCATACGCGGCTCCGGAACGGTAACATTTCCTACCTGCTGAAGCGGTGTCGGTGTTCCGTAATACTCTACTGTGATGCGGTCCAGTACATGCGGATTGGCACGTCCTGCACGGATCGCCCCAAACTCTTCGAGCAGGTTATTATATGATTTTGTCATTTTGACATCGTATGCTTTGATTCTTTCATCCATTTCTGATTCCTCCTGTATTCTGGTATTATACGGTCACTTTTGTTCCGTTGAATTTGCCGTTTACGGTGTTGACAATACTGTTCTCTTCGTTCAGCCCGAAAACAAGCATCGGCATCTTGTTTTCCATGCAGAGAATGGACGCTGCCATATCTACTACACCCAGTTTGCGGTCGATAACTTCCTGAATAGAAATCTCATCGTATTTTTTCGCATCCGGATTCGTCTTCGGATCGCTGTCATATACACCATCAATGGATTTTGCGAGCAGGATCACATCTGCCTCAATCTCAATGGCACGAAGCACGGTCGCTGTATCGGTAGAAAAATACGGATGTCCGGTGCCGCCTGCAAAGAAGGATACCATCCCTTTTTCAAAATATTTATTGACACGGTCTTTTGAGAAAAGTTTTGTAAAAGATCCGCATGCAAACGGTGTCAGGATCTGTGTTTTCATTCCGACAGAACGGAAGATCTCCGATACATAAATGCAGTTCATGACAGTTGCCAGCATTCCGATCTGATCTGCTTTGGTGCGGTCGATATTCTCACTGGAGCGGCCTCTCCAGAAGTTTCCGCCGCCGATCACGATACTGACTTCCAGGCCTGCGTCCACGATTTCTTTTACCTGTTTTGCTACTTTTGTAACGGTCGGCTCATCAAAGCCCATATGTTTATCACCTGCAAGTGCTTCGCCGCTTAATTTCAATAATACTCTTTTCATTCTGCACCTCAATCTGTTTTTTTGTTTCGAGACAGTTTCTATGTCTGTTTACCTGAAACTTTCTGCTGAGAGTATATCATATTTCCTTTGAAACTACAACTAAGAATTCTGAGAGTACTTCTGCCAGTTTTTCTCCCTGTGCTTTATTGTCCTGCAATTCTCTGAATATACCCTGTATACTGTTCTTACAATATTCCCTCCGCAATTTTTGCTATACTTTTTCCCATGTTTTTGCTATAATCACGCTTGACACTTTGAACTTTGCCTGAATATAGGAGATATCATATGAACTTAACTTTATTTTCGGATGCTGCACTGGACGCACTGCTTGACAGTCTTCGCATGCTTCCCTTTTTATTTGTGGCTTTTCTGATCCTGGAAGCCCTCGAACACTATTCCAGTGACCGGCTGACGCATTTCTTCCAGCACAAAAAAGGCGGACCGGCCGTCGCATCCCTGCTTGGCTGCATTCCTCAGTGCGGCTTCTCTGCCCTGATCTCCAGCCTTTACTGCGGAGGCATTGTCACGGTCGGAACATTGATCGCCGTATATTTATCCACTTCAGATGAGGCGGTCCTGATCCTTCTTGCACACCCGGAACAGGCCGGTGTTGTCGGAAAGCTTCTGCTCACCAAACTGATCATCGCCATTCCTGCCGGATATCTGGTTGATTTTATCTGGAGCAGATGGAAACACCCACAGAAACATGTCGAAGATCTCTGCGAACACTGCGGATGTCACGACCACCACGGTATTATAAAACCGGCACTGAACCACACGTTAAAGCTTTTCGCTTTTATCCTTGTCTTCAATGCCGTTCTGAATGTCCTGATCGAAGGAATCGGACTGGAATCCCTCTCAAAAGTCCTGCTTGGCGGAACGATCTTCCAGCCGTTTCTGACTGCACTGCTTGGACTGATCCCGAACTGTGCAGCTTCTATCCTGATCACACAGCTCTTTGTGGAGGGTGCGATCAGTTTCGGGGCTGCTGTTGCCGGTCTGTGTACCGGAGCCGGCGTCGGACTTGTGATCCTGTTTAAGACCAGCAGAAATAAAAAAGAATGTTTTGCTATTACCGGCATCCTCTATCTGATTGCCGTGGTCGCCGGAATGATCCTGCAGCTGATCGGATAAACCATCCGCATCAGCCTGCAGACGCTCCGGTTTTTATTTGATGTCCAGTTTGGCAAAGGCCGCCGCAAATGCGTTATTTAACGGTTCGGCGGCTTCTTTTTTCTGTTTTTTCAGATAACTCTGCACATCCCGTTTGCTGACACCTGCTCCTTCTTTTTCTCTTCGATTCTTAAATGCAGACAGTTTCTCTTTATATCCACATTTGCAGATAAAGGTCTGATCTTCCCCTTTTCCGTACAGTTCCATTTTTTTATGGCATTTTGGACATCTCGCATTGGATGTCCTGGAGAGTGTTTCCCGGTATCCACACTCTCTGTCCTGACATACCAGCATTTTACTGTTTTTTCCATTGACAGAAAGCAGTCTTTTGCCACACTGCGGACATTTCTTGTTTGTCAGATTATCGTGGCGGAAAGTCTGTGTGCCTGCTTTGATCTCACGGATCAGTTCTTCCGTATAATCATCAATTTCTTCGATAAATGCCTTTTCCTGCAGCTTTCCCTTTGCAATCCCGGAAAGTTTCATTTCCCAGGCTGCTGTCAGCTCCGGCTTTTTCAGCTCGGACGGAACCAGTTCCAGCAGTTGTTTTCCTTTACCTGTCACATGGATCTCATTTCCCTTTTTCTCCATAAGAAAAGAATTGAATAGTTTATCAATGATATCTGCTCTTGTCGCTACCGTGCCAAGTCCGCCTGTTTCTCCCAGTGTTTTTGCCGCCTTTGCATCTTTGCTTTCCATGTAGCGGACCGGATTTTCCATGGCGGAGAGCAGGGACGCTTCCGTAAAATAAGCAGGGGGTGTTGTTTTTCCGGTTGTAACTGTCACTTTGGCAACCGGCATGACATCGCCCTTTTTCACAGACGGCAGCGTCTGTTCTTTTGGTGCCGCCGCCAAATTCTCCGCTTCTTCCCATTCTTCATCCGTGCCAAGATTTTCATAGGCTTCTTTCCAGCCCTGACTCTTTACAATCTTTCCTTTTGCCGTAAATCTCTCTCCTGCCAGCTCGCCGGTGAACACAGTCTGATCATACTCAAATGCCGGAAGCAGCACCGCAAGGAATCTGCGTACCACCAGATCATAAATTTTACGCTCTTCATTCGTCATCGCCTGCAGATCTACAAACTGTTCTGTCGGAATGACCGCATGATGGTCTGTCACTTTTTTGTTGTCCACAAAAGAAGCATTTTTGCGGACCGGACGCATGGAAAGGCTTCCTGCCAGTTTGCGGTAAGGTCCGACGCTGCATGCCTTTAAACGTTCTTTTAAGGTATCCGCCACATCAGTTGTGATGTATCTGGAATCGGTTCGCGGATAAGTCAGTACTTTGTGGCTTTCATAGAGCCGCTGCATGATATTTAAAGTCTCTTTTGCCGAATATCCAAAGCGTTTGTTGGCATCTCTTTGCAGCTCCGTCAGATCATAAAGACCCGGTGCAAAGGTTTTCTTTGCTGTTGTTTTCACCTCTTTGATGGTCATTTTTCTGCCGCTTTTGATCTCTGCTTTTACTTTTTTTTCAACCTCATCCATTCTCTGTTTCTGGAATGTGCAGTAACCGGAACTTTTTTCATCTTTCCAGGTGAAACGCACACTGCCGGACAAAAGCTGCATGCCATAATATTCTTTCGGTACAAAACCGCGGATCTCTTTTTCACGGTGTGCCACCATCGCAAGCGTCGGTGTCTGGACACGTCCGCATGACAACTGTGCATTATACTTGCAGGTCATCGCCCTGGTAGCATTGATGCCGACCAGCCAGTCTGCCTCCGCTCTGGCTCTCGCTGCGTGATAAAGATTGTTGTATTCTCTTCCGTCACGCAGGTTTGCAAATCCTTCTCGGATGGCTTTGTCGGTGACAGATGAGATCCACAGACGTTTGATCGGCTTTCTGCATTCTGATTTTTCCAGAATCCAGCGTGCCACCAGCTCTCCTTCTCTTCCGGCATCCGTCGCAATGATGATACTGTTTACATCCTTACGGAACAGCTGCTTTTTCACCAGTCCATACTGTTTTGCCGTCTGTCCGATAACGACAAGCTGCATTTTCTTTGGCATCATCGGCAGTGTTTCCATGTCCCATTTGCTGTATTTTTTATCGTATTCTTCCGGATCTGCCAGCGTTACCAGATGTCCCAGTGCCCAGGTGACGATGTACTTGTCCCCCTCAAGAGCTCCCGGAATACTTTTGCTGCAGTGTAAAACTCTTGCAATATCTCTTCCCACAGAAGGTTTTTCTGCGATAACTAATGATTTCATATGGATTTCCCCTTTTAACTTTGATGTCAAACGGATATTCGCAATCCGCTTTGCTGCTTGATTTGCTTAACCTCTATTGTAAACGAAATCCCCTCCCATGTCACGGAAATATATTTCAGCCTGTTTTCAGTTTTTCATGGTATACTTATGATACCAGGAGTCCAAAGTCAAAATATCGTTCTTGTCTGCAAGATAAGGCATTGACTTTTGGACACTGAGTGCCGACCGAAGCGGAGCATAAATCCGCAAGCATGAGGAAGCAGCTATTTACAGGAGGCGATTTTATGCAGATTTTAATTATAGAAGATGAAAAAAGACTGGCAGACGCACTGGGACAGATCATGCAGGAAGCTAGATATCAGGCAGATATTGTATACGATGGCAGGGACGGGCTTGCCTATGCTTCTTCCGGCGATTACGATGTGATCGTGCTGGATGTGATGCTTCCCGGCATGAATGGCTTTGAAGTCGGCTATCGTCTGGAAAGTGAGGAAACATCATGGTCAAAAAACTGCGGCGCAAATTTGTGTTCATCAACATGCCACTGGTTGCCGTGATCCTCGCCAACCTTCGAATCCTGTTCTCCCATAAAGATGCCACGATCTGTGAGGAACTTCAGTGGTTGGAAAGCACGCAGGAAGAGACCGCCCGCATGAAAAAACTAACCGATTGCCTTTGAGCAGGGTGTGATAATAGAAGATGATGTTTCTGACAATATTTTCATATCCGCCGATGTCTCCCATATCCGCCAGCTGGTTGTCATTTTGCCGGACAATGCCTGTAAATATGCCGGCACTGCAGACAGCGGCGAAAAATCCGGCAATCCAGTAAAAAAGGTTACCGTCACTCTGACATCTGAAAATGAAAAAATAAGACTGACCGTCCATAATACCGGAAAAGCTATCCCAAAAGAAGATCTGCCGCATCTGTTCGAACGCTTTTACCGCACCGACAAATCGCGTGCCCGCACCGACGGTGGTTATGGTCTTGGACTTGACATTGCTCAGACCATAGCAAAAAACCACCATGGTAAAATCACGGTGGTCAGTGCTGAAAATTCCGGTACTTCTTTTACAGTCACACTTCCTGTGTCGAAAGAAAAAGAATCTGCCTGATTTTATTTATCATTCTTAGCTGCAAAACGCTCTGCCTGTTCCTGGATCAGTGCTGCGTCTTCAAAATAATTGATACGCATCGCACGTTTCACTTCAGCCATCGTTTCTGCCGCTACTTTTCTTGCTTCTTCGCTTCCTTTTTTCAGGATCTCATAAATCTCCGGAATCTGCTGCTCCAGCTCTTTTCTCTTCGTACGGATCGGCTCCAGCTCTTCCTGCATCACTGCATTGAGGAAACATTTTACTTTCACATCTCCAAGTCCGCCTCTCTGGTAATGTGCTTTCAATTCATCCAGATTTTTATAATCCGGCAGGTAACGCTCAAAATGTTCCGGTCTGCTGAATGCATCCAGATAAGTGAAAACTGCGTTTCCTTCCAGATTGCCCGGATCGGATACTTTGATGTGGTTCGGATCCGTGTACATGCTCATGATCTTCTGGCGAACTTCTTCTTCTGTATCAGACAGATAAATGCAGTTGCCAAGAGATTTACTCATCTTTGCCTTACCATCGGTACCCGGCAGGCGGCAGCATACTTCATTCTCCGGGATCAGGGCAGTCGGCTCTACGAGAGTCTCACCATATACGCTGTTGAACTTACGTACGATCTCTCTTGCCTGCTCGATCATCGGCAGCTGGTCTTCTCCCACCGGAACTGTCGTAGCCTTGAAAGCTGTGATATCGGATGCCTGGCTGATCGGATAAGTGAAGAATCCTACCGGAATGCTTGTCTCGAAGTTACGCATCTGAATCTCAGTCTTAACGGTCGGATTTCTCTGCAGTCTGGAAACAGTAACCAGATTCATATAAAAAAAGGACAACTCTGCCAGCTCCGGAACCTGTGACTGAATAAAAATCGTACACTTTTCCGGATCCAGTCCGCAGGAAAGGTAATCCAGTGCCACCTCTATAATATTCTGCCGGATCTTTTCCGGATTGTCTGCATTGTCCGTCAGTGCCTGTGCATCTGCGATCATGATAAAAATCTTGTCGTATTCTCCGGAATTCTGCAGCTCTACTCTGCGTTTCAGAGATCCAACATAATGTCCTACGTGAAGTCTTCCGGTCGGTCGGTCGCCGGTCAAAATGATCTTTTCCATCTTTATTCCTCCTGAAATGCAGCCTGAAAACTGCATTTAATCATCTGATTTCTCTGTCCTCTAGTATAGAACAGACGAGGCTGCAACGTCAATCCTTTTTTCCGCCCTTCTAACAGAGCAGCCTGGAACACCACGAGTTTACAATCCTTGCAGCAAATGGAAAAAATCAAAGCGTCCTGATAAATAAAAATTTACGGATGTTTTAGCATGTGCAAATGAATCCGAAAACAAAATGA
>OLQG01001767.1_pt1 | contig 12548 bp, 5 predicted proteins | sample 1672221 | NCBI WGS metagenome assembly OLQG01 (sample SAMEA3136660, study PRJEB25190) | human gut metagenome | biome: human gut; feature: human-associated habitat; material: faeces | place: Austria | collected 2013
CAGATGTGCATAATCTCCATCAATCTGTTTCACTTCATAATCACATTCTAACATCAGTATTTTCCTTTCTCGTAAATCATATTTTACATTCTCAGTTTCTTTCGAAATTCTCTTAATGTATCTTTCTTTCGGAAGATAAACATCCCCGCCAGGACCAGAAAACTGATGCCCGTACAGAGTACGGACGGCATCGTATATTTTATGATTCCAATCCAGATGAAGACTGCCGGAAGGCATCCAATCATTGCTGCCTGAAGCAGATAATACAGATATTCTTCCCTCTCCAGATGGCTGACTTTTGCGATTACAGGGACACTTCCAAGCACTGCAAGCGCTCCAAACGGAAATACAAAATCTACGGACCAGCCTTTCCATCCGATAAAATGATCCCATAATACGCACAAAACCGTAATGAGCAGCAACTGCCATACCAGGTTTTTGAGGATGTTTCTGCGTTTAAAATATGCCACTCCGACAACCAGCCATGCACACAGACAGCCGGCCGCAGCAAACCAGAACCAGTTCAGTGTCTCCAGCATCAGATAGTTGATCATTCCACAGATCACAGATACAGCAAGACACAGAAAACTGAATGTCTGTAAAACCTTTTTCTCTTCTTTTTTCTGCTGCTCTCCACATCCGGGAAAGTCATTTGTCTCTTCTTTATATGGAATTTCTTCCTCATGCAACATACGCATAAAATTCTTCTGAATGCTGTCATCCGGAATTTTGGATGTAAATCCAAGCACCATCTGATCTTCATATGAACAGGAACAAAGCTGCAGAGAATTGGTACTTGCAAAGATACCAAATCGTTCAATATACTTTTGGTATTCTTCCGGAAATCTCAGAATACCAATATTAGAATACACGGCTGTAATACTCCTGCTGCCAAGATTCGCCCCCGCCATCATAAAATATTTCTTGATTTCAAGCGGCACCGCACGTATTACCGGATTCTTTTCCAGACGCACATATCCGTTCATATCCATCGCTATTTTATCTTTTACAAGCTTCTCTTTGAACTGTTTTTTTACATCATATAATACATTCTGAAAGGTTGTCTCATCAGAAAAAGTATATCCAACTTCAATCCATCCGAAGAAATTCCCCATCGACTGAGACGGAAAATAATTGCGCAGATTGACCGGAATCATCAATGCAACTGGCTTCTTCTGCCGGTTCTTCGGAATCTCCTCATGTATCGAACAAAGTAACATTGCAGTAAGCAGAACCGTAATCGAAACACCATAAGAGCGAGCTTTCGCCAGCGTCTCCTTTACCGGGACAACTACCTCTGTGATCTGCATATCTGCATGCAGTAATTTTTCGCCTTTCAGCTTCACAGCTGACTGTTTTTTCTCTTTGTTTTTCGGAATATCCGAGGAATAATACTGTGAAAAGCTGTCTTCTTCCTGCGCTCCGGGTGTTGGTTCCTCCGGATGTTCCACACGTAGTAAATCTGCCTCCGGATGCATCAGAATCAGATAATTCTGTACCAGTTCACTTAAGAAATTCATTGCTCCGGTACCGTCTGTCAACGCATGATACACCTCAAAATTAATGCGGTTTTTGTAATAACTCACCTGAAATAAAAGGCTTTTTTTATCCGGTATATACAGGCTGCTGCACGGTGGTCTCTTTTCCTCTTTTACAAATGCATCTATATCCCTTCGCTCCAGATAGAACCAGAACAGTCCCTTTCGCAGAACTGCACGGAACAACGGATATTTCTCCATTGTCTGGTCCAGTGCCCGCTGCAGAATTTCACTGTCTACAGTCTCTTTTAACTTACAGTAAAACCGAAAAACTCTGGTATCATTTTTGTCTGTTACAAGTGGAAAAGCCAGTGCTGCATTATCTAATTTTCTCCATTTTGAGTATCCTTTTTCCACGTTTATTCGCTTCCTTTACTTAAAAAACGATTCATAATATCAAAACTTTCCTGCACATGCAAAAATCTGATTCCAAGTGCAAAATAACCATGAAGTGCATCCGAAATCCTGTGTATTTCTACATGATTTCCGGCTTCTTTTAATCGTTTTCCATATTCTTCGCCCTCATCACGGAGAGGGTCAAATTCCGCTGTAAGAATCAGTGTGTCAGGTAAATTTGTATAGTCTTTTTCCATTAACGGAGAGAAATACGGATTATTTCGGTCCTCTGCACAGCTCTCATAAAGCGTCAGATAGTCCTCCATTTTTACTGCGGTAAGGAGATAATTTTCTCCGTTTTCCCGCACGGATCTGTAGGGTGATTTTTCTGTATAAGAGTTGTTCACTGCCGGATAGATCAGGATCTGTTTCTTTGGTGTGAAATCTCCTGTGTCACGGGCCTTCAGGCAAACTGCAGCGGCAAGATTCCCACCCGCACTGTCTCCGATGATCGTGATGCGATCCGGATCAGCAGGTAATATCAACCGCCCTGTATAGAGTGCTTTTGCCGCCTCATAACAGTCTTCAAACGGAATCGGAAAACGATATTCCGGTGCCAGGCGGTACTCCACCGACATCACAATATGCCCGGTGGACTGTGCCATCCGGCTACATACCCGGTCATAATTTTCGATGCTTTCAGTCACCCAGCCGCCGCCATGAAAAAACAGCAGTACCGGATATTTTTCTCCCTCTACTACATCGCCGCTCATGGCTTCCTCTGATGGAAAATAAAGTCTCACCGGCACCTCATGATTTCCATTATAAACCTTTGTATCTAATGTCTTAAAAAAAATCCGCATCGCATCCAGCTTCTTGATATCTGCCAGCCGCCTGGATGCTTCCACCTCAATATTTCCATAAGATAGTGCGTGTAAGATTGTGCGCATTGTCTTTGAAATCAAATATTTTCTCCTATATTTCTATTTTTAATCCTGCTCTTTAAGTTTCTTTTTATTCTGATACATCATCTCATCCGCGCGCTCACGTACTTTTTCAATGTCTGTATCATCTGCTCTGAAAAATGCATAGCCGCATGCTATCCCGGCTCTGATCGGAATGATGTTTTTGTTGTTAAATATTTCCACTTCCTGCCGCAGTTTCTGAATAAATCGTTCTATATTGAATCCGTTTGCTTTGGGAATGATACAGCAGAATTCATCTCCGCCAATCCGGTAGCACTTTCCGAAACGTTCAAAAATACTCTCAATAATGTGTGCTGAATGGATAATATATACATCTCCTGCACTGTGTCCATAGTTATCATTACAGCTTTTCAGGTTATTGAGATCAAACGTCACGATCATATAATTTTCCAGTCTCTGTCTGTTTTTAACGAAATAATTAATTATATGCATTTCTATTGTAAAGCCCCGTCATGGAATCATTAAGTGCAAACTGTTCAAGTTCAGCTGCCCTTCTGCCTTTTTGCAGACTTTCAATGGCCTGCATTGCAGATTCTATTCCCAGAACGATTATAAATATAAGAAACGACAGTTTTCCAAGCACACCCGCATTACTGCTTGTTTTGTAATACCGGCCGAGATCTGCAACTGTACCTGCAAATATCAGTACAAGTGCACCTACACATGCCCGAAGTCTCCGGTCTGCCCGATGTTTTACAATCTTTTCGGTAATCACCACAAACAGATAAATCAGCAAAAGAATGATTACCACATGTGTTATCCACAGACTCCTTCTGAATTCATATATACCGGTAAAATTCAACACATAACTTATAGCCATGGTCAGTATATTGATGCTGCAGATTATTTTCCAGTATTTCTCATCTTTGATATCCAGAAAGCTTTTTATAAACAAAATAAACGCAAGCGGCATCGCCATAAGAAGTGCAAATGCTGCAAATGCAGATGCCTGTCTGTTCAGAAGCACAAGTGCTGCCACATCTGTCTCATTTGCAGACCACAGACCCAGCAAAATCGAAAATGTGCCAAAATATAACAACGTGCCATCTATCTGGCTGCTCTTGTGTATGACCGTCCAGTAAAGCGCTATAAACGCACCAACAATGAATATAAATACACTGATCACCATTTCCGGCATGGACCGGCGAAGTAATGTCCTATATATCTCATGTTCGGATCCTATATAATATTCTCTCATCTGACCGGCTACTTCCGGATAACAGGGTGTCAGACGTATTTCCATCTGTTTTACATCTTTCGGCAGTTTTACAAAGCACCATACATGTCCTGTAGTATGCCCCCACACCCCACCTGTCTGATTCAGACTGTATATCCGTTCTCCGTCTGCAAACACATCCACATACTGATGCGAAGTAAAAAACACCAGTGAATCCCCGTCGTTCTTCTGATCTATGTTAAAATAAATCTGTTGTACACCATTATCCAGATCCTGTATACGCTCAGGTTCACACTGAGTCAGCGCGTTTTCAGGTATCGCAGTATCTGCTGTAGAAATCGCACAGACTGCCAGTATGAGAATCAATGCTGCCATAACACTTAACAGTATTTTCTGACTTTTCTTCTCTTTCAAAAATTTTTCATTCATTTATCAATCCTCAAATTTGTCGTTTAGCATCTTAGTACATTGTATCGCGAAATGACCTGTTTTGAAAGTAAAAAAAGCCATGTCGGAGGATTGTTTTCCCCCGGCATAGCTTTCTCTGCTGAAATATTTTATATTTTATTTGACTGTTACTTTGATCTTGTAAGTCTTTTTGCCTGATTTCACGGTAATCGTTGCTTTACCTTTCTTCTTTGCTTTGATCACACCTTTGGAAGATACACTTGCAACCTTCTTATTGGAGGAAGAGTATTTCACTTTCTCTTTGCTTGTGATCGGTGAAACCGTCGTCGCAAGCTTCAGTGTCTGTTTGCATTTCAGGCTTACTTTCGAAGAAACTTTCTTTCCGGTGGATACATTCACCACCTTCAGAGATTTTGTTGCAACATTTTTCTTCTGAACTTTTACCTTGAAGCTCTTTTTCAGTCCGCTCTGAAGCTGTACCGTGATCGTTGCGGTTTTGCCTGCTTTCAGACCTTTTACTTTACCGTTCCTGCCAACAGAAACAACTTTTTTGTTGCTGGATTTCCAGGAGACAACTTTGTCGCCTTTTCCCATCGTGACTTTTGGTGTAAAGGTCTGTTTCGTCTTAAGCGGGATCGTGCCTGATACATTCAAGCTGATCGTTGCTTTCAGCTTCGCAATGGATTTTGTTTCTTTTTCATTGCATACGCTGCAGATACGTTCCTGCTGTCCCATATCAAGGACAGTAGCTCCTTTTGTCGTTTTCCAGTCACTATATTTATGTCCTTTAGCCGGTTCCGTCTGTACCTTCTCTACATGACCACAATAAACACATCTTCTCTGTTTCTCACCGGCTCTCGTACAGTCAGCTTCCCTCGTTACTTTCCATGAACTGTAACCGTGACCGGCTGCTTTATCACCTTCAACCACACGTGTATGGTTATGAACTTTGCATTCCTGTTTGCAGGATGCACCGGTTGTACAGGATGCTTTAACAATGGTTCCTGCAATTGTTTCCCATTTGCATGCACCTTCCCGGATGGTCACCGTAGATTCTTTTTTATTTGTATAAATGTAGATCCTATAACTAGTACCTGCTTCAAAATACTGCGTATCTCCGGCATCCGAAGAAGTTCCTGTTCCACGCATCCGAGCCTGCGCTGACTCCTGTGTTTCCAGTTTTTGTACACTGCTTACAGAACCATTTTCCACATCAACAAAATAATAACCTGTTTTTTCCGGGGTAAACATTACCGGAACAACCACCTGATCAGATGCAGGAATCTTTGTACTGATACCTGTATTCACTGTCTGTATCTCACCCGGAATATCTACTCTCTTATAATCTACCTGAAGATAATACTTTCGAAGTGATACAGTGACTGTGTAGGTACCTGCATCTTTCCAATACCTATCTTCTACGGTTATACCATATCCTGCTGCATCGTTTTCGCCATAAGCAACATCTTCCTTAGTTCCGTCTTTGTAGTAAACTGTCAGAATCAGTCCTTCCAGAGAAGCCTCTATATTACCATCCGTGTTATACACCGTCTTCTGATCCGGTTTATTCTTGATTTCTACACTTTTTACTGTTTTTGCCTTTTCGATTTTGAAGGAGGTGCTTCCGTTACATTCCATGTTCCTTCTGCCGACTCTGACAAGATATGTCTCACCACCGGTAAGCATTGCAGTTACACTTTTTTCGTTAAGTGTCTCTGCAGGTACACTCTTTACTTCTATAGACTGAAAGTCACTATATCGCACATTATAACTGTAGGCATAAGCATATGGTATCGCTTCTCCATCTTCTGTCTCAAACTGCATAATGTATTCGCCTGACTCAGATGGTGTAAAGGTAAAATATGCATCTACACCACTATTCTGGAATGGTTTTACAGAAGTGCCATTTTCAATAGCCTTCATGCCCTCGATTCCTTTGACCGGAACCCAAACCGTATTCTGATATTTGTTTTCCTCTTCAGGATCATAATATGTCAGTTTTATCTCGTACTTTGTGTCTTTTGCATCCAGCACTGCTTCGCTGTTATCTACAAATATCTTCCACTTATTGCCATATTCATCGCTTCCTTCACAGTCATATGAACCCCAGAATCTGAATTCCGATGCAGCTTCAACCAGAGTGGAATGATCTGCATAATTAATCTGAAGATCATATACATCCAGCACTCCGTTCATAACTGTCATTGCATCCTCTGTCACACCTTTTTTCAGAACCAATCCCAGACTCTTGATGCTCTGATGTTCTGTCTTTGCAAAATGTACAGTAAGATTTGACCCCTTATATGGATCCCAGATCACTAAATATCCATAAGTTTTTCCTTTTTCCAGTTTTGCTGTCAGGACAACATTATCTGCCGCATAAGGATAAACCTCTCCAATCTTCTCATCTTCTTCATAAAGTGCAACATATGGATATACATTACCTTCTGTCCAGAACTTATAATACCCTGTTTCAGTCGGTTTAAATGTAAAATAAAGCGGTTCCTCCCTATGCATGTCATTGAGGTCAAATGTCTGATCATACTTTTCATCCATCACATATCCATCATCTTCTGCATCCTCTCTTTTCTTGATCTGCAAATCTACAGAATACGGTGTGGAAACCATGACAAAATATGTTACATTCTCAGTCAGCGTCGGCTTACTTCCATGATTTGATAATCTGCCATTATAAACTGAATACACATTTACAGTCGCTCCGTCAGAAACCTTCACTTCATAACCGGCACTTGTTTTCGGTATAAATTTATAAAATTTACGTTTTACAGGTTCGACAGTCTTTGAAGCCCCCTCTTCAAGCTTCTCAAGATTCTCTGCATTCGGCATCGTTACCTTAATTGTTGTACCGATTATCTCAGTTCCACTCAGTGAGATTTCATTCCCCTGTCCGTAAATATACGGTACACAGTTCCATTCTCCTTCTGTCAGTAGACTGTAGTATTCCGCTGTTTTTCCACCTTCTGTACTGGCTCTGTATGACAGCATACCTCCGTATACCGGATCATTCATTCCTATTATCTGCCCAGACCCATCACTGTATGTAACTCTGGTTCGAAGATTGATATTCGACAGATCATCTATGCCCGCAATGTATTCGTTCTTATCTGCAAGTATTTCCAGCTTCACCGGTTTCTGCAATTCCGTAACTTTGACCTGAAGATCTTCAAGTCCTGTGTCTGATGTAATGTACAGATAGTACGCGTTTCCTCTTACAAGTTTTTCGCAAAATTCCGAAACGTTTGAATAGGTCTTTGATGTACCTGTATCCCCAACACAATACACATTTACCTTCTTATTAAATTCAAACCGGTGTCTGCCTGTGAAATTAGCCAGATACCTTGCAGAAATCTGATTGTCTTTCGCTGAAAGTGTCTTGCTCTCGCCTTCTTCTAAGCTATCCTGCGGAGCCACTTCTTCAAAAGAAGCAATATGTACCGGAATAGAAGTCGTCGCTTCTATGCCATCATAAAATACTCTGTATACATATTCTCCTGCTTCCGGATCGTATACTTCCGTATACTGATCATTTTCTTTTTTGTATAAGGAATATTTCAGAGTCTTTCCATATGAATCTGTTTCCACTCCGGGAATACCACCGTAATTCAGTTTTCTAACCTCAGAACCTTTTTCTGTATTAATACGTACTTTTATAAAATTGAATTCCGGTTTCTGCCCCTCTATACACTTAATTTCCTGCGGCATATAAGATATAATTTCCACAGACTCCGTTTTCGTCAGTCGTTTCAGAGTCAGGTTCGTACTGGTGGTATCTGTCGTATGATTATAAATATCAATGATATATTTATGACCCTGTTCAAGTTTGTACAAAACCCTTCCGTTAATTTCATTCAGACGCTCAGTTGTTCCGTCTTCCTTCACTTCTATTACTAAATACGACAGCCCTGTTTCTGCGCTGATCATATAGTCTCCGGTTACTTCCGGTTCAAATTTATAAAACTGTCTGTTGGTTATATCTATTTCCTGTGTTCCTTCTTTGATGCTATTCAGCTGAGCATAACGGTCTGCCAGAGATTCTACTTTTATTGGAACCTTCACTTTCATAAGTTCCTGACCATCTTTTTCTAATGTAAAAATGTACGTATAAGAACCTTTCGGCACATATGCATTGTTCCAGTCAAACGACTTTCCCTTATTTTCACCATCTGCATAAACAAGATCTGACATTACTGTATTTCCATCAGGATCTCTGTACGTTGCATAACCAAATTTTACGTCAAAATCCTTAGGTTCCTGATTCGTATAGTTAAAGCGCAGAAGGCGCGAAATTGCTTCACCATACCAAGTTTCGTAATTCTCAAGCAAAGTAACTTCTGACTGTGTGGTGCTGATACTTTCAAGCTGTGGCACTTCGCTTAAAGTAATAGTTGCCGTTGTATTTGAAGGGTTATCCTTATTTCCGCCATATATCTGAAAATAAACCGGTTCATTTGCTTTCAGCTCCCACCTGCTGCCCTCAAGTTTTTTATAGATTTTATAAGATGTGCTTTCACCCGCAGATTTATCTTCAATCCATGGAATGCAATAGGCTGAACTCGTGCTGCCCTGGTAAATACCGGCTCTTTGCGGCACAAATTTATAATATCTGTATGCATTTCTGAACGAAATCACGGGGGTTTCTCCTATCATAATTTCACTCTGGCACACTCCATCTTCTTCAAGATTATGTATATATGCATGAATATCTGCGGTTATAGTTTCATCTTCATCACATTTAAAATACAGATAGTAATTGCCCTTCGGCAATTTCTGTCCCATCAAATCATCGCCTGCAGGTCCTCTTCTCAGCGATGCCCTTATCGTATATCCTTTTGTCTTTTCAGCATCGCGATATGATGTTTCACCTAATGGAAAAATGAACTCTGAAGACGTATCATCAGCAAATTTTAACGTAATCTGAACTGCAACATAATAGTCTATCCCTGCCACACCGTCACGCATGGTATTCTCACTTATTCCCTTTACTTCCATACCAGTCAGTGTCGGTGTGCTTTCATCTCCGTCAGAAAAAACTTCAATATTCGTTTCCTCATTCTCTGCGTCTGCATCTGTCAACGCTTCTTCATCGGTGATCTCTATTCCCTCTTCATCCGCACCGTCCTGCGTCTCTTCGAATACATCAATCTGCTCTTCTGCGCTATCGCTATCCTGTGATTCACTGTCAGAAATTTCAATCTCATTCAACTCAGATGAATCCCCCTGATCCGACAAAACTGCTACATCTGCACTATCTTCCGGCGCAGTCTCCAATTCTGCCTCTGTTTCTTCCACAGCCTCCGATGTGAACTCGGCTGCGCTTGCCATAACCGCCGTTCCTTCCACGCTAGTTACTGTCAGAGCCGCTGCCAGTATTAAAGCCAGTGTCCTTCTCTTCATAAAAAATAATCCTCCTTTGATTCGTACAATTTATCTTATGTAATCGAATTATCATAAAATAATTGTATCAAAAGAGGATTACAGATGGAACTATCCAAAAGGATAGTCTTTGTTATTTAATCATGTCGTTCATCGTTGTCATAACATTCGCAGAAACGTGCTGCAAATGCAGGTGGTTCATCATGTGCATATAAATGGGAAATGTCCCCATAGGAATTCATGCGGAAACCTGCGATTCCTTTGCGTCGTTCTTCACTTGTCAAAGTAGTAACAGAACTCGGAGCTGCGCACAGATTGTGCCAGAGTACCATCGGCGACATACTGAGCAGGTGACTTATAAGCACACAGCCCAGCCCGAAATGACAGAAGAAGACAAGCGTATCATTATTAGCTTTTTCTACTCTATAATAGTGTCCGTCACGGACATAACCATGCTCTGCAAGAACTTTATCAAATTCACCGGTTACCTGATCATAATAATATTTCATGTTGGCTTCCTGCATGGCTTCATTTTCAAACCAGTGATCATACTGATAAAAACGCTCATCCTGTGTCCAGTCCTGCGGCAGCCAGTCCCATGCACAGATTTTGCGGTCAGGCACATCCGGTCGATGGATCAGTACATCAAACTCACGAAGCCAGTCGCATTCTGTTGCTGTGCGGTTCATTTTTTTCAATGTACACGAAGCTGTATCCTTCGCACGTCCCATAGTCGAAACATAAAAATCTTTGATGTCAAGTTTTGAAAGTTTTTTGGATAAAAGCTCTGCTTCTCTCCAGCCTTTCTCAGTCAGTGAATCTATAGAATAATCAGGATCACCATGACGCACGATCAATAATTTCATTTTTGTTTCAACCTTTCTGTATAAACCCTATTCTGTCGTTAAATATCAGTTTCTTCCGCAGCATTTCTTGTATTTCTTTCCACTTCCACACGGGCATGGATCATTCGGATATACTTTCTTTTTCGGCTGCATATTTACTGCCGGAGTATTTGCCATCGGTACAAAAGACGGCATCGCCGGAACAACCGGTGCCGGGGCAGCAGCCTGTTCGGCACGGCTGACCTCATTTGGTGTATATCCACGGAAATCAAGCATTCTTGTGTTATTATTTACTTCCATCATGATCGGAGCAAATCTCTCCATCTGGCGGTCAGAATCAAGCACAATATCACGTTTTTTGAACTCTTCCATAATGTCAGAAAGCATTCCATCCATGGAAAATTCTTTGTACACAATGTAAAGAAGTTCTTCAATCTTTTCTTCTGAAATATGAAGTTCATCTCTCAGGAAAGAAGCCAGTTTTCTGTAGGAAACATCCTGTGAAGGATATCCGTGTTTTGCATAGTCCAGAGTTTCTTCCACTGTCGGAATATAGAAGTCTCTGTCTCCCTGGAACTCTTCGATCTTCTCATAAAGGTTGTCCTGAAGAACCGCTTTCCAGATCATCTTATCACCTTTTATGATGCATATATCATCTTTTTCAGACAGCTCATTCAGAATTTCCATGAACTTTTCATAGTTCACTCTGAAGCCATCGCGTTTGCGGTACATGCGGTATACGATCTTGAGTGGTGCGATTGCATAAATCAGTCCCATCATGCTCTGGCAGGAACGCATCCAGCTGAGCTGGCGGCATTTTTCCTGTAATTCCGGGGTATTGATCTGGTTATAAACAGCAATAACTTCCTGCGGAACTTCTGCATGATTATCACTGTATGCTACAATGTAACCCTTATTGCTGAACCATTCCAGTTCTTTCCAGTCTTTATGTGTTGCAAGGAAACATTTTCTTGTAGATGCATGGTCAAAAGCATCTATTTCCCATTCATCTGCCTGCAGAAAAATAGATTTCATCACTTCCGGATCAAGCACTTTCGCAGCAATCTGCTCCGCAAGCTCTTCTTTGGAAAGTCCTTCATACGGGATCTCCAGTTCTTTTGCACTTTCAACCAGATCTTCTTTATTATAGGAATTCAGATAATCTTTTACTTTCGGATTTCTTGTAAAGGAAACTTCCGGCTGCTCTGCTCCGGATTCCAGCTCCATCTCTGTAATTTTCTTTGCGATCACATCTGCAAGTCCGAGTACACCATACTTTTTATTAAGAAGTGTATTGATTTCCTCTGACTCTTTTGACCAGAAATCATCGTTTGGAGATTTTGTCTCTTTCAAAATAATCGGCGCAGAAGCTTTCTTTACACCATCAGCTGTTTTGATTTCTGCATCTTCAACTTTTTTCTCAATATCTGCACGGTACTCCGGAAGATCCGCTTCTTTTACGCGGAAAGTAAACCATGCTTCTGTGTCAAGAAGCTCTGAAGTCTTTGTATCTTTGGCTTCCAGATATTCATAGTTTCCTTTTGCGGTATCTGCTCCCTGTGCAGTCAGATTGGAAATTCTGACTTTTTTCTGGAAAAATTCGATTTCATACAGATCTGTACTCTGATATTCCAGAATGTCCTGTAGCATTTCTGCCAATTTTTCAAAGTTAATGTCTGCCGGTATCAGGCAGCGTCTCCATATCGGCGGTTTTGTTCCTTTTCTTGTGATTTTTAACTGATAAAATTCCATGTGTTCACCCTTTATATGCTTGTGTTTATAAAACATAAAAGCCGGAACAGATTTTATCCGCTCCGGCTTCATTATCGTATCTTCAAAACCACATACATGTTGACAATCAACT
>OLQG01001770.1_pt1 | contig 12536 bp, 9 predicted proteins | sample 1672221 | NCBI WGS metagenome assembly OLQG01 (sample SAMEA3136660, study PRJEB25190) | human gut metagenome | biome: human gut; feature: human-associated habitat; material: faeces | place: Austria | collected 2013
GCCGGCTCCCAGCCGCATTTGTCGCACTTATATTTGGGCGTACCGGCGGGCTTGGGTTTGCCGCACTCGGAGCAGAACTTGCCTTTATTCACCGCGCTGCAGCTGCAAGTCCAGCCTTCCTGTGCGGCGGGACGGGGCTTGCCGCACTCCGGGCAAAACTTGCCCGTAACGGTAGCACCGCAGCTGCAGGTCCAGCTGTCGGCAGCGGGCTTCGGCTCCGGCTTTTTGCTGCCGCATTCCGGGCAGAATTTGCCGGTGACGGTGGCACCGCAGCTGCACTTCCAGCTGTCCGCCGGGGCGGGTGCGGGACGGCTGACCTGCTGGGGGGCATCCACGCTGTCCGGATGGGCCTGCTGGCCCATGGCGAACAGGTTCTGGGCGCTCATGCCGCCCATGCCGCCTGCACCGGCTGCCATGCCCATGCCCATAAAGCCGGTCATGGCACCGGCGGTGTTGCCGGCGGCGGTCTTCATGGCATCGATCTGGCCACCCACCAGACGGGCAGCGGCGGTGGTGGGGTCGGTGGTCATGGCGTTTTCTTCCCACTCTGTGATCTTCTTCTGCTGCTCCTCCGGGATGGACAGGGAGTTGATGTTGAAGGAGAACACCTCAATGCCCCGCTTTTTGCGCCAGACATTGGACAGCTGCTCGTTGAGCGCCTCAGAGATTTCCAGCGTGTGGGCAGGGATCTCGTAATACTGCACCTTGTTTGCCGAAAGGGTGGCAAGGGCAGGCTGCAGGGCGTTCATCAGCTCGCTCTTCAGCCGGGGTGCGATCTCCGATGCGTCATACTGGGTGGAGACGTTGCTGCACACGTTGGTGTAGAACAGCAGCGGGTCGCAGATGCGGCAGGTGAAGCTGCCGTTGCACCGCAGGTTCACCGAGAGCTTGTAGCCCCGCTCCTCGCTGACCACCACCCGGAAGGGGATGGGGGTGGCGGTGCCGTACAGGATCTCGCCCAGCTCCTTGGTGTTGATGTAGTACACCCGCTGGTCCTTGCCGGTGTCGCCGCCGTAGGTAAAGCGCTTGGCCACGGTCTGGAAGGTAGCGGTCAGGCTGTCGCCGAAGTTTCCGGTGAACACGCTGGGCTCGGTGGAGGCATCATAGGTGAACTCGCCCGGTTCGGCGCACACCTCCACCACCCGGCCCTGCTCCACGATGAGCATACACTGTCCGTCTGCCACGGCGATGCCGCTTCCGTTTGTGATGATATTGTCCTCGCCATTGTTGGAGCTGCGGCGGGAAGTGCGCTTCTGGCCCTTGACCATCAGCACATCCTGATCCAGAGCGTCGCAATAGAAAAATTCCTTCCACTGGTCTGCAAGAGTTCCGCCCAGTGCACCCATACCTGCTTTGATAAGACCCATAGTAATTTCCTCCTGTTATTTGTTTGGTGTAAGCGACAACGCTTTGTCATCGCATTGCGTTCGGTTTCGGTCACGGTACAAGGGTTAGATCCGGGGAGTCGTTTTTCCAGTAAACGGGACGTGTGTCCCGGTCAAACAACTGCTCTCCGGCGCGGTATTTCAGGCTGCAGCCGCTGGGGCTGCCGTCATCGTTCAGCAAAATGGCCCAGAACTCGCAGGGTCTGCCGTCCGTGTCGGTCAGCGTGAAGTGCAGCTCGGTGCCGTCCTCGGTGCGGCCCTGTGTTCCCTCGGCGGTGCCGGTGAGAATGCCGTTCCACCCGTCCCATTCCACGCTCATGCAGCAGCTGCCGTCCGGCAGGAAGGTCATCCAGCGGATGCCCTTTGCGGCCTCGTCTCCGGCGCGGTAAGTGCCCCACAGCCTGCGGGGGATGGCGGTGTAGCCGATGTCGTCCCACGCCTCGGTGCGCTGAAAAACGTACCAGACCTCACTGCCCTTTTTGGGGCCGGTGGACTGCATCCGCAGCGAGCGGTCCTCCATCATGGAGATGGTCCAGCGGCTTCTGCCGTCCTCGCTGAGGCATGTCAGGTTCCAGCCCTGACTTTTTTCCCCGTCCCAGCCGGTCACAGCGCCGGCATTCAGCTCTCCGGTGCGGGTCTCGGCAGTGGAGCGGATCTGCGGGCTGACGTATTCTTTCCGGGTAAAGGTGGTCGTAACACTGCCGGTGATCTCGGCCTTTTCCAGCCGCAAGGTAAAGCTTTCGTTGCGGTCGGCGGGGGCACAGCTTTCACCCTGCGTCACCGCCGTGACTGCCATCCACTCGGCCAGCACCTGCCACTCCCAGTCCGGTGGCAGCGGCTGTGCATCCAGCGGGATGGTCGGGGCATCGGTCACGTACTCCTCCCCGGACGCGCTGAACCTGTGGACCACGAAGGAAATGTTTCCCTTACCGTCCAGCGAAAAAGGCAGCTCGTCCAGCGAAGTCCACCATGCGGTGTTGCCCTCTTTCAGGCTGCCGGTGGGCAGCATTCCTCTCTCGATGGCGGCTTGACGGTCCAGCTCATCCCGGCGCTTCACGTCGCGGTAAAGCGCCTCTTCCAGCGCAGCGGGGTCTGCCCCCATGCGCTGCAGCATCTGGGTGACGGTCAGCTGGTTTCCACTTTCAAAATCGAAGCACCAGCCCCAATGGAAGGGTGCATCGGTACCGCCGTAATAACTGCTGACCACAAGGCTGACGCAGTCGCCGTACCAGCTGGCGTTCCAGTTCATTTCAATGCTGAAATCCCACACGTCCGGGTCGGCCGCCGCCGGGCAGTCTGCGTACTCCTGCACATCGTATTCGTAGAGCTGGGCGATCTCAGCATTGATGCGGGCGGCATCGGCGCTGTCGCTTTCCAGCCGGGGCAGATGGATGTTCAGCCGGACCTTGCCGCCGTTTTCCGCCTGCACCACCTTTTCAAGGGTGTACTGCTCGGTGATCGCCGCGGTGGCGTGCATGGAATCCGGCGGGGTCGATTTCAGCTCCCGGCTGCCAGCCGGGCGGGCAGAGGCTGCGGTCTTTGCCCCGCAGCCTGCCAGCAGCGCCGCCAGCAAAACTGCCAGCGCACCGCACAGTGCCAGGTGTTTCATCTTGCACCTCCTTGTCTGCGTGCTCAGCTGCGCCGCAGGTCCATCCAGCTGATGTAGCTGTACTCGGCATTGCCGCCCATATTTGCCATGGTCATGGTGCCGTCATCCCGCAGTGCGATGGCCCACTCGTAGTTTTTGTCATCCGGGCGCTGGCAGCGGATCTGCCAGCATTCGCCCTCAAAGGCAAATTGTATTTTGCCCCGTGTGGGCACGCCGGTGCGGGTCTCGGTGGTGGTATCGCCGTATTTTGAGATGCGGGTCAGGGTGGCACGGACGGTGTCCGGGCTGTCGCCCGGTTCCAGCTTCAGGGTGTATTGTTCGCCGCTCTCTTCAGGATAGGTCACATCTCCGTCCACCTCGGTGCGGTAGACTGTCCACTCGCCCAAAACGCGCTGCTGCCAGTTTTCCGGCACCGAGTCATCGTACAGGGGGATGGTCAACTCGTAGCTCACATACTTCTGCTCCCCGGCGTTGTAGATCTCCGCACCGAGGGAAACGTTCCTTTCGTCCTCGTCTCCCCAGATGGACAAAGGCAGCTGGTCCAGCGAACTCCACCATTTCCGGTCAAAGCTTTCCTTGGCAGGGCAGGCACCGGTATCGGCATTCTGCCAGCACTCCTCAAAGATCTCATCCGCCTGACGAGCGATCCGCTGCTCTATATCGGCGGGGTCCAGCCCCATCCGCTCCAGCATCTGGGTGGTGGTAAGCTCCTTGCCGCTGGCAAAGTCGAAGCAGAATCCCTGCCCTTTCTGGCTGCTGTCGGCGCTGAAATAGACATTCATCACCAGACTCAGACAGTCGCCGTACCAGTACTGGTAGTAGCCGACGCTGCGTACCTCATCCCAGGGGGTGCCGTTTTCCAACGCCGGATACTCCAGACAGGGCTTGCAGGGTTCCACATAGCACTGCGCCAGCCGGGCGTTGATGCGGGCGGCGTCGGCGCTGGCACTGTTGATCCGGGGCACCTCCATGTTGAGGCACAAGACCTTGCCTGCCGGGTCCTGCAGATTTTTATGGATCTCCCACTGGTTGGTGACCCGCTGGTCCAGCGGGGGAAGCTCCTGCGGAGTTTCGGTGCCGTTCTCCGGCTCCGGGGCGGTGTCAGCCTCCGGGGTGGAGACCGGCAGAGCACTTTCGGTTTTGACAGGCGGACCTGCGATGCTGCCTTCTTCCCGGGTCATCTGGGAAGATGCTGCTCCGCAGCCCGCCAGCAGCGCCGCTGCCAGCAACGCGGCCAGCATCCGGCGGAATGCTTTGTGTTTCATGGTGGTTCTCCTGTGTTCTCAGCGGCTCCCGCCGGGGTCAGTAATCCGGGCAGCGGATCAGCTGCAGCTGGGTCTTTCCCTCGGCAAAGGGGTTTTGCCCGTCGATCATGGTAAGGTTCAGGGTCTCGTTGAACAAATCGTACTTTACTGCCACCACAAAGGTGATGCCCGGCATTCCGTCCTCCGTCTCGCTGGCAGAGATGCCCAGCACCATGCCCTCCGGCACCACGCCCAGATAGTCGGCGAAGCCCTGATAGAAAACGTTGTTGTCCTGCACGCCCATCTGGACGATGCCGTTGCTTTCCACGTCCATCCAGTCAAACTGGTTGTCGCCCATGTCGTTGAAAGCACCGACAGCCTCCGAGGGGATCTCCTGCCCGTTCCACTCTGCCGTCAGGGGAGCCAGTTCCAGCACAGAGCCATCCGCCCGGCGCAGGTTCACCTCGCTGCCGCTGCGTTCCAGCGCCACGCCGTTGTTGGCAATGTAGATGGGGTCCTGGCAGACCAGAGCATTTCCGAACATAAGGCAGCGCAGCACATCCACATACTCCACCACGCCGTCCTTGGTCAGCAGATAGACCACCGGGTGGAAGGATGCGCCCAGCTCTCCAATGCACACGTCGATATACTCATTATAAGTGCCAAGGATGGGGTAGGTGCGGTCCTGTTCCAGCCGGATGCCGTAATCCGCGTCCCATGCGATGGTCTCGGGGGTGCGTTTGATGGTAACGGTGCGGGTGTCGCCGTCCAGCTGCACCGAAGCGCTGCCGTAGGTATCGGTCAGCACCGGGGTGTCGGCGGGGGCGGCGGGGGTCAGCGGGATCTCCACCTCCAGCTCCCGCCAGCCGCTGCCGGCGGGGGAGCTGCACCCGCCCCGGAGCACCAGCCGGTCTTGCTGGGGCAGCAGCAGGCACAGATCATCCAGCTGGTTGTTTTCCAGCGTGTTCATCCGCATACTTGCCAGATTGCCGCCGCTGCGCAGGCCCTCGTAGTAGCCGCCCTGCGCCATGTGCCGGTCAAAGGTCTGCATAGCCTCGCGCAGCATCTGCTGCTGCACGGCATCCGGGTCCAGCCCCATGCGCTGCAGCATTTCGGCCACGGAGACCTGCTGGCCGGTGGCAAAATCGAAGCACCAGCCCCGGGAATACCCCGGGTCGGAGCCGCCGTCGTAGCGGAACATCACAAGGCTCACGCAGTCGCCGTACCAGTAGGCATCCCAGTTGATGTAGGTCTCCGGACACCACTCGTCCTGCTGCGGCTCGATCTCCGGGCTGTCCTCGTACTGTCGGAAGTCTGCCGCATACATGGCGGCAAGCTCATCGTTGAGATAGGCAGCCTCCGGGCCGTCGCACACCAGCTGCGGCACATGGACCGTCAGCTTCTGGGTGATGCCGTACTCGTCCCGGATGGTCTTTTCCAGCGTGAACTGCTCGGTGATGCGGTCTTTTTGTGCTGTCTGCACCGCCGTGTCTGCGGCGCTTTGGGAAGCTGCGCCGGAGCTTGCGGGGGCAGCGGGAGCCGCCGCACCGCCGCAGCCGGTCAGCCAGAGAGCCGCCGCCAGCACCGCAGCGGCAAGGCGTTTGTGTTTCATAGTCGTTCTCCTGTGTTCTCAGCCGTAGCTGCGGGTCATCTGCAGCTGGGTCTCCCCCTCGGCAAAGGGGTTTTGCCCGGCGATCATGGTCATGGTCAGGTTCTCGTTGTACAGGTCCAGCTTGAACGCCGCCACAAAGTTGAGCCCCGCATCCGTAGAGATGCCCAGCACCACGCCCTCGGGCACAACGCCCAGATACGCGGCATCGCCCTGATCCATGCGGCTGTTGTCCTGCATGCCCATCTGGACGCTGCCGTCACTGGTCAGGTCCATCCAGCTCCAGCCGGTTTCGTCGGTGTAGTTGTAGGAGCCGATAACGGAATAGGGGATCTCCTGCGCGCTCCACTCTGCCGACAGGGGAGCCAGTTCCAGCACAGAGCCATCCGCCCGGCGCAGGTTCACCTCGCTGCCGCAGAGTTCCAGCGCCACACCGTTGTTGGCAAAGTAGATGGGGTCCTGGCAGATCATGGCATCCCCGAGCAGGAGGCAGCGCAGCACGTCCACATACTCCACCACGCCGTCTTTGGTCAGCAGATAGACCACCGGGCGGAAGAAGCCGTCCTCCTGCTCCCCGATGCACACGTCCACATACTCGTTATAAGCGCCAAGGATGGGGTAGGTGCGCGTCTGTTCCACCCGGATGCCAATGTCTCCCCATTGGTCGGTCTTTGGCGCGGGGCTCAGGGTGATGGTGGCCTGCGTTCCCTCCAGCTGCACCTGCACACCATCGTAGGTATCGGTCAGCACCGGGGGATCGGCGGGGGCGGCGGAGGTCAGCGGGATCTCCACATCCAGCTGCTGCCAGCCTTCTTCACAGCTGTACTTTCCACGGAGCACCAGCTGATCCTGTTCCGGCAAAAGCAGGCACAGGTTTTCCAGTTCATTGTATTCCAGCGTATCCATTCGCATTTGCGAAAGCTCTCCGCCGAGACGCAGGCCCTCGTAATACGCGCCCTGCGCCATCTCCCGGTCAAAGGCCTGCATGGCCTGCCGCTGCACCTGCGCCTGTACGGTGTCCGGGTCCAGACCCATGCTCTGAAGCATCTCGGCCACGGTGAGCTGCCGGCCGCTGGCAAAATCGAAGCACCAGCCGCTGTAACGCCACGGGGCAGTGCCGCCGTAGCGGCTGCGCACCACCAGACTGACGCAGTCGCCGTACCAGTAGGCATCCCAGCCCACACCGATCTGCGGGTACTCGCCGCCCGGCTGCCCGGCCTCCTCGTAGGCCTCATATTCCCGGAAATCCGCCGCATAGATGGCGGCAAGCTCCTTGTTCAGGCTTACGGCATCCGGGCTGTCGCATTCCAGCTGCGGCACATGGACGGAAATGTACTGCACCGCTTCCTCTCCCCACACGCCCGAAACGTTCTTTTCCAGCGTGTACTGGTCGGTGATGCGCTCCTTCTGGGCTGTCTGCACTGCCGTGCTTGCGGTGCTTTTGGCAGCTGCACCGGAGTTCGCGGGGGCAGCGGGGGCCGCTGCGCCGCCGCAGCCGGTCAGCCAGAGAGCCGCCGCCAGAACCACAGCAGCAAAACGTTTGTGTTTCATGGCTGTCTCCTTTTCGTCATTCATCGTTGGTGGGGTCTTCTGGCGTACGCATGATATAGGCCGCCCAGTAGGTCTTGCCCTGAACATCCGCCACGGTGATGCCGATGTCGAACACGTCCACTTCCTGAGAGTCCATGGGGCCCGGGGCATAATTGAATTTTCCTTCCAGCTCATCCATCAGGGCCTTGAACTGGGCCTGATTGGCCGGGTAGGGCCGGTCCAGATAGTAGCGTTTCTCTCTGTAATGGTCCAGCTGGATGCCATAGCAGTTGTGGTGGATGCTCCGGATGAAGCCGGTGGAGCCTCTGCCCCATCCATAGCCGCCCTCATCAAAGCCAGCCCACATTCCATCCACATAATCGCCGTTCATCCGGGCTTCCAGCCCTTCCTTTGCGGGGAAGGAAGGGGTGTCGTAGTCCACAAACATCTGCATTTCGGACTGAATGGAGTGTTCCAGACCTGCATTGTACTGCAGTTTGAAGTACTGCACCTTCCGCCGGGTCAGCTCGGCATTGATGATCTCAAAGATCTTTCTGCCGTCCCGGATCACCGGAATGGGGGGCGAATCGGGAGCCTCCGGAAGCGGCGGGCCAAGGGTGGTGATCTCCCCACTGTAAAAGGGGTCGTAGGCAGAGGGGGGGAGGGAGCTGCCGGAGTCCGGGGTTTCCGGGGCACCGGAACCGCCAAAGCCTTCGTCCTCACAGGCGCTCATGGCCAGCATCACCGCCGATGCGCCGGAGAGCTTGAGGAACGTCCGTCGGTCGTATCGTTTCATGGGAATGCTCCTTTCTATAAAGCCCCGGACACAGGGGGAGTGTGCCCGGGGCAAACAGGGGGAAGTCTGGTTATCTTATGCCTTTTTATTCCAGAACACGGTAGCGATCATGTAGGTCTTGCCCTGAACCACCGGGCAGTAGACGCTGATAAACTCTGCCTCCCGGCTGAGACTATATTCCATGATCTTATCCACAAATTTCTGAACCACAGCATCCTCGCAGGAATACTCAAACGTCAAGGATATCTCCATACTTCCTTCCTCGCCAGTCGGTTCGGAAATTCCGGCAGCGCCTCCAAGAGCATACTTTTTCTCCAGTGAGATTTTCCACTCTTGAATATCAAACAGTTTCTTCATGTCTTCCGTTGTCAGCGTACGCACCGGGGTTTGCGCATTCTCGAAGATTTCTCCTTGGATTTTTATAGCTCCCTGCGCCTCCTGATTGAGGGTCAGCTGCTCATGGGTAACCTTACCTGCCTCAAACTTTTTCTTCCAGACCTTGTTGATGGCTGCCACCAGCTCAGCGTCCTTGCCGGTGGGCGCTGCAGGTGCGGGAGGTGCGACAGGGCCATCGTCAGCGCCGCAGGCGGCCAGTGCCATCATTGCAAGGGCTGCGCCGGTAAGGGTGAGGAATGCGCGTCTGTTCAGTTCTTTCATGGGGTGCTCCTTTCTGTTGGTCCCCCCTGTTTTTCCGGGGGGCTTTGTGGGGCGTGGGGTTCTCGGTACTTGCAGTCCGCTCCATCTTATGCTATCCTTATGAATAGAATCCACAGGGGCCTGTGATAATGCTTTGTGCACAACGCCAGGCCGCCCGCATCCGGCGCGGGACCTCTTCTGTTTGTACTGTACCATACCCGAAAAAAAATTGCCCCCCCAGAAAAGCCGTTTTTGGGGGGCAATTTGAAAATAAATTTTGGGGATTTTGGGCCTTCCCCGCAGGGAATCCCCCCAAAAAGCCCAAAATTAGGGGGATTTGGGGCGGCTGCCCGCCAAGGCAGGCCGCTGCGGCCCTTCTTTTGCCGGTTTTCCCCTTGGCTGCAAAATGCGGAAAGGAATCACGAACATGGAACGAAGGACATTTTTGAAGCTTGCGGCAGTTCTCCCCGGTCTGGCTCTTGCGGGCTGCGGCGGCAGCAAGACCCTGCTCTCTGCCAAGGACCCCACCATGCTCAGCATCTGGCATGTGTACGGCGAACAGGCAGACTCGCCCATGAACCGCCTGCTCACCGAGTTCAACGACACCGTGGGCAAGGAGAAGGGCATTCTGCTCAATGTGACCAACATGACCAACAGCGCCGCCATCGGCGGCCAGCTGCAGGATGCCAAGGCCGGGAAGCCCGGCGCGCTGGACCTGCCGGACCTGTTCTCGGCCCACCCCGCGGATGCCAGCGCACTGGGCATTGAGACCCTTGTGGACTGGAACGACTGGTTCACCGCCGAGGACATGGCGGCCTACGTGCCCGGCTTTGTGCAGGATGGCATCATTGAGGGGCGGCAGGTGGTGTTCCCGGTGTCCAAATCCACCCAGCTCATCTTCCTCAACGGCTCCCAGTACGCCCGGTTTGCGGCGGATACCGGGGCACAGCTTTCCACCCTTGCCACATGGGACGGCTTTTTTGAGATGGCCGCCGCTTACCGGCAGTGGTCGCAGGGCAAGCCCTTCTGCGCGCTGGACTACCCCTTGCGTCTGGTGGAGCTGAACGCGCTGGAGCAGGGCAGCGGTGAACTATACAAGGACTGCTGGTACGACCTGACCAACGAAGCTTTCCGTGCCTCGTGGATGGAGTTTGCCCGGGGGCTGGTGCAGGGCAATATTCTGATCTCGGACCTGTACTCCAACACCCAGGTAATGACCGGCGAAACACTGGCGGGCCTTGGCAGCTCCGCGGCCATCCTCTATTACAATGATTTCGTCACCTACCCGGACAACACCACCGAGCCCACCGACCTGCTGCTGGCTCCCCTGCCCCACGCCGCCGGGACCACCACGCCCCTGATGCCGCAGGCCGGTGTGGGCCTGTGCGCCTTCAAGACCACCGACCAGAAGGCCGAAGCCGCCGCCGTGTTCCTGCGCTGGCTCACCGAGCAGCAGCGCAATCTGGAATTTGCCGCCGACACCGGATATATGCCGGTGTCCAGCGCCGCCTTTGATGCCATTGCGGACTATCCGTTCGAGCAGCAGAGCTACCAGCGGCTGTACGATGTTTACAACGAGATGCGTCTCCAGAACACCCCCCTGTCCGAGCCGGGCATCGTGGGGTACCACGCCAAGGCAAAGGCCTTGTACGACAGCCTGCGCCAGCGTCAGAAGGACTACCCCCAGCGCCTTGCCAACGGCGAAACGCTGGAAGCCCTGACCGAGGAGACCTGGCAGCTGCTGTGTGACAATGCCTGAACCCGCAGCACAGCCAAAAAGGGGGAACTTTGATGCACTTTTTTGCCCGGCACCGTGAGAATATCCGCCAGAGCTCCATGAGTTCCCGGCTGCTGTGGCCCTGCCTGCTGCTGGCTGCGCTGCTGCTGCTGACCTTTGGCGCGGCGCTGTTCCTGTTTGCCAGCCTGCACAACACCAAAAAGGACACCACCCGCAGCCTGGAGATCCAGTATTCGGTGTTCCAGAACGATATGGAGCGCTATTTTGACCAGCTGGCGGCCATGGGCGTGAACCTCTCTGAGGATATGGGCGCTCTGGTGGATCAGCAGCTTGCCAGCCGGGAGATGACCTTTGACCAGCTGAACGACTCCCCCGAGGTGCTGAACGCGCTGGAGGAGGAGATGATCGAGCCGCTCTGCCGCAGCCTGCGCCGGACCAGCTGCTCCGGTGCCTTTGTGCTGCTGGATGCCACCGTCAACACCCGCATGGAGGGGGCCGGGTACTCCCGCGCCGGGCTCTATGTGCAGAAAGGCGGTGCCGACACCCCCACCGTGCCCCTGCTGCTCTACCGCGGCAGCGCGGATGTGGGCAAGACCCACAGCGTGATGCCCCACCGCAAATGGCGCATGGAATTCCAAACCGACCAGTTCCCGGACTACGACCGCTGGATGACCCCCAGCAGCACCCCGCTGTACCAGGCTTATACGCTGACGGAGCGGTTCAGCCTCCCCGGCACCTCGGAGGAGGTACAGCTGTTTTTGCTGCCCCTGCGGGGCCGCGACGGCACCATGTACGGGCTGTGCGGCTTTGAGATCAGCCAGAGCTTTTTCAAGCAGAACTTTGCCCAGCCCACCGGCTTTGACCACCTGATTTGCCTGCTTGCCCCGGCAGACAGCGGGCTGAATGCCAGCGCCGCCCTCAGCAGCGGCACCACCGGCGGCTACTTCCATGCCCCCCGGGACGTGCTGGTGCTGCGCAGCATGGGCGGCAGCCTGACCCAATTGATCGGCTCCGACAGCGCCTATGCAGGCATCTCGGAGCTCTGCCGCCTGAGCGAGAACCAGTCCTACCGGCTGGCCGTCTGCATCCCCATGACGGACTACCGCAGGCTGATCTTTTCCGGCAACCTGCAAATGCTGCTGATCGGCCTGTTCATCCTCTTTTTTGTGGTGTTCTGCTGCATGTACTTCCACCAGCACATCCTCTCGCCTGCGTTCCGGCAGTTTGAGGAGGACCGGCGGGAGTCCCGGCGGCGGATGGACGAGCTGCAGATGGAGCGCCAGCAGATGCAGACAGAGCTTTCCCGGCTGGCGGACGTGTGCCGCAACGAATCCGTCCCCGATGCCTTTCAGACCTTTCTGGAGGGCATCCCCAACCTGACAAAGACCGAGCGCCGCATCTTTGACGGCTATGTGGCCGGGCTGCGCTCCCGGGAGATCGTGGAGCAGCTGGACATCAAGGACAGCACCCTGCGCTTCCACAACAAGAACATCTACGAAAAGCTGGGGGTCAGCTCCCTCAAGCAGCTGCAGCAGTTTGCCGCGATCCTGAATTCCGGCGGCAACAGCGCCCCCGACTCCGCCCCGGACGAAAGCGGCCCCAAAAAGGCCCGCTGAACCGCGCTCCCGCGCCCCAGCTTTCGCTGAAAAGATGCAAAAAGAGCCGCCGCACCTCACACAGGTGCAGCGGCTCTTTTATATTGATTCTAGGTTCCGGACGCTCCGGGGACGCTTCCGGCAGCTTAGTACAGCTTTGCGCCGGCGGGGATGTGGGGGGCCACCATCAGCAAGTGGAGCCCCTCATGGCCGTCCTCCACCTGTGCCGCCAGTTTCAGCACGTCTACCACATTGGTGACCTTCTTGGCAAGGTTTGCCCCGACGTATTCGCGCATCATCTCGAAGATCTCACAGCGCAGGGGCGTGGGGTCCACCATTCTGCCGTTCTCCCTGCATGGCTTTCCTGCCCCCTTCCGGCGGCGTTTTCCGGCTC
>OLQG01001772.1_pt1 | contig 12520 bp, 11 predicted proteins | sample 1672221 | NCBI WGS metagenome assembly OLQG01 (sample SAMEA3136660, study PRJEB25190) | human gut metagenome | biome: human gut; feature: human-associated habitat; material: faeces | place: Austria | collected 2013
TAATAGTCCCTTACAGGGACAGAGCAAACCACCAGCTAAGCTGGTGGTGCTGATTAATGTAAACTATGAATCTTCAATTTTAAAATATTAAGTTCATTTTTTATCAGACTGAAATTTAATAAAACTAAAATACCAAAATAGATGATAACAGCAAATAATATACTAAAAAGTATTCGTAGAATATAATTTTGAATTATTGCTTTGATCATAGATACAATTAGTAAAATTCCGATAGAAGCAATTAAAGGCTTGTAACATTCGTGAAAAAGAAATTTTATATTTAATGATTTATGCATAATCCATATGAAATATAAAAATACAATTAATTCTGCAATTAAAGAAGCTATAGCGGCTCCGTTTATTCCTAAGAAAGGAATAAATAAAGCGTTCAAACAAAGGTTAGATAAAGCACCAATAATAGTTCCGGTACAACCATCTTTTTCGGAACCATTGGGAATTAAAATTTGTGTGTAAATAACATTGTCTAATATTGAAAAAATCATATTAAATGCAAGAATGCAACAAGCAGGTGCAGCCGATATAAAATCGATTCCGTTTATTAAATGAATTAAATCTTTACTTAATGTAGCAAGTCCCATTGCGCAAGATAAGGAAATCATTATGGCAAATTGCATACCTTTTTGTAGTAGTGTTAAATACTGATCTTGCTTTTTTTGAGCTTGGTAGTACGTAAGGCGTGGCATTAATACAGTACTCGCGGAATTGATGAGACTTCGAATAATTATATTTATTTTTGTTGCAGCTGAATATAGTCCAACTTGATAATTATCAGAAAAATAACCAATCATTAGTACATCAAGATTTAGGTAGATAGAAGAGGCTATGTTAGTACTAAAAATGATTAAGATATTTTTAATATGTTTTTGTAGTTCTAGTGGTTCCTTGTGCTTAAAGTCAATATATTTTCTGGCAGTTATTAAATTAACTAAACAATATCCGCCGGAAGAAAATGATAGAACTAAGGAATAGGAAACAGTATCATGGCTACTTCTGACGAATAAAAAAAGCATTATTAAAGAAATTAACTGTGTAAGAATCGTACGTATGCTGATATATACATATTCTTCTTGAGCTTGATATATCCATTCGACGGAAAGTGTAGTGAATAATGTTGTAAGGCTACACGCTAAAAGAACAGGAATATAGCCATCAAAAAGATGTAGCAAAATTCCAGCAAATAAAAGTATATATGCAATGAAAGTACTAATTAAATTGATAGTAAAAATTTCGAGAATTAATTTTGAAAATAAAGAATAATTGTGTTTAACTTTTGCACCTTCTCGAATAGCGTATGTTGAAATGCCTAAACCAGCAATTAGCGTGAAGTAGGAGATTACGGATGTACAGTATTGTACGGTTCCTATTCCTTCGACACCCAGAACTCTTGAGGCATATGGAAATGAAATCAGTGGGAATATAACGGCCATAAGTGATTTTATACAGTAGAATACAAAATTTGTTTTTAAAGATTTTGATTTTGAATCAGACATCAGTATACTCCTTGTCTACAAATTAGTGCTAGTTATGTTAAAAATAATAACTTTATCTATTATAGAGGATGTAAGAATATTATTCAAATATTTTTTGTGATATAGTATCTAAAGTGGTGACAGGGGTTCATGTGTTGATTGTGAGGAACAGAAATGTTATAATACACAAGATATGATCCAAGTAAAATAAAGAAAATGGAGAAAATAGATGGTTCCAATAAGTATAATTATGCCAGTTTATAATTCGGAAAAATACATATCTAAAACTATAGATAGTATATTAAGTCAATCATACACTGAATTTGAATTGTTATTAATAGATGATGGCTCGCAAGATATGAGTGGAAAAATATGTGATGAGTATGCCCGAAAAGATGCAAGAGTAAAAGTTGTTCATAAAAAAAACGAAGGAATATGTGCAACAAGAAATAGAGGGTTAAAGATTGCAACAGGAAAATATATAGCATTTTGTGATAATGATGATATATATATGGATAATTTGTTGAAAGATAATTTAGAATTAGCATTGAAATACGATGCAGATGTTGTGCGTTTTTCAAGACGAATGACGACAATACGAGATGATAAAATTGTATCTGTTGGCGAAATGAAAGGATTTAAAAGTAGATATATAAAAAAAGAAGATTTTGGAAAGTATTTTGATGAAATTAATTTGACAGGTGAAGGCATTTGGGCAGGTATTTATAAGAAAGAATTTTTGGATGTACATGATATAAAGTTTAATGAATTGATGAAATATGGATATGAAGATTTATACTTTTTGACTGAAGTATATATGCAAGAGCCATCAATTGTGTTAAATGATAAGGTGTATTATAATTGGATTATGCGGTTTCAACATAGCACATCTGGTAAAACAGATATTAATAATATAGATTCATTGATGGAAGGATTGCTGTTAAAAGAGAAACTAATTCATAAATATAAGATTGAACAGCTATTTCCTCATGTATGGTTGGAAGAACTGTCAAAAAAAATATACACAATAGTCAGATATGTGAGCCCTAAAAAAGTTAAAATATCGTTAAAAGATAGAATTTTTATAATTAGACACCTAGGTGAATGTGAGGTGTTTTCTAGGGCATATAAAAGTGGAAATATGGATATGTTCAGAAAAAAATCGGGATTAACGGCATGTGTTGTATACAAACTTTTTGTTGAGAAGTGTTATTTGTTATTATATTGTTTGATTATTGGAAAGCAGTATTTGGTAGAAAGAAAATGAGGAAAATGAATGTACGGAGAATATAAACCGCAAGTTCTGGAAAAATTGCATAAAGCTGAAGTGAGTATGTTGAAAGATTTTGCGAACTTGTGTGAAAAAAATAAAATAGAATATTTTGCGATTTCTGGGACGGCTATCGGAGCAGTACGACATCAGGGATTCATTCCATGGGATGATGATATTGACGTTGCGTTTTTAAGGGATGATTATGTTCGCTTTGTCAAGGCAATGAGAAAGGATAAAGCATTTTGTGAAAAATATGAATTGTGGGGACCAGATCAGCCGCACAAATATTATAATCTGCAGCCGACACTTATGAGACGCGGTACAGTATTTGTGAATGAAAATGCATATGCGGGAAAGTACAGACCAGGCATCTTGATGGATCTGTTTATATACGATAATATACCGGAAGCAGGTTCTGAGTCTGATAAGATTATTAAAAAGTGCCAGAGATATAAGATCCTTTATATTGTCAGAAATGTGGATCATTTTAAACTGTTAAAAGGCAAATCTCCGGTACAGAAGATAAAAAATATAATCTGTGGTTTCCTACGGATTGGTTTGAAAATGTTGCCAAAGTGTGATGAGATTCTGTATCGGCGTTTTTTAAAGTATGCGCTGATGTATAGAGGTAAGAGTGACAAGTACACTTGTCTGTTTGATCCAGGAGCTGCGATTATGGATATTCATAAGAGTAAATCTTATCCTACAGTGAAGCTTACATTTGAGGATACGGAGATCCGTCTGGTAAAAAATTATGATGAACAGCTCAGACAGCATATGGGTGATTATATGCAGATCCCGCCAGTGGAAAAGCGGACGAATCATTGTCCAGTTGAATTAGAATTTGGAGATGTTTAATATGGGGAAAAAGAAACAATATAAAGAATATGATGAGAAAACATTAAAAAAAATTCATGAGGTGGAATTAGAGATATTAAAGGATTTTATGGATATCTGCGACCGGCATGATTTGACTTATTTTGGCATTGCGGGCACTGGGATTGGTGCATTAAGGCATCAGGGCTTTATTCCATGGGATGATGATATAGATGTTGCTTTGCCACGTGATGACTTTGAAAAATTTCTCAAATATCTAGAAAGAGAAATGGGAGATAAATATTTGATAATGAATACAGAGCATTATCCGAATTATCCGCTAATGACAACTAGGATGACAATGAAGGGCACAAAATTTAAGGAAGAAGCATTAAAGGCGGTTAAAGCGCCTATGGGTATTTTTTTGGATTTATATCCTTATGATAAGGTTAGTGATAATCCGAAAGAAGCAAAAAAACAAGCGAGAGATGCATGGTTTTGGAGTAAAATTTTAATTTTGCGAAGTATACCGTTCCCAATGTTGGGATTTTCAGGGTGGAAAGCTAAGTTAGTTCATGCAATATGCGGATGTGTACATGGTGTACTAACAGTGACGAGAGTTCCTAAAATGTGGATATATAAAAAGGCGTATGAGGCAGAAACTAGGTATAATTATTTGCAAAAAACGAAAAAAATCAATTTTATGTGTGATACCTCTCCATATATGAATACATATTATGTGAAAGATGTATATCCGTTGCAAAAGTTACCCTATGAAGATATAATGCTTAATTTTCCACACAATCTACATAGAAATCTTACAAATATGTATGGCGATTATATGAAATTACCACCGGAAGAAAAACGAAAGAACCATTATCCATTTGAACTGAAATTTAAGGAGGGGTAGAGAATTGTACTACGTGAATAATAATATAAAAAATACAGTTAGAGTATTTCCTGGTCAAGGGAGGTATGATTATTACAGATATGATATGAATGAAAATCCAGAGGGATTACCAGAGGAATTTGTTAAATCTGTTTTGAAAGAGATTACACCAGAGTTTTTGGCAATTTACCCGGAACCAGACAAATTTCTTAATAAATATGCAAAATACGTTGGCGTGAAATATGAAAATGTTTTGGCGACAAATGGATCAGATATGGCAATTAGATATTTGCTAGAGACATTTGGGGAACCAGGAAAAGAAGTTGTGACGGTAGCACCTTCTTTCGAAATGTATTGGGTGAATTGTTCGATTTTGGGATTAAAACATGTGCCAGTGAATTATGAAAAAGATTTAACAATAAGTATTGAAAAAATTTTGAATGCTATTACAGAGGATACACGGGTAGTAGTATTGTTAAATCCGAATAATCCGATTGGAAATGTATATACAGAAGAAGAATTAAAGGAAGTTATTGGCAGAGCAAAAGATGTTGGAGCGGTTGTAATTATTGATGAAGCCTATCACTATTTTTATCCAAAAACTTTTTTAAACTATGCGGTAACTGAAGAAAATGTTATTCTTCTTAGAACTTTTTCTAAATTAATGTCTATTGCTGCATGTAGAATAGGAGTGATTATTAGTAATCCTCAGATTGTTGAATATGTCAAAAAAGGGAAATTAACATTTGATGTTAATTCTATTGCACTTTTATTTGCTGAAAGATTGATTGAACAACCTCAGATGATTGAAAGTTTAATAGAAGTGGAAAATGAAGGGAAAAAATATACTTTAGATAATTTGAGAGCACATGGTTATGAGTGCCGTGATTGTAGGGGGAATTTTATTTTTGTAAAACCACACGGAAATGCGAAAGAAGTATCGGAGAGGTTAGCAAAAGCAAAAAAGGTTCTAGTACATCCATATGGCAATGAATTGTTGAAAGATTATATTAGAGTATCTGTTGGATCGAAAAAGGTTATGAAAATCTTTTTAGATGCGTTTTTTGAAGTTGATAATGAGGAGTAACGGTATGAAAAAAGTAATAACTTATGGTACTTATGATCTTCTTCACTATGGACATATTCGTCTACTGGAGCGTGCGAAAGCGCTTGGAGATTATTTAATCGTTGGTGTGACGGCTGATGATTTTGATAAGACGAGAGGCAAAATCAATGTTCAGCAGTCATTAATGGAGCGAATTGAAGGAGTTAAAGCAACCGGAATTGCGGATGAGATTATCGTTGAAGAGTATGAAGGCCAGAAGATTGATGATATTCAGAGATATGGAGCAGATATTTTTACGGTAGGCGATGACTGGGTTGGTAAATTTGATTACTTAAATGAATACTGCGAGGTGGTATATCTTTCCAGAACGCAGGGGGTTTCAAGCAGTGAACTCCGTAAAAAGAAGAGAAATCTGCGTCTGGGTCTTGTCGGAGAATCCGATATTTTAAAGAAAGTATCAAATGAAAGCAAGTACGTGAATGGAATACAGATTTCAGGAGTATATACAGAAGAATGGGAAACGGTCCGGAAATTCCTGGATGATGTGACAGTATATGATGGTTATGATGAACTGCTGAATGATTCAGATGCGGTGTATATTATTACCAGTCCCAAATATCATTACAGAGATATTAAACATGCATTAGAACTTGGAAAGCATGTATTGTGTGAATCACCGATTGCAATTTCTAAGAAAGAATGTGAAGAATTGTTTACGTTAGCAGAGGAAAAAGGCTGTGTTTTGATGGATGCGATCAAGACAGCGTATTCTACTGCATATCATCGGATGCTTTTACAGGTTAAGACAGGGAAAATTGGTACACCAAAATCAATTGAAGCGACCTGTACTAGTATTCGGGAAATTGATCTGAGCGATCCTGAAAAAATGGAAAGAAGCTGGAATAGTATCAGTGCATGGGGACCTACAGCATTGCTTCCAGTGCTTCAGATTTTTGGAACTGAATACAGAGACAGACGAATCGTAACATGGTTAGATAATGAAGAATATCATTATGATGCTTTTACGAAAATAGATTTTTGTTATTCAGATTCTGTTGCATCGGTCAAAGTTGGACAAGGTGTAAAGTCGGAGGGCGAATTGCTTATATCCGGAACGAAAGGATATATATATGTACCGGCTCCGTGGTGGAAGACCGAATACTTTGAAGTACGTTATGAGAATCCGGAAAATAACCGCAGATATTTCTATCAGCTGGACGGAGAGGGAATTCGTTATGAACTGGTTTCTTTTGTGCGTTCCGTAGAATCCGGTAAATATACATCAAATATTGAAAAAAATATATCTTGTGATATTTCCGGAATTATGGAACACTTTATGAATGGTGACGTTACGAAAATCCAATAGGAGGGAATATACATGAATTATGCGCTTATTTTTGCAGGTGGAGCTGGAAAACGAATGAATTCTAAGTCCAGACCGAAACAGTTCCTTGAACTGCATGGAAAAGAAATTATTATATATACGATAGAACATTTTGAACGGCATCCAGAGATTGATGCGATTGTCGTGGTGTGCATTGAAGAATGGATTGATTATTTAAAGAAGATTCTTAAGAAAAATGGCATAGAGAAGGTGAAATGGATTGTTCCGGGTGGTGAAACAGGACAGGACTCCATCTATAATGGCCTTCGTGTATTGCATGAGAATTGTCCAGAGGATTCTATTGTGCTGATTCATGATGGAGTCAGACCGTTGATTGATGAAGAATTGATCACGAAGAATATCAGATGTGTAGAGGAACACAGAACATCTGTTACTGTAACACCTGTTACTGAGACAGTAATGCTTACAGAAGAGAATAATCAGGTATATACCAGCGTAGAACGTGCAAAATGTCGCCTGGCAAAAGCACCACAGGGTTATTATCTGAAGGATATCTATGGAGCACATCAGAAAGCACTTGCTGAAAATATTCATAATAAGATTGATTCAGCAACAATGATGAGCGATTATGGATATTCGCTTTATACTGTGGAAGGCGGATCGGAGAATATTAAAATTACAACTCCGGCAGATTTTTATATTTTCAGAGCATTGATAGATGCACGGGAAAATTCGCAAATATTTGGGATATAGGATATAGTGGATATGACAGAATACAGTTTTGAAAAAAAGATAGAAGACAGGCCGTTACATATTGCTAAAAAGAGAGATTTTATGATGGATAATGTGAAGGCGCTGCTGTTGTTTTTGGTAGCCTTTGGGCACACGCTTGATGTTTATAAGGGATCCAGTGGTGTGGAATTTTACATTATGAAGTATATTTATCTGTTCCATATGCCATTGTTTGCATTTATTACAGGCTATTTTACAAAGAATTTTGAACGGGCGAGAAAAACGGCAGTGGAAAAATGTCTTATGCCGTATTTGATTTTTCAAGGTGTCTATGTGATTATGGCGAATGTAATGATTCATGCAGGGCTTGCAAGCTTTAACAGTGATGTGTTTAATAGCTCCATACTGATTCCATCGTCAGCGTTTTATTATCTTCTGGCAGTATTTTTCTGGAAAATTTTTGCCAAAGATATTATGAGAGTGAAATATCCGTTGATATTATCGGTGCTATTGGGACTTACAGTTAGTTTGACTAATATGGACAGCTTTCATATTGGATATGGCGCGGTGTTCAGCCTGCTTCCATTTTTTGCGCTGGGAGTGATATGTGATTCAGAACATATCAGTAGAATCCGTCAGATGCCGAAATGGATTGCAGTGGTAGCACTGGCAGCGGGTGTTATTCCTGCGGTGTATCTTCCATATGCAATACATAGTGTAAGGATGACTTATGCGAGCGCAGGATTTGGTAATATAGAAGGTATTATATATCGATTGATATTTTACGTTACAGCAGTTATTATGGGGGCAGCAATCATCTGCCTGATGCCAGGGAAAGAAACCGTTATCAGTAACATTGGAAAAGCTTCGATTTTAGTGTATGCAGGTTCTACATTCTTGGCTCCGCATGGATACGTATTAATTGATAAAATATGTAAGTTGTCCGGTAACAGAATTATGAATATGGCAGGAATGATTATTTATTGTATGTGTCTGGTATTATTTTGTTCGATTCCGCTTTTCCTTAAGTGGTATAATCATATATTAGACATACTGAATAAATGGATATTTAAAGGTGATGAAAGATGATGAATACACATACATTTGTGATATGCGCATATAAAGAGAGTCGGTATTTGGAGGCTTGTATTAAATCCTTGAAAGAACAGAGCGTACAGAGTAATATAATTGTTGTTACTTCGACACCGAACGCGTTTATTTCTGGCATGGCAGATAAATATGATCTGCCTTATTTTGTGAATGACGGGGAAGGCGGAATTACACAGGATTGGAATTTTGGATATAAATGTGTCAGGGAGATTTATCACAGTAAATATATTACAATTGCACATCAGGATGATGTATATGAAAAAGAGTATCTGGCAGCAGTTCTGCATTATGCAAAGAAGACAAGTCATCCATTGATCGTGTTTGGTGATTATTTTGAAATCAGAAATGGAGAGCGGGTAGTGAGGAATAAGATTTTGACGGTAAAAAGGATTATGCTGTTGCCATTACGACCAGCGTGGACTTGGAAGTTACGGTGGATTCGAAGACGAATTCTGTCGATGGGATCTCCAATCTGCTGTCCTTCTGTAACTTTTGCGGCAGACCATCTGCCAAAAGTGATTTTTGACAATCATTATCGGGCATGTGAAGATTGGGAAGCATGGGAGAAACTTTCCAAGTTAAAGGGAGAGTTTGTTTATATCCCTAAAATGATAATGGGACATCGGATTCATGAAGAGTCAGAAACTACTGCAGCGATTGTGGATAATAAGAGAACAGAAGAGGAATTTGAAATGTTCTGTAAATTCTGGCCAAAAGGCATAGCAAAGCTGATATTGAAACAATATTCAAAAGGTCAGCAGTCAAATCAGGTATAACAGGAGAAAAGAAAGAATGAAGAAGCTTATTATTATTCCTGCATTTAATGAAGAAAGTAATATTGAGAAGACCGTTACAGCAATTCAGAAAAATGCGCAGGGATTTGACTATGTGATAATTAATGATTGCTCCGGAGATAATACAAGGCAGATCTGTGAAGAGAATGGCTATAATATCGTGAATCTTCCAATCAATCTTGGAATCGGTGGCGCAGTACAGACTGGGTACAAATATGCATTAGAGCACGGCTATGATGTGGCAGTACAGGTAGATGGAGACGGACAGCATGATCCAGAGTTCTTGAGTACAATGGCAGAACATTTAATGGATAATGGACTTGATATGGTGATAGGTTCCCGTTTTATTGAGAAGGAAGGTTTTCAGTCATCGGCACTCAGAAGAATAGGGATTATCTTTTTTTCAAAATTGATCAAGATACTTACAGGTACGCTGATCACCGACCCTACATCAGGGTTAAGAATGATTGGGCGTAATGCAATGGCATTATTTGCGGTGGACTATCCAAGAGATTACCCGGAACCGGAGAGTGTGGTGGCGGTTATTCAACGAGGCATGAAGGTTGAAGAAATTCCGGTTGTCATGAAAGAAAGAGAGGGAGGAGTTTCCTCTATTTCTTTAAAGAAATCGGTTTATTATATGATTAAAGTTACCTTGGCAATAATGATTGAGCGTATCAGAAAGTATTAGAGGATATAGATATGAGTATAAGACTTCAGATTATTATAGCTGTAATTATTGTTATAGCATTATGTATAATTATAAATATGATCAGAAAAAAACGTTTGGAACTCAGGTATGCACTAGCATGGCTGATTGTTGGTGCTGGGGTATTGATTCTGGATTGTTTTCCGCAGCTGATTAAGTGGATGGCTAGAAAGCTGGGGATAGCAAGCCCTGTTAATATGCTTTTTTTCCTTGGGTTTTGTTTTTCATTAATGATTATTTTTGTATTGACAGTAGCAGTGTCTAGATCATCAATAAGAATTAAACAATTAGCGCAGGAATTAGCTTTGTATGAAAAAGAGAAATAATGATAGGGATTAATTCTTAAGAATACCAATTGATTTGATTAGGTTTGAAGTAATGTGATGAGTAAACAGTTTGAAATATAGTTTGGAATAGAATCGGATGAGATTTTGTTACTTTAATTTTGACTGTATTATTTATAAAGATATGAAAAAGGTAAATTACAACTAAGGGTAAAATAAGTACAGAGGTGAAATATTAGTAGTGAAAAAGAAAAGAATATGGGGATTAGCTGTAATTATAATATTGTTCTTCCTTGTTGCTATGTATGTGTCATATGAGAATATATGGTCAAGAGTTCTGGGGTGTCCATGGGCTGTTATTACTGCGGAAAATTCAAAAAATAATCTAGGAAATGTCAATGTAGTAGAATTGCAAGATGGAGACACTCTTAAGCAAAACATAAAGATGGTAAGTAATAATTTTACTGGATTTGCAGTGAAAATATATAAACAGTCAAAAGAAGAAGGAAATGTAAAAATTATACTTCAGGACAAGAATGGTAGAGAGTTAGAACAATGGAATTTGGATAGTAAGGAGCTGAATGAAAAAGAATTTTATGGACTATATTTAGGAAAGGTGAGAAAAGTTAAAGTTGGAGACACTTATACGGTTGAAATTATACCCCAATTAAAAGAGAATGATTCGTTTGGGATAGAACTAACTTCGTCAACAATACTTACAGGAAATGTGATTTTGAATGGAGAGGCAACAGAATTATCTATTGCTTATCAGCTATATGATGGAACGGTTAGCTCGTTGAAATATTTATTTTTTGCATTTATTATAGCAGGGGTGATTTCTACAATCTCCTTAGCTATAATTTTACAAAGCAAAAGCAAACAAAAGATTATGTTGAGTTTTGTGGTGCTGGCATTCTTTATAGGTAGTATGTATATATTTGCAATGCCGCCATTTTCAGCTCCAGATGAAGCAAAACATATTATTACTTCATACGCTGGAAGTAATAGATTGTTGGGAAAAGAAGTAGTTGATACAAATGGATCAGTAGTAAGCGATTCGGATTTGGGGATATGTTATGCGAATGAGGAGTATCCGACAAGATCAACTTACGTTGAATATCTAAAAGGGGCGTTGGGAAAAAAGGAAAATGTAGTAAATGCTACTATAAGTATTGGAACTCCATTACCTTCAAGTTGGATAGGCTATTTTCCACAAATTATAGGCGTCAGTTTTGCGCGAATTATTGGATTGAATGGTGAGCAAGTGCTCGTTTTAGGAAGAATGTTTGCATTACTTTGGTATTGTATGATAATGGGAATGGCAATTAATATTGTTCCTTTTAAAAAAATTGTTTTTTTTGTAGTGGGTTTAATGCCAATGACTATACAACAAGTAGCTTCCTTTAATTATGATTCGGTTTTATTTGGATTTTGCTTTTTATTAATTGCATATATATTGAATTTGATTTTTAGAAAAGAGTACGTGAGTTGGAAAGATGTTTTAGCAATATTGCTTCTGGCAATTGGAATAGGAAAAATTAAATATATTTATTTACCGATTCTTATTTTGTTGACTTTTATACCAAAAGAAAAATTTAGAGGTAAAAATAAAAAAAATAAAATAATTGCATTTGGAATGTTGTTTTTGATGATAGGATTAGGATACTCTCAAATGACAATGTTGGTACATGCAGCGGAAATTGGAAAACTTAGGGCTGATGGTTTATATCAGTACACAATAAAATATGTATTTCAGAATATTGGAGATACAATAATTGTTGCTATTAGAACACTTTTGAATCAAATTTCTTTTTATATTGAATCTATGATAGCTAGTCCGTTAGGATGGGTGGATGTTGAATTACCAGAAATTATCATTTTTGCTTTTATTATTGTTCTCTTACTAAGTGGATTGACGGATAGTGAAAAATACAGCTTTTCCAAAAAAGAAAAAGGAGTATGTTATATTACTGCTATATTTATAAGCGGTTTGGTTATGGCGGCTCTTTTAA
>OLQG01001789.1_pt1 | contig 12447 bp, 9 predicted proteins | sample 1672221 | NCBI WGS metagenome assembly OLQG01 (sample SAMEA3136660, study PRJEB25190) | human gut metagenome | biome: human gut; feature: human-associated habitat; material: faeces | place: Austria | collected 2013
CTATGACAGTATTACAAATCTTTTTCATCTTTGAAAGCGAACACATCATTGGGTGTACAGTTAAGAATATTGCACAGTTTTTCAAATTATTATTATTATTATTATTAGGTGCCAGACACCTGGTACTAACTTGATCCGACCATTGAAAAATTGTGTTTTGAAGAAACAGATGGAAAAACCTTTATTCATCTGAAGTTTAAGGGTGAAGATGAAATTATCCTGAACAATGCAGTGGATCTTGAACAGTACCTGTCTTCCGGCACAATCAAGGGTATCATTACTTTTTCAATGGTAAAAGAGGTTCTTCAGTCCGGCGGATACCTTCTGGTGGATGAAATCGAAAACCATTTTAACAAAGAAATTGTAACGACTCTGATGCGTTTCTTCATGGACAGCCGACTTAACAAAAGAGGCGGAACGCTGATTTTCGCAACGCATTATCCGGAACTGCTGGATGAATATGACCGAAATGATGGAATTTGTATCGTAAGAAATCGAAATGGCATTACAGTGGAAAACTTGAGCTATATTTTAAAGCGCAATGACATTAAGAAGAGCGATGCATATCAAAGCGGATTTCTGGAAGGAACAACTCCAGCGTATGAAGCATATATGCGTTTGAAGAAAAATCTGGCCGCTTCAATTAAATAAGGGGGCGGTATCCTGCATGAACCACAGACAGCACCCCGGTATACTCCGAAGTGCAGTTGTGGCTTATGTTGCGATTCTTCATCACATGGAAGGTATCAAATGTTTAATCACGTTTGAAAATATCACGTGTGTATACTTTGTCAAGTACATCATCAAGACAGGGATCATATCTGTTTGCGATGATTGCTTGACTTTTCTTTTTGAATTTTTTGAGATCATTTACTACGGTGGAACCAAAGAAGGTTTCGCCATTTTTTAATGTTGGTTCGTAGATGATTACGGTAGCACCTTTGGCTTTGATACGTTTCATAACACCCTGAATAGAAGACTGTCTGAAATTGTCGGAATCTGACTTCATAGTTAAGCGGTAAACACCGATTACGCAACTCTTTTCCTGATCTGGATCATAATCCCCACGGTTGTAATAATCATAGTATCCGGCCATATTTAATACCTGGTCGGCAATAAAGTCTTTTCTCGTTTTATTACTTTCTACGATAGCAGAGATCATATTCTGTGGCACATCGTTAAAGTTTGCCAGGAGCTGTTTTGTATCTTTTGGTAAGCAGTAGCCACCGTAACCGAAGCTTGGGTTGTTGTAATGCGTACCGATACGTGGATCCAGGCAGACACCCTTGATGATTTCTTGTGTATTTAATCCCTTTGTTTCAGCATATGTATCTAATTCATTGAAGTAAGATACACGAAGTGCAAGGTAAGTGTTAGCAAAGAGTTTTACTGCCTCTGCTTCTGTAAAGCCCATAAATAAGGTGTCGATATTTTCTTTAACAGCTCCCTGTTGAAGGAGCTTTGCGAAGATTTCTGCCTTTTCTTTTGTGTCATCATCACAAGATACGATAATTCTGGATGGATACAGGTTATCATAGAGTGCTTTTGATTCGCGCAGGAACTCTGGGCTGAAAATGATATTTTTTGTATTGTATTTTGCTCGTACAGATGCTGTATATCCAACTGGGATTGTGGATTTGATGATTATTGTCGCATCTGGATTTACTTTTAATACAAGTTCAATAACTGCTTCTACTGCAGAACAGTCGAAGAAGTTTTTCTTACTGTCGTAGTTGGTCGGAGCTGCGATTACAACGAAGTCTGCATTTTTGTATGCTTCTTCTCCGTCCAGTGTAGCTGTAAGATTCAGTTCTTTTTCAGCAAGATACATTTCAATATAGTCGTCCTGGATTGGAGATTTTTTATTATTAATAAGCTCTACTTTTTCTGGAATGATATCAACGGCTGTTACGTGGTTGTGCTGTGCAAGCAGTGTGGCAATAGACAAACCTACATAACCGGTACCTGCAACTGCGATGTTGTATTTTTTGTCAAGAACAGGCTTATAGGAAACAGGATTTTCTTCTTCAAATAAGTCTGTAACTTCGAATCCTAGTGCTTCAGCAACTGCTTGAAGCTGATCGATAGAAGGGATGTAATCTAAAGCTTCTAATCGGCTTACCATAGCTCTATGGATGCCAGTCATTTCTGCAAGCTGGGCTTGGGTGAGTTTTTGTTCTTTTCTTTTGGCGACTACAAGATTCGCCATTTTCTGGTAAGATATTTTCTTCATATCCATTTCTCCAATGTTATTATTAGTGACATCTATAATGTCAAATTCATGCTGCTCAAAACATTTTTTATATTAGCAGAATTCAGAAGTGACGTCAATAAAAACAGATTTGGAAAAGAATAACCAACTATTGATCGTGTAAATGTTATTAATAGTAGAATTGGCTATTGATAATAGAAATATGAATATAGCTTATGTGACATGCTTAGTACATTAGAAAATATAAGCATGCGCACAATTGTTAGTTGGTTTATATCCAGTGGATGCGCTATGAATGCTAAAAACAATTGTAAAATTTTACGATTGTTTTTTGTACATTTATGCATATCATATAATCAATAAAGATGGAAAGGATGTAAAACAATCCTGTCTGGATATCGAAAATAAGATTAATGATAGTATTTCACCGCAGCCTGATTATACTCTTGAAATACAGAACAATGATCAAACGATAAAACTTATAGTAAAAAGCGGACTTCAAAAGCCGTATTTATATAAATCAAAAGCATATAAACGGAACGATACTGCAACGATAGAGGTAGATACACTTGAATTTTCAAGACTGATTTTGGATGGTAAAAATATCAGATTTGAAGAACTTCCATGCAGAGATCAGAATTTGACATTTGATGTGTTGCATCGCAAATTAGCAGAAAGTATTCAAATTTTCGCAGGCGGATTTCTCCGCCTGCTTTTCTTCTGTTTTATCCAGATTATCAGGGTGCTTGTCAGCATTGCCGACTGCGATCGGCTCAATCGGATGACCATCTGTACAACACCCTTGACCATACTTTGGCATACCAATACAATATAAGAGGAAGGAATAGGCGATCAAGCGGCTGGAGAAATGAGGAGAGGATTAAAATTATGTTATTTATCGTATATGGAGCGACGCTCGATCTGGGATATGAGACGCGGGAAATTTTCCGAAAAAAAGGATTTTCCATTATCTCAAAATACAATTATGTGCGGGATGATGCTAAAGTAGACAAGAAGAATTATGAAAACACGGCTGACAGTAATGAATGGTTTCAGAAGTGGTATGACGACAAAGTTTACATTTCTGAGGAAGAACTGGAAATGCTGGATTTTACATATGGACTGGATGGCGTGTGTGTCGGGTTTAATCAGAAGTGGATTGTCGATGCGGTTAGAGGTGTGACGGACTCGTTGATCACACTAGGGGCTTCTTCGCTTGGGTTCATTGCCGAGTTGAAAGCTGCGTACGGAGATTATGTGACGGTTATTCATTTGTTTGAAGATGTTCTTACGGTGGAGCAGAGCGTTGTGAAATACGGCGTATTCTCAGAGTCGGAGAAAGTGACCAGAGTTGCGGCGAATAAGAAGATGCAGAAAATGTATCTGGATAACAAAGAAATCTTTGACGAGATTGTGCTGTATACCGGAGAGGATTCGGTATATGATCTGAAAGCTTTGGATAAGCAATATGAACAGATCATCGAGAAACGTGGGGAGATTCAGAAGCGTCTGAATAATAACAAATATGTATCGCTGCCTTATAACGGAGCAGATCCGTACATTTTTGTCAGTTATGCACATGCTGACAGAGAAGAAGTGTATAAGGTACTGTATTTTCTTCAAAGGCAGACTTACCGCATCTGGTATGATGATGGTATTACCTGGGGTGCCAATTGGTCTAAGATGTTAAAAGACAAGATTGCAAATGCGGAGTGTGTGATGTTGTTTAGTTCGGAAGCAGCGGTGAATTCTGAATTTGTGCAGGATGAGCTGTTGGATGCGTGGACGAATGGAAAGCAGATTTTTAATATTCAGCTGGATGATGCCAGATTTATACCGATGTTTGAAAAGAGATTAGCAGATAATCAGAGAATCTCGATTGATAGCTATCAGGAGAAAATTGTAAGTGCATTGCCGATGTGCACGAGAAACGACAAGACAGAGATGTAATTATTATTCAGTGAAGGAGACTGGTCATGGATATATATTCAAAAGTAGCGGGAATTACACAGGAGTCGGTAAAGGATCACAAGCATCATACATTGCCCAATCATGTATTGAGCCGTCAGGAGATGAAAACAAAGCAGATTGAGAATGCGCTTCGGGGATTTGCGACGGGGTGTGCGGAGGAGGATATAGAGGCTTATTGCAATACAGGTGCATTTTCAAATGGTAAAAAGGGATTCCTGTTTTCGAAAAAAGGGCTATATGGCAGCATGTTTGATCATTTGAGAAAGAAAAATCCAATCCCGCAGCCGATATGCTATGATGAATTGAGCGATGTATCTGTCGCAGAGGATTCGTCAGATTATATGTGCTTATGTTATAAAGATGGACGCAGAGAGAGCGTGTGTGGGTCTATTTATACAGGATTTCTGGTGACTGCATTGAAGCTTATATTGGGAACCGGGGAGGAGAATTTATCTGCTCCAAATACAGACGGGATGTTGACAAATGATGAAAGCAGTGAATCAGAATATTCGTATGAGACTGCCCGGAGATGTCTGAAAGAAGGATTAGATGCCTTGGAAGAGAAAAATGAATTCGCAAAGGTTCATTATTATTATCAGGCAGCTAAAGAGGGAAACCCAGTAGCTATGGAAGCGATGGCACTATGCTATGCACAGGGAAAAGAGGTGCCACAGAGTTATGAAAAGGCACTCTACTGGATCGGAAAGGGGATGAAGGATGACCCGGAACATCTGGTGGAGACTGCGGAGCAGATTAAAAACGATGCGAAAGAGGAAGCGTTTATCCGTAATAATCCGTACATTCCTGAGTTGGGAAAAGTCATTCATATACGTGACAGTGCCTTTTTAGTATTATCTCGCAAATTAGTGAAAAACGTGCCGGGTCGAAGATGGGTGGAAATGTTTGTGCGTGAACTTGAAACTAGCGAGTCTGGTATATTGACGGTCGGATGGAATCCGCAGGATGAAAAGCTGACCTTTGTTTCTTCATATTTTTCAGGTTACTGGCCGGAGAAAGAAGACTTTGAATTCCCGGAGCAAAAAGTGATCGCAGAAAGATATGCGGATCGTCAGATAAAAGGTCCGGATCATGCGGAGTGTTATCTTGATCTGCAGTGCACTGCGTATAATATAGCGTATACAGGCTCTGATTGCGAGTTAAGGCTGTGTTATTTCGAGAGCATTGACACATTTCAGGATTGGAAGACGTACGAGCTGTATAAGATTCCGATATTTGGGTCGAATGTGACAGAACTGGACGAGTTGCGTTCTGAAGCTCCGGTTGAGGTATGTTTATGGCAGGGGAAAGCATATTTTGTAGCAACGATGGAGCGTCGTGTCATAGAAGAATTATTGGATGATGAGATAGTATTTACGAAGTGGGATCCGGAATTGGTGGATGTCTTTATAGAAGATGTGGGAAGAGCCTGGGAATTAGTGGAATTTTCATTTTTCTCAAAATATGCAAATCCGTTATATCCGGAGGAGACATGTTCACCATTGGGGATGATCGTAGGGAAATTTCATATGTAGATTTCATATGTAAAAGAATACATATAAAGCAGAGCTGTATTCGGATTTATAGGGGAAGCCACGGGAGACTGTGGCTTCTGTGTTTATTTATATAGAATGCTCACGATTCCACTGGCGGATAAATTGTAGTTGTTCTTGGTCACTTGTGTACAGATCATAGAGGGTATTCGTCTTTATGGCACAATATAATAGGAAAAGAATAGTTAACATAGCAATACTCCTATAAAATGGTATAATAAATTATATGCAGCTGATAGAAAAATAGAAGAATTGAAAAGAAATATTAAGGATAATTCGAAAAAACGACAGATTTCGTGAGATGAATTGTCTGCTTGACGGGGAGCAGTTCATCTATTTTGCAACAGCCTCATTTTATTATAGCCACGGCACCTTATGCCCGACCATAATCTTTTCTATCATTTTTAAATTCTCATCGGAATGTTCGATTTCTCTGGAGTATCGATATAACAATTCGATTTTTTCTTCTTCGGAAATGACATTCCCATTTTCAATGTAGCGTGCGAGCCACAGGTCGAAGATCTGTCCGGTACAGACGGCGGACATCTGTGCTTTGGCGAGGACTTCACCGTCATATACAGCTCCACAGAAATAGGTGGAGATGAAGTACACAAGAAGCTGTTCGAGCTGGATCATGACTTTGTTATTCAGAAATGCGCGACAGGCTTCTTTGTAATGTCCGGTTTCGTTCATGTAGAGGATGGCTTCAGTTTCTAACAGGAGATTCGGCCAGTGTTCGTTTAACACTTCTAATCGGTGAAGTGATTTTAACATACTGTGCCGGAAAGAGAATTCAGCTTCGCCAAAGTGAATGGAGGCTGCTTTTTTTGCAGCACCCGGATTCTGATAGCGGGTTATTACGTTCTGGCAGTCGAATACATTTTCCTGATCAATACGTGTCTGGATATCGTGTGTCATTCCGAGGATAAGCACAGTTCTTGTCCAGAGGGAAAGAGAACGATCCTGCAAAATGTGATACATTTCTTCACGGCAGTCTAACAGCATGGAGTAGAGAAATGGATCGAAGTTATCGTATTCTTCTGTGCCCGGCTTCTCATAGGTGAGGAAGCGAACCGGTTCTGTTTTGGACAACAGAATCCTTGCTGCCTCCGGACAGGAAACGGACAGCGTGATCTCGCGTACATCCTCAAATTCTTCAATGTGTCTTGGATAATTCTTGCATGTCTTGCAAAGCGCAGATTCCCCAAGATTCGAATACAGATTACACAAATTGTTCTCATTTAAAAAGAAACAGCGTTTTTCCTTCTTTTGACGAAATGCGCCGTGGAGAAAATCAATTCCACGAAGCAGTGTCCATCTGTATGGACTTTTCGTGTGGATATATTTCTTGAGGGATTTCTTATCGATCATAATCTGCCAGCCGGCGCAGCAGGTTTCTTCGCATTGGCCGGCGATGCAGTGAAATTCTTTATAATAATCAGGGATGCTGTATTGCATGTGTGCTCCTTTGTTGTCAGGCAAAATGGTATGCCTGATAGATGTTAGTGTTTATATGATGTGTCGATATGGAGTATAGCACTCTGGATAGTGGAGTGCAATGAAGAGATGAAAATTATAAAACATATGGATTTGCTGGAAGGACAGGAAAAGATGGAATAGAAAGGATTGCGTCACCCTATGCTTTTATGGTAAATTATATTGTGAAAAAATGTTACTGCTTCAGCAGAGAGGAGATAATATGTCAAAGAGAGAAGATATTAAGAAAGTACTGATTATTGGTTCCGGCCCGATCATCATCGGTCAGGCGTGCGAGTTCGATTATTCTGGAACACAGGCTTGTAAGGCCCTTCGAAAACTGGGATATGAGATTGTGCTGGTGAATTCTAATCCGGCAACGATCATGACGGATCCGGAGATTGCGGATGTTACTTATATTGAGCCATTGAATGTGAATCGTCTGGAACAGATTATTGCAAAAGAAAGACCGGATGCGCTGCTTCCGAATCTGGGAGGACAGTCCGGATTGAATCTCTGCTCTGAATTATACAAAGAAGGAATTCTTGACAAATATAATGTAAAGGTTATCGGTGTGCAGGTGGATGCAATCGAACGTGGGGAAGACCGCATCGAGTTTAAGAAGACGATGAATGAGCTTGGCGTGGAAATGGCGAAAAGCGAGGTTGCGTATTCTGTAGACGAAGCACTTGCGATTGCTGATAATCTGGGCTATCCGGTGGTACTGCGTCCGGCTTATACTATGGGCGGTGCCGGCGGCGGACTTGTCTATAATAAGGAAGAACTGAAGACTGTATGTGCACGAGGACTGCAGGCGAGTCTTGTGGGACAGGTGCTTGTAGAGGAGTCTATTCTCGGATGGGAAGAGTTGGAGCTTGAGGTGGTTCGTGATGCAGAAGGCAATATGATCACGGTATGCTTTATTGAAAATATTGATCCACTGGGCGTGCATACAGGAGATTCCTTCTGTTCTGCTCCGATGCTGACGATTTCGGAAGAATGTCAGAAGAGAATGCAGGAACAGGCGTATAAGATCGTAGATTCTGTACAGGTGATCGGTGGAACGAACGTGCAGTTTGCGCATGATCCGGTATCAGACAGAATTATCGTTATTGAGATCAATCCGCGTACATCCCGTTCTTCTGCGCTGGCATCCAAGGCAACCGGATTCCCGATCGCGCTTGTATCTGCGATGCTTGCATGCGGACTGACATTGAAGGATATTGAATGTGGCAAATACGGCACTCTGGACAAATACGTTCCGGACGGCGACTATGTGGTAATCAAGTTTGCACGCTGGGCATTTGAGAAGTTCAAAGGTGTAGAGGACAAGCTTGGCACACAGATGCGTGCGGTCGGCGAGGTTATGAGTATCGGTAAGAATTTCAAAGAAGCATTCCAGAAGGCAATCCGAAGCCTGGAGAATGGCAATTACGGTCTGGGTCATGCGAAGGATTTTGATTCTCGCACGAAGGAAGACCTGCTGAAACAGCTGATCACTCCGTCCAGCCAGCGTTACTTCCTGATCTACGAAGCACTCAGAAAAGGTGCGACTGTAGAGGAAATTCATGAGATCACGAAAATAAAACATTACTTCCTGGAGCAGATGAAGGAACTGGTGGAGGAAGAAAATGCATTGATGGAATCCAAAGGGGCTCTGCCATCAGACGAAGCACTGACACAGGCTAAGAAAGACGGATTCTCTGACAAATACCTCAGCCAGATCCTGGAAGTTCCGGAAGCTGATATCCGCAATAAGAGAAAAGCACTTGGTGTCGTAGAGGCGTGGGAAGGTGTACATGTAAGCGGTACGAAGGACAGTGCATATTACTATTCTACATATAATGCAGAGGATGCCAATCCGGTATCTGATAACCGTAAGATTATGATCCTTGGCGGTGGACCGAACCGTATCGGTCAGGGTATTGAGTTTGATTATTGTTGTGTACATGCGGCAATGGCACTGAAGAAGCTTGGATTTGAGACGATCATCGTGAACTGTAACCCGGAGACGGTTTCTACAGACTACGATACTTCTGACAAGTTATACTTCGAGCCGCTGACACTGGAAGACGTGCTGAGCATTTATGAAAAGGAAAAACCGCTTGGCGTGATCGCACAGTTCGGTGGACAGACACCGCTGAATCTGGCAGCAGATCTGGAGAAGAATGGTGTTCGTATTCTTGGAACCGCACCGTCTGTTATCGATCTTGCAGAGGACAGAGATCAGTTCCGTGCAATGATGGATAAGCTGGAGATTCCGATGCCGGAAGCGGGAATGGCTACAACCGTAGAAGAGGCAGTAGAGATCGCAGGCAAGATCGGTTATCCGGTTATGGTTCGTCCATCTTACGTACTTGGCGGACGTGGAATGGAAGTAGTCTACGATGATGTGGCAATGGCTGACTACATGAAGGCAGCAGTTGGTGTAACACCTGACCGTCCAATCCTGATTGACCGTTTCCTGAATCATGCACTGGAGTGTGAGTCTGACGCGATCTGCGATGGAACCAACGCATTTGTACCGGCGGTTATGGAGCATATCGAGCTTGCAGGTGTACATTCCGGAGACTCTGCATGTGTAATCCCATCGGTACACATTTCCGGGGAAAATGTGGAGACCATTAAGGAATATACAAGAAAGATCGCAGAAGAAATGCATGTACAGGGACTGATGAATATGCAGTACGCCATCGAGAATGGCAAGGTATTTGTGCTTGAGGCGAACCCGAGAGCATCCCGTACCGTACCGCTTGTGTCAAAGGTTTGTAATGTGCGTATGGTGCCGATCGCAACGGAGATCATTACGCGTGAGCTGACCGGTAAGGAGAGTCCGGTACCTGCACTGGAAGAGAAAGTGATTCCATATTACGGAGTAAAAGAGGCAGCATTCCCATTCAACATGTTCCCGGAAGTAGACCCGCTGTTAGGACCGGAGATGCGATCTACCGGAGAAGTACTGGGACTTTCTGAATCATACGGAGAGGCATTTTACAAGGCACAGGAAGCAGTTCAGTCCAAACTTCCGCTGTCAGGAACTGTGCTGATCTCTGTAAACCGCAAAGATAAGGCAGAAGTTGTAGAGGTTGCGAAACTGTTCCATGAGAATAATTTCCGCATCATTGCAACAGAAGGCACATGTCAGCTGATCAATGAAGCTGGCATTCCGGCTGAAAAAGTAAAGAAGCTGTGTGAGGGACGCCCGAATGTACTCGACGAGATCACGAATGGAAAGGTGGATATCATCGTGAACTCACCGGTTGGAAAAGACAGTGTATATGATGACAGCTACCTGAGAAAAGCTGCGATTAAGGGAAGGATTCCGTACTGCACGACAATGGCAGCGGCTATGGCAGCGGCAACAGGAATCCATGCAGTCAATAATCATGACGGCGGCAAGATTGCATCCCTGCAGGAGCTGCATGGCAGGATTAAATAGGAGCAAGACATATGAAGAGTTTATTAATCCTTGGAGCCGGCGGCTTTGGTCATATGATCAAGGAGACCGCACAGGCACTGGGATACGAAGAGATAGTGTTTCTGGATGATATGGTAAAGGAAGACGATGTGATCGGTATGTGCTGTGATTATGTGATTAAGCACGAGGACTATCCGGTTGCGGTTGCTGCATTTGGCAATAATAAGACGCGTCTGTTCTGGACGGATAAATTGCTGGAAGAGGGATATGAAGTTCCTGCGATTGTGCATCCGTCAGCTGTGGTAAGTCCGAGTGTGACTCTGGAGCCAGGCTGCTTTATCATGCAGAGATCGGTAGTGAATACGAATACAAAGATTGAACGCGCGGCACTGGTGAACAGCGGCGCGGTTGTAGATCATAATTCCGTTGTATGTGCGGGCGCGCATGTCGGACTTGGCAGTGTGGTCAAAGCAAATTGTACGATTGAATCCGGACGCAAAGTAGAAGCAGGAGAGGTCATCTTCTCTACAAGAAGAAAGATCGAAGGTGTGGACAGCCGGAGTCTGGAAGATGCAGTGTATGCATTCGGTTTTGGACCACTGTGCAGCTATGTGAAGCCATTTGGAGAAGGACATATCAATGAGACATATGCGGTGTATATGCCGGATCAGAATGGCAACGATGTGCCGTTATACGTGCTTCAGCGTATTAATGTAAATGTATTTAAGAATCCGGATCAGGTTATGGACAATATCTTTGGCGTAACCGAATATCTGCGTAATATCATCCGTCAGGAAGGCGGAGATCTGGATCGCGAGGCATTGTCTTACATTAAGACCAAATCCGGCGAGACCTACTTTGAGGATGATAACGGACAGCCGTGGCGATGCCTGCATTATGTGGCGAATTCCATTTGCCATCAGCAGGTGGAGAGACCGGAGCAGTTCTATCAGTCAGCATTAAGCTTCGGACATTTTCTGAAGCAGTTGGGTGATTATCCGGCAGAGAGTCTGTATGAGACCATTCCACAGTTCCACGATACGGTAAAACGTCTCAGAGATTTTAAGGATGCACAGCGCAAAGATGTGAAGAACAGAGCGCGCAAGTGTAAGCCGGAGATTGAATTTGTGCTTTCACGTGAAGACGACTGCGGCGTACTGATGAAGCAGCTGGAGGAAGGAAAGCTTCCGCTTCGTGTAACACATAACGATACCAAGCTAAATAATATTCTGTTTGATGCAGATACAGATGAAGGATTATGCATTATTGACCTGGATACGATCATGCCGGGACTTGCAGCTAATGATTTTGGTGATTCCATTCGATTCGGTGCGTCTACGGCGGAAGAGGATGAGCCGGATCTGGATAAAGTACATTTTGATATCAATCTTTACGATATTTATACCAAGGGATATCTGGAGATGGCAAAGGATGTATTGACACCGGCTGAGATCGCGAGTCTTCCATGGGGCGCCAGACTCATGACGCTGGAGTGCGGTATGCGTTTCCTAGCAGATTATCTGCAGGGAGATGTATATTTTAAAACGGCTTATCCGGAGCACAACCTGGTACGTGCGAGAACGCAGTTCCGACTGGTGAAAGAGATGGAAGAACAGTTTGATCAGATGAATGAGATATTGAAAAAATATATTTAATACAGGAAGGCTCTCAGTGTTTAGATGAACTGAGAGCCTTCTTTATAATAGATATATCAGATGGGAGATGACTCCCACCTCTATAGGTGGTGAGAAACAAGCTGGTATCAGCGGCGGGAGTCAATCCCCCAGCTGATATAGCCTCCGGCAGGATTGCAGAGGTGC
>OLQG01001791.1_pt1 | contig 12445 bp, 5 predicted proteins | sample 1672221 | NCBI WGS metagenome assembly OLQG01 (sample SAMEA3136660, study PRJEB25190) | human gut metagenome | biome: human gut; feature: human-associated habitat; material: faeces | place: Austria | collected 2013
CTTTTCCAGTTCTGCCTGCAGATTTTTATTTGCAGTAGAGAGCATCAATTTGATTCGGTTCAATTGGTTTACTTCACTTGCACCCGGATCGAAATCGATCGCGACAATATTGGAATGCGGATAGAGTCTGCGCAGTTCTTTGATAACGCCTTTTCCGACAACATGGTTCGGAAGACAGGCGAATGGCTGCGTGCAGACGATATTGCCAGCGCCGCTCTGGATCAGTTCCAACATTTCCCCGGTCAGAAACCAACCCTCTCCGGTCTGGTTGCCGAGGGAAACGATCTTCGATGCCATTTCGGCAAGATCTTCGATCTTTGCCGGCGGGTTGAAATGCCGGCTCTCCCGGAATGCTTTTGTCGCAGGCATTCTCAGCCATTCCAACGCTTTGATCCCAAGATTTCCGAGCAGAGCTTTTGACTTCTTCATGCCGAGGTTTGATACTTTGAAATTCTGGTTATAGAAGCAGTAGCTCATAAAGTCGATCAGATCCGGAACAACCGGCTCCGCACCTTCAGACTCCAGAAGGTCTGCCAGATGATTGTTGGCAGCCGGGTGGAATTTTACAAGGATCTCTCCGACGATGCCGACTCTCGGCTTTTTCATATCCAGAAGTTCGATCCGGTCAAAATCTTCGATGATCTCCCGACATAATTTTTTGAAACGTCTTCTGGACGGATAACCCTCGGAGACGAACTGCTTGCACACATTGACCCATTTGCGATGGATTTCGTTTGTTGTTCCCGGTACGGCTTCATAAGGGCGGATCCGGTAGACACATTTCATGAAAATGTCCCCGAATACCGCGGCATATAATCCACGGATCGCCAGCATCGGTGTCAGTTTAAAACCTGGATTGGCTTCAAGACCACTTAAGTTGACCGAGATCACCGGGATATGTGCGTAACCGGCTTTTTTCAATGCGCGCCGGATAAATCCGATGTAGTTGGAAGCACGGCATCCGCCTCCGGTCTGGGTGATGACGATGGCCAGGCGGTCGGTGTCATATTTTCCGGAGAGGATCGCATCCATGATCTGACCGACGACGATCAGCGATGGGTAGCAGGCGTCGTTGTTGACATACTTTAAGCCCACATCCACAGCCTGCTTGTTGTCGTTCGGCAGAACTTCCATATGGTATCCGCTTGCACGAAATGCCGGTTCCAGAAGCTCAAAATGGATCGGTGACATCTGCGGGCAGAGGATCGTATGTGTTTTGCGCATTTCCTTTGTAAACGGTACTTTTTCAATGGATGCCGGGTGGATCGTGCGCTCGATCTTATGCTGTTCCCGTACGCGGATCGCGGCAAGCAGGGAGCGGATCCGGATTCTGGCTGCTCCCAGGTTGTTGACTTCGTCAATCTTCAGGGAAGTATAAATCTTGTCGGAATTCGTCAAGATCTCAGCAACCTGATCTGTTGTGACTGCATCCAGTCCGCAGCCGAAAGAATTCAGCTGGATCAGATCCAGATTATCCACTGTTTTCACATAATTTGCCGCAGCGTAGAGCCGGGAATGGTACATCCACTGGTCCATGACGTTTAGCGGACGTTCCACCGGATTCAGATGAGAAATCGAATCCTCGGTCAGCACGGCAATATTGTAGGAAGTGATCAGTTCCGGAATCCCGTGGTTGACTTCCGGATCGATATGATAAGGACGTCCGGCAAGTACGATTCCGCGGTTTCCGGTTTCGTTCAGGAACCGAATGGTCTCCTCGCCTTTTTTTCGCATGTCATTGCGGCAGGCGGCAAGTTCTTCCCAGGCAGCGTGAACAGCCTGACGGATCCCCTCGTCGGTCAGAGCAAATTTCTGTCCAAGTTCATCGCGCAGCCGGTAGAAGATCGTCTCCTCACTCTGGAAATTCAGGAAAGGGTGGATAAAATCAATGTCCCCATGGACGATCGGGTCCATATTATTTTTAATATTTTCCGGATAGGATGTTACGATCGGACAGTTGTAGTGATTGTTTGCATCCTTGAACTCATTTCGTTCATACGGGATGGACGGATAAAAAATATGTTTGATCCCTGCGTTGATTAGCCACTGTACATGCCCATGCGCCAGTTTTGCCGGATAACATTCCGATTCGCTTGGGATAGAGTCGATTCCAAGCTCATAAATCTTTCTTGTGGAAGCCGGCGACAAAACGACGCGGAATCCCAGTTTTGTGAAAAAGGTAAACCAGAACGGATAATTCTCATACTGGTTCAGTACACGGGGGATTCCGATGGAGCCACGCGGCGCATCTTTTTCGTCAAGCGGTTCATAACCAAAATAGCGTTCCAGTTTGTATGCGAACAAGTTCGGCATTTTATTTTCGGTCTTTGCTTTTCCGAGTCCGCGTTCGCATCGATTTCCGGTAATGAACTTACGTCCGCCGCTGAAATGATTAATCGTCAGACGACAGTTATTTGTACATCCTTTACATTTTGTCATAGTTGTAGAATATTCCATGGCCTCAATGTCCTCAATAGAGAGCATAGTCGTGCCTTCGCATTCTACATAACGTTCACGTGCAATGAGAGCTGCACCAAATGCGCCCATAATTCCGGCAATATCCGGACGGATAGCCTCACATCCTGCGATTTTCTCAAAACTTCGAAGGACAGCATTGTTGTAGAATGTTCCACCTTGAACTACGATATGTTTTCCAAGTTCCGATGCATCAGAAACTTTGATGACCTTGAATAACGCATTCTTAATAACAGAATATGCAAGTCCTGCGGAGATATCAGCAACCTCAGCACCTTCTTTTTGTGCCTGTTTAACCTTGGAGTTCATAAATACAGTACAACGTGTTCCAAGGTCGATTGGATTTCTTGCAAATAAAGCTTCGTGGGCAAAATCTTCAACAGAATAATTCAGTGATTTTGCAAATGTCTCAATAAATGAACCACAGCCGGAGGAACAGGCCTCATTGAGCTGTACACTGTCAACGGTCTGATTCTTGATTTTGATACACTTCATATCCTGACCGCCGATGTCCAGAATACAGTCAACATCCGGCTCAAAGAAAGAAGCAGCATAGTAATGAGAGACAGTTTCTACTTCACCTTCGTCAAGGAGAAGGGCTGCTTTGATCAGAGCTTCTCCATATCCGGTAGAGCAGGAGTGTACAATCTGTACATCCTCTGGTAATTTGCTGTAAATATCTTTGATCGCAGTAATTGTTGTACCAAGCGGATCTCCATCATTGTTGTGATAGAAGGAATATAAAAGTGTTCCGTCTTCGCCGACAAGAGCTGCCTTTGTAGTGGTAGATCCGGCATCGATACCAAGGAAAGCCTTTCCTTTATAGGTAGCCAGATCTCTGATGGGAACCTGATCCTTGTCGTGCCGCTTTTTAAACTCTTGAAAGTCAGCTTCACTTGCAAACAAAGGTTCCATACGGTCAACTTCAAATTCCATCTTAATCTTGCCTTCCAGGCGCTTTTGCATCTCCTGGATTGGTACGTCCAGATCCTTTTTTGAGTTCAGGGCAGAACCAATGGCTGCAAACAGATGGGAATGATTCGGGGCAATGATATGCTCATCATCCAGATTCAATGTACGGATAAATGCCTTACGCAGTTCGGAGAGAAAATGCAGAGGTCCGCCAAGGAATGCAACGTGTCCGCGAATAGGTTTACCGCATGCAAGACCACTGATAGTCTGGTTGACAACTGCCTGGAAAATGGAGGCAGCCAGATCTTCTCTTGCAGCACCGTCATTGATGAGTGGCTGGATATCCGTCTTTGCAAATACACCACATCTTGCAGCAATCGTGTAAAGTGCTTTGTAATTCTTTGCGTATTCGTTAAGACCGGAAGCGTCTGTCTGAAGAAGAGATGCCATCTGGTCAATAAAAGAACCTGTACCACCGGCACAGACACCATTCATACGTTGTTCAATATTCCCGCCTTCAAAATAAATGATTTTAGCATCTTCACCGCCGAGCTCAATCGCTACATCGGTCTGAGGAGCGTAGTCCTGAAGAGCCGTGGATACGGCTATGACTTCCTGAACGAAAGGTACCCCCAGATGCTTGGCAAGTGTCAGTCCGCCAGATCCGGTGATGACCGGAGAGACGTGAATGGCACCAAGTTTATGAATGGCACGACCAAGAAGATCAGATAAAGTCTCCTGGATATTGGCAAAATGTCTTTCATAATCGGAGAACAGTACTTCATTGTCCTGATCTAATACAGCAATCTTAACTGTAGTAGAACCGATGTCAATACCGAGAGTGTAAATGTCGTTTTGAACCATAATTTATGTACTCCTTATTCAATGTTTATTATTAAAAAAGATATGATTAAAATTCATTTGGCAGATATCTCTTCCTATTATAATGTAATCTGCCAATATAACTAAAATATTATACGACAGTTTGCGCCAAATTACAATTAAGAAATCGTGTTCTTAACATAAAAGAAACATAAAAGAAATATGAAATGTGAATAAAAAATTGTAAAAAATGTAAAATTACAGAAAGCTGGGGAGCGTATGATTGACAAAATAATAGCAAGACGATAGAATGGCTATGTGTGAAAATAATTTTAACAGGAGTTAGGACAATATGAATTGGATGGACAAACTGGAACGAAAGATCGGAAGATATGCAGTTCCGAATCTGATGTTGTACATTATCATCATGTATGGAGCCGGATATGTGCTCTACTTGATAAATCCGGCATTTTATGCACAGTATCTCTGCCTGAATGCACAGGCAATTCTGCACGGACAGGTCTGGAGGATCATTACATTTATCATTCAGCCTCCGTCATACAGTCTGATCTGGATGCTGGTGGCATTATCTCTTTATTATTTTATCGGGAAAGAACTGGAACGGGCATGGGGGACTTTCCGTTTTAACCTCTACTTCTTTGCCGGAGTTCTGTTTCATGTGATCGCTGCCATTTTGGTCTATGTACTGACAGGGCTTGTATTGCCGCTTGGAACAGGATATCTGAACATGTCGTTATTCCTTGTATACGCAGCTATGAATCCGAATGCACAGTTCATGCTATATTTCATCATTCCGGTGAAAGCCAAATGGCTGGCGTGGCTGGACGGAGCGTATTTTATCTGGGCAGTTATCCAGGCATTTCTCCCGGCGTATGGAGGAAGTGCCTATGGAATATACTATAAAGCAAATGCACTGGCGGCAGTTGTCTCAATCTTGAATTTCCTGATATTTTTCCTGAATTCAAGAAATGTAAGACCATACCGTCCTTCACAGGTGAAGCGCAAAAATGATTTTCACAGACAGGTTCATAAGGCACGCCCGGTCAATTACTATAAAGACGGTGCAAGACATAGATGCGCAGTCTGCGGAAGAACCGAACTGGATGACCCAAAACTGGAGTTTAGATATTGTTCCAAGTGCAATGGAAATTATGAATATTGCCAGGAGCATTTATTTACTCATAAACATGTAATTTAGAAATTGAACAACAAAAGGAGAACAGGAATGAAGAAAACAAAGATTGTCTGCACAATGGGACCGAATTCAAACGATGAGAATATCATGAGACGGCTTGTAAAAGAAGGCATGGATATCGCAAGATTTAACTTTTCACATGGCTCACATGAAGAACAAAAAGGCCGTATGGACATGTTGAAGAAGATTCGCGAAGAAGAGAAGAAACCAGTGGCAATCCTTCTGGATACAAAGGGACCGGAAATCCGTACAGGTGTTTTGAAAGACGGAAAGAAGGTATTGTTAAAAGAAGGCGAGACAATCACTCTGACGAATGAAGAAATCGAAGGAGATGAAACAAAAGTTTCTCTGACATACAAAGGTCTGGTCGATGATGTGCAGATCGGGAACATGATTCTGATCGATGATGGTCTGATCGGACTTAAAGTAAAAGAAAAGACGGAGACAGATATTATCTGTACAATCGTTAATGGTGGTGAACTTGGCGAGAGAAAGGGAGTCAATGTCCCGAATGTTCCAGTCAGACTTCCGGCAATTACAGAAAAGGATAAAGAAGACCTGAAATTCGGTGTTGAGCAGAAAATTGACTTTATTGCAGCATCATTTGTAAGAAATGCTGAGTGTATTTTGGAAATCCGTTCTTACTTAAATAAATGCGGAGCACCATATATTCCGATTATTGCAAAGATTGAGAATTCGGAGGGAATTGATAATATTGATGAGATTATCCGTGCGGCTGATGGTATCATGGTGGCACGTGGAGATCTTGGTGTAGAGATCCCGGCAGAGGAAGTGCCACATCTCCAGAAAATGATCATCCAGAAATGTAATGACAACTTTAAGACTGTTATTACTGCAACACAGATGCTGGATTCCATGATGCGTAATCCGCGTCCGACAAGAGCAGAAGTGACGGACGTTGCCAATGCGGTATACGACGGAACAGATGCAGTTATGCTTTCCGGAGAGACAGCACAGGGGAAATACCCTCTGGAAGCACTCCAGATGATGGTTCATATTGTAGAGACGACAGAGAAACATCTGGACTATGATTCCATTCTTGTTAAAGCCGGAGATCATCTGAAGTTAGGTGTGTCCAGTGCAATCGGATATGCTTCTGTACTTGCGGCAGCGAACCTGAATGCAAGATGCATCATCACTCCATCTGTATCCGGTGCAACAACAAGGGTTGTATCCAACCTTCGTCCGAAGCAGGAAATCCTTGGAATTACACCGAACGAACGAACCCTTCGCCGGATGTCGATCTACTGGGGCGTAAGAGGATTGAAGTCTCTGGAATTCCATACAACAGATGATATCTGCAGTGGGGCAATTGATCTTGCACAGGCAAAGAAATGCGTGGACAGTGGAGATATTGTTGTCCTGACAGCTGGTATTCCTTCACCGAGCGTACAGCGTGAAAAGGGTTCTGTAAGTAATATGATGCGTATTGCAACCATCGACTAGACGAAAGAGAGATGAACAGAATGAAAAAAGAACCATTCGTAACAAAGACACAGTTAGATGAAATCGTAAAAGAATATCCGACTCCGTTTCATCTTTATGATGAAAAAGGGATTCGTGAAAATGTAAAAGCACTCAAAGAAGCATTTGCATGGAACAAAGGATATAAAGAATATTTTGCAGTAAAGGCAACTCCAAACCCATATATCCTCAATATTTTAAAAGAATATGGATGCGGATGTGACTGCTCTTCCTATACAGAGCTTTTAATGTCTGAGTCTGTCGGACAGGTTGGAGAAAATATTATGTTTTCTTCCAATGATACACCTGCAGAGGAATTTGCACTTGCTGATAAGCTCGGCGCGATCATCAACCTGGACGATATCACACACATTGATTTTCTGGAAAAGACGATCGGAAAGATTCCGGAGACAATCAGCTGCCGTTATAATCCGGGTGGACTTTTCAAAATTTCCAACAGCATTATGGATAATCCGGGAGATGCCAAATACGGTATGACAACTGAACAGATTTTTGAGGCATTCAAGATCCTGAAGTCCAAGGGCGCAAAAGAGTTCGGTATCCATGCATTCCTTGCAAGTAATACTGTAACTAATGAATATTATCCGACACTTGCACGTACTTTGTTTGAAGTAGCAGTTAAGCTTCAGAAGGAGACCGGTGTACATATCAAGTTCATCAACCTTTCCGGTGGTGTGGGAATCCCTTACAAACCGGATCAGGAACCGAACGATATCAAGGTGATCGGTGAAGGTGTAAGAAAAGTGTACGAAGAGGTTCTTGTTCTGGCTGGAATGGGCGATGTGGCGATTTACACAGAGCTTGGCCGTTTTATGCTTGGACCTTATGGATGCCTTGTGACAAAAGCAATCCATGAAAAGCATACGCACAAAGAGTACATCGGTGTAGATGCATGTGCCGCAAACCTGATGCGTCCGGCTATGTATGGTGCCTACCATCACATTACTGTCATGGGAAAAGAAAATGAACCATGCGATCATACTTATGATGTGACTGGTTCTCTGTGCGAGAATAATGATAAATTTGCAATCGACCGTCAGCTTCCGAAGATTGACATGGGAGATCTGCTTGTGATCCATGATACCGGAGCACATGGATTCTCTATGGGATATAATTACAACGGACGTCTTCGTTCCGCAGAAGTTCTTCTGAAAGAGGACGGAGGTACACAGCTGATCCGCAGAGCAGAGACTCCGATGGATTACTTTGCAACTTTCGACTGCTTCCCGGTTTATGAGGAACTTAAGAAGAATACGGAAGAAGCGGATAAGCTTGGAAAATAATTTCAAATAGTTTATTTTGAAAAAATACTTGCGAACCGAAGATAAGTATGATATGATTATTTTCGGTTCGTGATTAAAAAACATGAATTTTATGCCGGCATGTCGGAATGGCAGACGAGGCAGACTCAAAATCTGTTGCGGGTGACCGCGTGCGGGTTCAAGTCCCGCTGCCGGCAGTTGATAATTAACTGGAATTGAATAAAAGATATGAGAAGTACATTGCGATGATTCGTGATGTATTTTTTCGTATATACACAATTATTGTGGCACATTTCGTGTATCTGTAATTTTGATGAGGATCTTTTTTACCCCTTCATGTATTGAAAATATCAAAAAAAAATGTCATAATGAGATGTTGTATATTTGAACGAATAGATAGAAAAGATAGAAGTAAGTGATGAGACTTACAGAGAGGCAGTTGATTATGAGCAAAATCGTATTGATAGACGGACACAGTATTCTGAACAGGGCGTTTTTCGGACTTCCGGATCTGACAAATGCGGAAGGACTCCATACGAATGCAATATATGGATTTTTAAATATTATGTTCAAGATCCTGGAGGAGGAAAAGCCGGAGTATCTGACCGTTGCATTTGATGTGCATGCGCCGACTTTCCGCCATAAGATGTTTGAGGCGTATAAGGGGACGAGAAAGCCGATGGCAGAAGAACTCAGACAGCAGGTACCGTTGATGAAGGAAGTTCTGCATGCTATGGGAATCCGGACGATCGAGCAGGAAGGGCTGGAGGCAGATGACCTTCTTGGAACGCTGTCCAAAAGATGCGAGCGAATGGGGATGGAAGTGGTCATTATTTCCGGAGACAGAGATCTTCTCCAGCTTGCTACAGACCATGTTGAGATCCGGATTCCGAAGACAAAACGGACCGGAACTGAGATTGAGAATTATTATGCAGTGGACGTAAAAGAAAAATACCAGGTGACACCGACAGAATTTATCGATGTGAAAGCATTGATGGGAGATACTTCAGATAATATCCCAGGGGTGCCGGGAGTCGGAGAAAAGACGGCGACCAAGATTATTGTAGAATACGGATCTATTGAAAATGCCTACAAGCATGCATCCGAACTGAAGCCACCGAGAGCATCGAAAAATCTGGTGGAATACTGGGATCAGGCACAAATGAGTAAGGTGCTGGCGACAATCGATGTAGACGCGGATTTTGCGTATGAACTGGAAGAGGCGAAGCTTGGAAATCTTTATACAGAGGAAGCTTATGTCTATTTCCAGAGACTGCAGTTCAAGAATCTGCTGAATCGTTTTGATGTACAGAGTGAGAATTCGATTGAAGATGCATTTGTGATCGCTGTGGGAAAAGAAGAAATTAAGAAAATCTTTGCGGAGGCAGAAAAAGCGCAGACAGTGGGAGCCGTTCTTTACAAAGACACCAGAAATGTACTTCCGCTCTTTGCAGGAAATGCTGAGATAGGTGGAATTGGAATTTCGTTTGGAAAAGAGAAGATCTACTGTATTCCGGCAGGAAATGGATACAGCATGGAGGAACTTCTGGAGGCACTTGTACATGTGGCAAAGCATGCCGGACGGTTTGTGGTGTTTGATCTGAAGTCATCCCTGCCTTATTTGAAAGGATTAGAAGGAGCGGCGGAGGAGAAGTGCTTTGACAGTATTGTAGCAGCTTACCTCCTGAATCCGTTGAAAAATGATTATGGATTTGAAGATGTGGCACAGGAGCATCTTGGATTGATGATCGATCCGAAGACAGAACTGGAAAAAATGGTCTGTTATGAAGCCTATGCTGCATTTGCGTCATCGGCAGTTTTGGAAGAAAAGCTGAAAAAAGAGGAAATGTGGAAGCTTTTTACAGAAATAGAGATGCCGCTTGTATTTACTCTGTTCCACATGGAGCAAAATGGGGTGCGTGTAGAAGCAGAAGAACTGAAAAGCTATGGAGAACAGCTTGGCGGAAAAATCGTACAGCTGGAAAAGGAAATTTATGAGCTTGCCGGGGAAGAATTTAATATCAATTCACCAAAGCAGCTGGGCGTGGTCCTTTTTGAACATCTGTCCCTCCCAAATGGAAAGAAGACGAAAACAGGATATTCGACGGCAGCAGACGTACTGGACAAGCTGGCACCGGATTATCCGATCGTGGCAAAAATCCTGGAATATCGTCAGCTTGCCAAGCTGAAATCGACTTATGCAGATGGGCTTGCCGTGTTTATTCATGAAGATGATCACCGGATCCATGGAAAATTCAACCAGACAGTCACAGCGACTGGACGTATCAGCAGTACAGAGCCAAACCTGCAGAATATCCCGGCGAGGGTAGAACTTGGACGGCTGATCCGTAAAGTATTTGTGCCGGAAGAGGGATATGTGTTTGTAGATGCTGATTATTCGCAGATAGAACTGCGTGTGCTGGCACATTGCTCCGGAGATGCAGCACTGATCGAAGCATACCGGGAGGCAAAGGACATTCACCGGATCACAGCTTCTCAGGTGTTTCATACTCCGTTTGATGAAGTGACCGATCTGCAGAGGCGAAATGCAAAAGCAGTCAACTTTGGTATTGTTTATGGGATCAGTTCTTTTGGACTGAGCCAGGATTTAAGTATTACGAGAAAAGAAGCGGCCGAATATATTGACCGTTATTTTGAAACCTATCCGGGTATCAAGAAATTTCTGGATGATGCAGTTGCTCATGCAAAAGAACAGGGATATGTTGTGACCTTATTTGGCAGAAGAAGACCGGTTCCGGAGCTGTCTTCCAGCAATTTTATGCAGAGACAATTCGGGGAACGTGTGGCAATGAATTCTCCGATCCAGGGAACGGCTGCAGATATCATGAAAATCGCAATGATCGCTGTGGACAAAGAGCTTCGCATGAGAAACATGAAATCCAGGCTGGTTCTGCAGGTACACGACGAACTTCTGATCGAGACATGGAAGGAAGAGGAAGAGGAAGTGCGGGAGATCCTGAAAGAAGGCATGATGCATGCGGCAGATCTTTCCGTTCCGCTTGAAATTGACATGCATAGTGGAAAAAACTGGTATGAGGCAAAATAGAAGGGAACAGATATGAGAAAAATAGGAATAACAGGAGGCATTGGTTCCGGGAAGAGCAAAGTACTCGACTTTTTAAGTGTAGTGTGCGGTGCGGTAATCTGCCAGTCAGATCTGGTGGCACATCAGGTACAGCTTCCGGGAGAAAAATGTTATCAGAAGGTCGTGGAGACGTTTGGGAAAGAAATTTTAAATCCTGACGGAACGATTGATCGGAAAATTCTTGGCAGAATTGTGTTTGATCAGCCAGAGAAACTGCAAAAGCTTAATGCGATCGTGCATCCGGCGGTCAATGAAAAGATCCGGGAGGAAATGCAGAAGGCGCAGGAAGAGGGAAAAGAGCTTTTTATTCTGGAAGCCGCACTCCTTACGGAACCGGTATATCGTGAGATGTTGGATGAGATCTGGTATATTCATGTGCCACAGGAGATCCGGATGGAGCGACTGAGAAGTTCACGCGGATATTCAGATGAAAAAATGTATGCCGTGTTTGCAAATCAGCCGTCGGAAGAGACATTTACAGCGGTTTCGGATCTTGTGATCGAAAACGGCGGAACCTTTGAAGAAACGGAAAAACAGATAGACTTGGCACTGGGAAGAGGCTAAGAACAGGGAGAAGAAACAAGATGAGATTATGCAGCATTGCCAGTGGCAGCAGCGGAAACTGTATTTATGTGGGGAGCGATCGAACGCATCTGCTTGTAGATACAGGAATCAGCAAAAAACGAATTGAGGAAGGCTTAAAGGAACTTGAAATAAAAGGGAAAGAGCTGGATGGAATCCTGATCACCCATGAACATGCAGATCATATTCAGGGACTTGGTGTATTCAGCAGAAAATATGAGATCCCGATCTATGGAACACCGGGAACGATTCGGGGAATCCGTGATTATAAAAATCTCGGGAAAATGCCGGAAGGACTTTACCATGAAATCCAGGTAGATAAAGAATTTAAGCTGGGTGATATTGACGTGCATCCATTTGCTATTTCCCATGATGCAAATGAACCGAGTGGCTACCGCTTTGAGCAGGATGGAAAGAAGATTGCGGTAGCAACGGATCTTGGAAAATACGATGAATATACGGTAGAGAACCTGAAGGATTTAAATGCGGTTCTTCTGGAATCTAACCATGATATACATATGCTGGAAGTCGGTCCTTATCCGTATTACCTGAAGCAGAGAGTTC
>OLQG01001793.1_pt1 | contig 12432 bp, 9 predicted proteins | sample 1672221 | NCBI WGS metagenome assembly OLQG01 (sample SAMEA3136660, study PRJEB25190) | human gut metagenome | biome: human gut; feature: human-associated habitat; material: faeces | place: Austria | collected 2013
TTATGCGTGAGGGCTCTCCCGAACGCATTAGTCGCAGTTAGCGATTAGTTCGCTGCAGCGTTGCGCCGGCGAGTGAGTAATACACATTGTCCAAATGCGTCCCTCCTGAAGAACTTTTAACCAACTAAATAGCAAAACGGTGTTTCAATACCTATGCATTGAAACACCGTATTTTCTATAGTGATTTATGAATTATGAGAGAACCTCGTTCTTCAGCTCATCTCCATTGATATAAGCCTGCGCATTCTCCATAGTTGTCTCTGCAATATTGGTGAGCGCTTCTTCTGTAAAGAATCCCTGATGGGAGGTCATGGTTACGTTCGGGAAGGAGAGAAGTCTCTGGATCAGGGAAGTCTGCATGATGCTCTCAGACAGATCTTCGAATACATAATCAGATTCCTCCTCATAAACATCCAGACCAACTGCGAAGAACTTGTGGTCGCGGATACCGGAAATCAGATCCTCCGTCTTGATAAGACCGCCACGGGAAGTGTTTACAAGGATAACTCCATCCTTCATCTGGGCAATTGTCTTTTCATTGATAATATGTTTGGTTTCGTCAGTAAGCGGGCAGTGCAGGCTGATCAGATCACTGGTAGCCAGCAACTCATCAAGAGAAACGTATTCCAGGAAGTCAAGATTCTTGTTTGGGAAAAGATCATATGCAATGACCCGCATTCCAAATCCCTTGCAGATTCTTGCCATAGCCTGACCAATTTTACCAGTACCGATAATACCGGCTGTTTTTTTGTAAAGGTTCACGCCCATAAGACCGCTTAAAGTAAAGTTGTTCTCACGGCATTTGATGTAAGCCTTGTGAGTGTGACGGTTAGCTGTAAGCGCCAGCGCCATTGCGTGCTCTGCAACAGCCTCGGGAGAGTAACCTGGTACACGCAGAACTTTCATGCCATATTTGTGGGCTGTCTTAAGATCCACGTTATTGTAACCAGCGCAGCGCATAAGGATCAGTTTTACACCCTGCTGATGTAATTCTTCAATAACAGGAGCGCCAAGATCTGCATTTACAAAAGCACAGATGGCTTCATAACCTTTTGCAAGAGAAGCGGTCTCCTCATGGATATTTGCTTCAATAAATTTAATCTTAATATCTGGAAATTCAGGTAAAAGTTTTTCAAAAAACTGCTCGTCATAATTTTTGGTTCCGTAAAATAAAATTTTCATTATTTCTGGCTCCTTTCTTGTGGCAGCCGCTCTTTTGTCTGGGCTGTTCACCTTCGCTTTGTTTGTTTTAGTGTTCCTCAACTTACAGTGGGATTATACGTTATTTTTTTGAAGAAAAAAAGAGGAAAACGGAAAGTTTTTTAACTTCGTCGAAATCGTTAAAAAAATATCAATATAGAAATGAGATTAAAACGAATTTTAAAATTGCACAGAAATTAATACATGGTAAAATGTGCAATATGTATATTTTAAAAGAAAATACAAGCATATAATCTGGCAAAATATGACAGTTACACTAAACTAACATTGACTATTATTTAACATAAAATAATAGGAATGCACATCTAAAAAGGCAAAAAAACAGGAACCTAAATGGAAAAATGGTTATTGCTCACTCCGTTCACAGTAACGAAAAATGTTCTCATTTAAGTTCCTGCGGTTCAGATTATTCTCCTAACCGATACAGATCCTCATAAAATTCCGGATAAGAAATCTTCACACAATCTCCACCCTTAATAGAGAGCGGTCCATCACAGAGCAGTCCTGCAACAGCGAAAGACATAGCCACTCTGTGGTCCAGATAAGAATCAATCTCTGCGCCGTGAAGCGGCTTGCCTCCATGTATGATCATTCCGTCCTCTGTAGGTGTAATGTCCGCACCCATGCGGGAAAGATTCTCTGCCATAACCAGAATACGGTCTGATTCTTTTACTTTAAGTTCTTTTGCATCCTTGATCACAGTAGTTCCCTCGGCGAAAGCAGCCATAACTGCAATCATCGGAATCTCGTCAATAAGAGTCGGAATGATTTCTCCGCCCACTGTTGTACCGTGAAGAGAACTGGTGCGAACAAGAAGATCAGCGGTAGGCTCTCCTTCCATATTTACATTTAAGAGCGTAATGTCAGCTCCCATATCCTTGCACACACGGAGCAGTCCGTCTCTTGTGGGATTGATTCCCACATTCTTCAGAAGAATCTCACTGCCTGGCACCAGAAGTCCGGCAGCGATGAAATAAGCAGCAGAAGAAATATCCCCAGGTACTGTAATTTCTCTGGCAAAAAGAGATGGTTCCGGAGCAATGGAAGCGGTAGTTCCCTCAGAAGTTACCTGAGCTCCAAAGTAGTTCAACATGATTTCTGTATGGTTCCTGGAAAGAACCGGTTCGGTGACACTGGTAATTCCGTCAGAATACATTCCGGCCAGAAGTACACAGGATTTTACCTGAGCAGAAGCAACTGGGGAATCATAGTGAATGGCCTTCAGAGGATGGCCTATGATCCGAAGAGGAACACAGTTATTTTCCTTTATGCTTGCAATATCAGCGCCCATGGAAAGGAGAGGCGTCATGATCCGTTTCATGGGACGGCTCTGGATAGAGTTGTCGCCTGTGAGCTCCGATACAAAATTCTGTCCTGCAAGAATACCGGAAATCAAGCGGGTAGTTGTGCCGCTGTTTCCAACATCCAGAATATCAGCAGGGGCAGATAATCCGTGGAGTCCTTTTCCATGAACCAGGATTTCTCCGTTGTTATTCTCAATATCAATGCCCATTTTGCGGAAACAGGAGATGGTGGAAAGGCAGTCTGCTCCTTCCAGAAAATGGGTGATCTTTGTGGTTCCTTTGGCAAGGGAACCGAACATGACGGCACGGTGGGAGATGGATTTGTCGCCTGGGACTGTAAGTTCTCCGTGGAGATTTGTAAGTTTTTTTATTTCCATAATAATCGTTCCTTAAATATAAAGTTTCATACAGCAAAAACAGGTATCGACTATATTGCTTATAAAGAATTAGACGAGTCAATATGGCGTTTACTTCATATTTGCTGTATTGATACAGAGTTTGTCTGAAAAATTAATTGTAATGTATCCAATAAACAACTGTCGGTGCGCAGGTTATCGCTCATAAACAATATAATTGCGCTTTTTCAAAAGTGCAATGGCCCGTTCCATAGCGTCTTCTTCATAAAATTCGATTTTCAGAACGCCCTGCTCGAATTCGCGGTTGTGGATGATGCCGATGTTTTTAATGCTGATCTTGTCCATGGCAAGGATGGTGGCAATGGTAGCGATTCCGCCGGCCTCATCTGCAATATCCAGATAAAGCACATAAGCCTTGCGGATAGGACCATTATCCACAACATCAATGGAATCACGGTAATCCCTGGAGCTTGCAAACATCTGATAAATAGCATCTGCCTCCTTCCCATCTGTAGCACAGTTGTCTACAGAACAGCGGATCTGGATCAGCATGCGGATATAGTCGTCCAGAACATTGGAAATGTTCTCATGGTTTTCCATGCAGATCTGCTGCCACATAACGGGAGAGGAGGAGGCAATCCTTGTAATATCGCGGAAACCGCCTGCAGCGATGGTCTTCATATATTCGGCATCGTTGTCCAGAGTTTTTACCAGATTTACAAGGGCGGAAGCAATAATATGGGGCAGATGGCTTACACCTGCTGTAATAAAATCATGTTCTTCAGCTGTAAGCACCATAGGGATAGCACCAAGAGAACTGATCAGCTCTGTAAAATCTGAAATATATTCCAGTCCCACTTCCCCGCCCGGAGTAAGAATATAGTATGCATTTTCCAGAATGCGCTCGTTGGAATGGTCAAAACCGGTTTTCTCAGAACCGGCCATAGGGTGACCGCCGATAAAGCAGTCTGTCATTCCCAGCTCATCCACTTTCTGATGGATGATTCCCTTTACACTTCCCACATCTGTGATAATGCAGCCTGGCTGGCGGATCTCTTTCAGATATGCAAGGCACTCCAGGTTGATCTCTACCGGAGCACATAAAAATACATAATCACAGGATCCAAAGCGTGGATCCTTCATTTCCTCACAGACACCATCTATAATGCCGGTGCTGATGGCGGAGGCAAGTGCTTCCTTACTGCGGTTATAGGCCAGAATGTGGTAATCCGGATGGTACTTCCGGATGGCCTTGGCGATAGAGCCGCCAATCAGACCGAGACCGATAAAACCGATTGTCTTCATAATATAATGTCGTTTCCTTTCCTTCGTTAAAGTGAAAAATTATCTTATGATATTGTACGAGATTCCTCGCAAATTGTCAATTCCTACAGAAATGACAAAATAATCTAAACTTTTTTGAAAAAAGACCGTCAAAATCCCAGAAAATACTTGAAATTCTTCTGAATATTTAGTAAAATATGAACATATTAGACAAACAGGGAGGTATTACATATGGACGTTTTTAGAACTGACCGAATCAGAAATGTAGTGCTGTTAGGACACGGCGGTGCTGGAAAGACAACTCTGGCAGAAGCAATGGCATATCTTGCCGGCTTGACCAACCGTTTAGGCCGTGTAGAAGATGGCAATACAGTCAGTGATTATGATAAAGAAGAAATCAAACGACATTTCTCTATCACTACATCTCTGATTCCGGTCCCGTGGCAGAAGAACAAGGTAAACATTCTGGACACTCCCGGATATTTTGACTTCGTAGGAGAAGTTGAGGAAGCTGTCAGCGCTGCAGACGCAGCAATCATCGTAGTATCAGGTAAGGCAGGGGTACAGGTTGGTACCCAGAAGGCATGGAATCTCTGCGAGAAGTATAAACTTCCGCGAATGATTTTCGTTACCGATATGGACGTGGACGATGTAAGTTACCGTAAGGTAGTAGATCAGCTTACCGAGCTTTATGGCAAGAAGATTGCCCCGCTGCATTTCCCGATCCGTGAAGATGGCAAGTTCGTGGGATATGTTAACGTTGTGAAACAAGCCGGAAGAAAATATATCGACAAGGGACAGAAGGAAGAATGTGAGATTCCTTCTTATCTGGATGAGTACCTTGAGAAGTATCATGATATCCTGATGGAATCTGTAGCAGAGACCAGCGAGGAATTCATGGATCGTTATTTTGAGGGAGACGAGTTCTCCGTTACAGAAGTTTCCGCAGCACTTGCCGCCAATGTACAGGATGCAAGCATTGTTCCGGTATGCATGGGATCCCCGATCAATCTTCGCGGCGTATCCAACCTTCTGGACGACATCTGCGGATATTTCCCAAGCCCGGACAAACGTTCCTGCAACGGTATTTCCCAGAAAACCAACGAGATTTTTGAAGCAAATTACGATTTCGCCAAAGCAAAATCTGCATATGTATGGAAATCCATCGTGGATCCATTCCTTGGCAAGTATTCCCTGATCAAGGTTTGCTCCGGTGTTATTAAATCTGATGATACTCTTCTCAATGTTGAGAAAGGCACAGAAGAGCGCCTGAACAAATTATATGTTCTTCAGGGTTCCAAGCCTATCGAAGTTCCAGAGCTCCATGCAGGTGATATCGGTGCAATTGCCAAATTAGTCAGTGTTCAGACTGGTGACAGCCTTGCCACCAAGGCGAATCCGGTTCTTTATCCGAAAGCAATTCTTTCCACACCTTATACCTATAAGAGATTTAAGGCTGTGAACAAGGGCGATGAGGATAAGATTTCCCAGGCTCTTGCCAAGATCATGAGCGAAGACAGGACTGTTCGTGTTGAGAACGATGGTGCTAACCGTCAGAGTCTGATCTATGGTATGGGCGATCAGCATCTTGATGTTATTGTCAGCATGCTGAAAGAGCGTTATAAAGTTGATGTAGAGCTTTCCAAACCGAAGGTTCCATTCCGTGAGACCATCCGCAAGAATTCTGACGTAGAAGGCAAACATAAGAAACAGTCCGGCGGACATGGACAGTATGGACATGTTAAGATGCGTTTTGAGCCGTCTGGCGATATGGAGACTCCATACGTATTTGAGCAGGTTGTTGTTGGTGGTGCAGTTCCGAAGAACTACTTCCCGGCAGTCGAGAAGGGCCTTCAGGAATGCGTTCAGAAAGGACCTCTTGCAGCATATCCGGTAGTTGGTGTAAAGGCTACTCTTTATGATGGATCTTATCATCCGGTAGATTCCTCAGAGATGGCGTTTAAGATGGCTACCATCCTTGCATTCAAGAAAGGCTTCATGGATGCTTCTCCGGTACTGTTAGAGCCAATCGTTTCCATGAAGGTTACAGTTCCGGATAAATATACAGGTGACGTTATGGGCGATCTGAATAAGCGCCGCGGCCGTGTTCTTGGAATGAATCCGGATCATAACGGAAATACCATTATTGAAGCTGACGTTCCTCTTCTTGAGATTTATGGATATTCCACAGATCTTCGTTCCATGACTGGCGGAAGTGGTGACTTCTCCTACGAGTTCGCCCGCTATGAGCAGGCTCCTGGAGATATCCAGCAGAAAGAGATTGAAGCACGGGCAAGCAAGGTTGACGCTGCTGATGAATAAGTAGTATAATGAGATGGAGAATTTCCCGAAGGGGAGTTCTCCGTCTTTTATGATGGAAGTTCATATGAGGAAAAGAAGGAGGAGTATTATGAACAGAAAAGAAATCAAAAAGATTATGCTGTTTTTACTTGCTTTTATGCTTGTATTTCCGGTTTATTCATTTGGAAAAGCAGAGGCAGTTCAGGCAGCAGCATTAAAAGCACCGAAGCTTTCCAAGGTGGTACGTGTAAATAAAAGTGTTAAAATTACCTGGAAAAAGAGTAAAGGCGCTTCCGGCTATTATGTTATGCGTAAGACAGAAAATAGTTCCTGGAAAAAAATCAAAACTGTGAAAGGCGGTTCCAAAACATCCTACACAGATAAAAAAGTGAAGAGTGGAACTACATATTACTACACAGTAAAAGCCTACAAAGGAAAGAAAGTAAGTTCCTATAACAAAAAAGGGCTGAAAATTGTTTATGAGCTGCCAACCACAACGAAACCAGATACTACCGGCGGAAATACCACAGCAACAGGTTCGACTGCTGCAAATACAGCTTCCGAATATACCATTGAAACGGATATGGTACTTTCCGGTTCCGGTTCCGGTTATCATGCGAAGCTGGTTGCCTGCACAGCGACCTCTGCAGTAAGCTTTGGTATCCAGTATGACAAGCATGCAAGAGCTCCTTATACAGGTAAGGCGTGGTTCATGATCGAGAATGTAGCCCACAATGGTGCAGGCGGTCAGAACTATATCTGGGTTCAGAAAGCGGCCAGAGATAAGACTTACCATGTAATGCTGACTGTGAAAAAAGACGGAACCTGCAGCTGCTACATCAACGGCAAACTTGCCAAATCAGTTAAAAACAGCAGTCTTGCAAACACAACTGTCTATCTTCGCGTAGAGGGTTCTGCAAGATTAAACGGAGATTCTGTAAATGCCACATTCAGCAATATTGAATTGAAGGCTGACGGCAAATATTATGCAGATAAGATCTGGGGTACACATGATTTCACAACCAATAAGGGAATCAAGGCAGATGCTTCCGGATATGCAGCTTCCAAGAGAGTGACGATCAAAGGAAAAGTAAAAGGACTGGCAAGTGGTCAGGACTGGGATAGTGCATACGAGCAGGTATCCGGAATTATTCAGTTTGTGAACTGATAGATTGAAATGTAACAGAATGCATAAATCCTTCATATATGGTGATGCCGCAAGTGACATCACTATATATGAAATAAAAACAGCATTCAGACAGAATTATGAAGAAAAATATTCTGTCCGGATGCTGTTTTATTTATAAAATAATAAGTTTAGTATAGCATTTACAGGATCTTAGTTGTCCATTTACTGCAGTTCCACACCTGTGAAACCACATCCTGATAAAATTCCGGCTCATGGCAGATGAGAAGCACACTTCCACGGTATTCCTTTAGTGCCTCCTTCAGAGCTTCTTTTGCATCCACATCCAGGTGGTTGGTAGGCTCGTCAAGAAGAAGGACATTTGTCTCTTTGTTTACCAGCTTGCAAAGGCGGACCTTGGCCTGCTCACCGCCGGAAAGCACACGGACCTGACTCTCAATATGCTTGGTGGTGAGACCACATTTTGCAAGTGCGGAGCGTACTTCATACTGGGTATAAGACGGGAATTCTGCCCAGATCTCATCAATACAGGTAGTTTTGTTGTCACCTTTTACCTCCTGCTCAAAATATCCGATCTGCAGATTGTCCCCTAATTCCCTGGTTCCCTTCAAGGATGGAATCAGACCAAGAATACTTTTCAGAAGTGTGGTTTTTCCAATTCCGTTGGCACCTACAAGCGCGATTTTCTGGCCTCTTTCCATGGAAAGGGTGAGAGGGCGGGAAAGGGGCTCGTTATATCCGATCACAAGATCCTTTGTCTCGAAGATGTATTTGCCAGGGGTGCGTCCCTGTTTGAAATGAAACTCCGGCTTTGGTTTCTCGGCAGCCAGTTCGATCACGTCCATTTTGTCCAGCTTTTTCTGGCGGGACATTGCCATATTTCTGGTGGAAACCCGGGCCTTGTTTCTGGCAACGAAATCCTTCAGTTCGCTGATTTCCTGCTGCTGGCGGCGATAAGCCGCCTCTAACTGAGCTTTTTTCACTTCATAGACTTCCAGAAAGTGGTCATAATCGCCTACATAACGGTTCAGCTCCTGATTTTCCATATGATAAACGATATTGATTACATCATTGAGAAACGGAATATCATGGGAAATAAGGATAAAAGCATTCTCATATTCCTGAAGATAGCGTTTCAGCCATGCAATGTGCTCTTCATCCAGATAGTTGGTGGGCTCATCCAGAAGAAGAATATCTGGTTTCTCCAGAAGCAGCTTGGCAAGGAGCACCTTGGTACGCTGTCCGCCGCTGAGATCTGTGACATCACGGTCAAGCCCAAGATCCAGAAGACCAAGTGCCCGGGCAACCTCTTCTACCTTGGAATCAATTACGTAGAAGTCGTGCATGGTCAGGGTATCCTGGATAGTTCCCAGTTCCTCCATAAGAACTTCCATTTCTTCCGGGGAGGCTTCACCAAGGGAATCACAGATGGTATTCATTCGTTCTTCCAGTTCAAAAAGCCAGGAAAAAGCAGATTTCAGCACGTCGCGGATGGTCATGCCAGGAGCGAGGACAGAATGCTGGTCCAGATAACCTACGCGGACATTTTTTGCCCACTGGATCCTGCCCTCATCCGGCATCAGTTTGTCAGTTACAATATTGAAGAAGGTGGATTTTCCCTCTCCGTTGGCGCCTACCAGGCCAATATGTTCTCCTTTTAAAAGACGGAAGGAAACATCATGGAAAATGGCTCTGTCACCAAAGCCGTGGGTAAGGTGTTCAACATTTAAAATACTCATAGATAACTCCTGTTCTTAAATCAGAGCGTGCTTGAAACAGGCTCCGGTATATATAGATAGCAGCTTGCGGTTTGCAGAGCAGCCGTTTTGCAAATTTAGGGCTGTATGCAAAATGCAAAGAGGGAAAAACGGTTACAATCAGGATAACTGCTGGATTCCTGCAATATCTGGTGAAGCCATCAGAGAATAGTTTGTATAATAAACTACAAATCCCGGTTTGGCTCCAGCCGGCTTTTTCACATTCTTTTTCTGGAGATAATCAATCTCTACCTTTGGTGCAGTGCGTCCCTTGGAATAAAAGGCTGCAAGATTTCCTGCTTCTTCAAAGGTGCGGTCCGGAAGTGTGCCGTCTTTTGTCTTTACCACAACATGGGAGCCCGGCATCTTTTTGGCATGGAACCACCAGTCATTTCCTGTGGCAAATTTAAAGGTCAGCTCATCATTCTGGTAGTTGTTTTTTCCTACATAAATATCGTAGCCATCACTGGAAACATAATGGAAGGGTTTGGATTTCACCTGCATTTTGGCACCTTTTTTATTTCCGTAGTGGCGCTTCACATAGCCGTATTCCATAAGCTCTTCCTTGATCTGGGAAAGGTCGCTCTCCTCAGCGGCAATGTCCAGGGCATTGGAGATGGATTCCAGATGTTCGATCTCGCTGGTGGTATCTGCAATCTGAACCTCCAGAGCTTCCTGGGTACGCTTCAGCTTACCGTAACGATCGAAATACTTCTTGGAATTCTCCTGAGGAGTCAGGGTAGGATCAAGAGGAATGGTGATTTCTTCTCCATTATAATAGTTCACAGCCTTAAAGGATTTACAGCCTTCTTCCAGACCGTAGCCGTAGGTGTTGATCAATTCGCCGTAAACCTTGTATTTGTCTTTTTTCTCAGTGTCTTTCATCTGCTTCTGCTGAAGGCTTAATTTTTTTCGGTTGCGGTCAAGGGCAGTCTGGACGATCTTTCGGAGATCCGCAGATTTCTGACGGATACGGGTGATCACGTCGCGGGAGGCATAATAGGTTTCCAGCATCTCTGACACAGATTCAAAGGTCCGGGTGGTGAAGCCTTCTCCATATTGGGAAAAAGGAAGAACACCGTATTCAACCGGCTCGTCCCCTTTGAAAACAATAACCGGGGTAAATTCTTCCCTCCGGATCTGTTCCATTAAACGGGTGAATTCTGTATAAAGCTGCTCTCTGGTATTCCCATCTAATGTCTGGACATCGTCATTTCCATCAATGGAAGCGCGATAGCAAAGTTCCTGAGCCATTACCGGGCTGAAACCGGTAAGCGTCTGATAGAGAGCTTTGGAGACAGCATTGGATCTGCCACATACTTTTTCCATGAAATCCTCTCTGGAAATGGTAAGAGGATCCAGCTTGTCCTGAGTGTGGGGGATGAAATAAGGACGTCCTGGCAGAACTTCACGTACAGAACTTACGTTGCAGGATACGTGCTTGATACTATCCAGGATCATATTATTATCATCACAGAAGATAATGTTGCTGTGCTTTCCCATCAGTTCCATAATGAGAACCTTATGGCATACATCACCAAGTTCGTTCAGGTGCTCCAGCTCAAATTCTACAACACGCTCCAGACCAGGCTGGCGTATCGCAGTGATCCTGGCGCTTCCGATGTGCTTGCGGAGAAGCATGCAAAAATTAGGAGCAGTCAAAGGGCTGATCCGGTTTTTGCATGTAAAATAGATCAGAGGCAGGGAGGCGCTGGCGGAGAGAAGCAGACGCTTCTGACCATTTGCACCTTTTCCGGTGATCAGCAGTTCGTCACTTTCCGGCTGGGCAATTTTGTTAATGCGTCCCCCGGAGAGATTTTTATTTAATTCAGAAACCATTGCAGCAATGGTAATTCCGTCAAAAGCCATAAAAAACTCCTTTCTGTTGACAGGTTACCGGTCGCTCCGTGACCAGTAACCGTGACATGCAGACTTTATTATAACAGCAAAAAAAGGATTTGACTAGGGTTTTAGAATGAACTATAATAAATCTGTATGCGTAGGCAACTGTGAACGGTAACCTGCGTAGAGTTATTGCCTGAATATCAGAGACGATTCTGTTATGCGGAATGGTACTCTTTTCAGACAGTATTCGGAATAAAAATAAAGAAAGAGATTACTATGATAAAAAGTATGACCGGCTTTGGAAGGGCCGAGGTGATTACAAAAGAGCGGAAAATCACCGTTGAGTTAAAATCCGTCAATCACAGATATCTGGATCTGAGTATCAAAATGCCAAGGAAGCTGGTTTTCCTTGAGGGCGCGATCCGGAATCTTATGAAGACCTATATGCAGCGTGGTAAAGTGGATGTGTTTATCACATATGAGGACTACACCTTAAGCTGTGGCGCACTGAAGTATAATAAGGAGCTTGCAGGAGAATATCTTGCATATATCCGTCAGATGGCAGAGGAATTTGGCCTTGAGAACGATGTGAAGGCAGGAGCTCTTTCCCATTATCCGGACGTGCTGACTATGGAGGAGCAGTCTGTAGATGAGGATGCATTGTGGGCAGTTCTGGAAGCACCGCTTCGTGAGGCCTGCGAGAAATTTGCCCAGTCCCGTGCAAGAGAGGGAGAGAATCTGAAGAACGACCTGATCGCCAAGCTGGATGCTCTTGATGAGAAGGTAAGTCAGGTAGAAGCCCGCTCTCCGGAGGTTGTGGATTCTTACAGAGAGAAGCTGGAAGCCAAGGTTCATGAGCTTCTGGAGGATTCTCAGATCGAAGATTCCCGTATTGCAGCAGAAGTTGTCCTGTTCTCCGACAAGATCTGCAACGATGAGGAAACCGTCCGTCTCCACAGCCATATCCAGGGAATGAAGAAGATGCTGGAGGAGAAGGAAGGCATCGGACGCAAGCTCGATTTTATGGCACAGGAGATGAACCGTGAGGCAAATACCATTTTGTCGAAATCAAGTGATCTGATTATTTCCAATATAGCGATTGATCTGAAGACAGAGATTGAGAAGATCAGAGAACAGGTTCAGAATGTGGAGTAACCTAGTGCATCGTTTTCGAAATAACTATACCACTCACTTGTCTGTGAATCCGATTGCACAGG
>OLQG01001805.1_pt1 | contig 12382 bp, 7 predicted proteins | sample 1672221 | NCBI WGS metagenome assembly OLQG01 (sample SAMEA3136660, study PRJEB25190) | human gut metagenome | biome: human gut; feature: human-associated habitat; material: faeces | place: Austria | collected 2013
GCGGCCTTGTACAGATCGCCGCAGCTCATGCAGACAACAAGGTCACCCTTCTTGGCGTTTTTCTTTACCCAGTCGGCGGCACCCTCCAGCCCGCTGACCACAACGCTGCCGGGCAGCTTGGCGGCAAGGTCCTCGCTCTTGACACTGCCGTCATCCTTCTCGCGGCCGCCCATGATGGGCAGCAGCACGACCTGATCGGCGGTGCGCAGCACCTTGGCAAATTCGTCCATCAGCATCTTGGTGCGGCTGTAGGTAAACGGCTGATGCACCGCGATCACACGGTCATAGCCCATCTCCTTAGCCGTGGCCAGCGTGGCGGCCAGCTCGGTGGGATGGTGGGCGTAGTCATCCACAATGACCGCGCCGTTGCACTCGCCCTTGATCTCAAACCGGCGGCCGGTGCCGTGGAATTCTTCCGCTGCGCGGACGGCATCCTCGGGCTTGAGGCCCAGCGGACGCACGCAGCAGCACATGGCCAGTGCATTGTAAATGTTGTGGTAGCCGGGCACACCAAGCCTGATGTGGGCAAAGAACTCGCCCAGCTCAAGCACGTCAAACTCAAAGAAGCCGGGCTTATACTCGCCGATGTTGACGGCGTGGAAGCGGGCCTCCTCCTCTTTGATGCCGAAGCTCAGCACCGGGCGGTCGATGGAGTTGACGACATCCATCGTGTTTTTATCGTCCATGTTGAACACAACGGTGCGGGACAGCAGCGCAAACTTCTGGAACGCCAGCTTGAGCTTGCCCATCGTGCCGTAATATTCCAGATGGTCGTTGTCAATGTTCAGGATGACGCCCACCGCGCAGGTCAGATGCAGGAAGGTCTCGTGGTACTCACAGGCTTCGATGACAACGCTCTGGCCGCTGCCGGCCTTGCCGTAGCCGCCGATCAGGGGCAGCTTGCCGCCGATAACCGCCGCCGGGTCCCTGCCCGCCAGCTCCAGCATTGTGGTGATCATGCCGGTGGTCGTCGTCTTGCCGTGGGTGCCTGCCACGCCGATGCTCTGGGCATGGGTACGGCTGATGTAGCCCAGCATGACACTGCGCTCAACAGCTTTGATGCCGCGGGCGCGGGCAGCCTGCAGCTCGGGGTTATCGTCATGGATGGCGGCGCTGTAGACCACAAGGTCCGCGTTGCCGACGTTGGCGGCGTCATGCCCGATGCAGACGCGCACGCCGAGGGCACGCTCGGCCTCGGTGTTTTTGGTTTCCTCGACATCAGAGCCGGTGATGGCATAGCCGCGGCTGTGCAGGATCTGGATCAGCGGATAGGTGCCGGAGCCGCCGCAGCCGATGAAATGGATCGTGCGGACGCCTTCGAGCAGCTTGGGGTCATACATACTAAAAACCATAACAGTGGTCACCTCAAAATTTATCCGCTGCCGTAGGGGATGGCACGCGGTATACTTAACTATATTACGGAGTAATTATACTATTTTTCTGCAACAAAATAAACACTTTTTTTGAAATTGCAGCCTGACCGACCAATTTTTGGGTAAAAGGCACAAATTCATGGAGCCAAAACACAGCAATACGTCGAGGGTGCCGCTTGCGCCGCGGCCTTGGCGGCACAAAAAACTTTTTACGGTACGATAAACGCCGCCCTTGCTCTGTGATTTTTCTGGCTTTTTCCGGCGCCGCCTGTTATAATGAAGAAAACCGCAGGAGGGATGCAGAATGGCAAAGCTGATTTGGGGCATTGACCCGCTGGCCGTGTCACGGCTGGGACGCACGGCGAAAAAGCCGCCGTTCACGAAAAAGGAGCTGGCGCGCATCGGCATTCCGGCGCACAAGATCCCCCGCGTGCAGGAGGAGCTGGCGCGATTGACGGCAGATAAGACCCTGACCCGTGAGGAATTGGGGAGACTGGCGGAGGAAATCAGCTGGCTTTTGCTGTGAGCTTGCCTTCCCCCTCGGGGGAAGGTGGCCGAGGCCCCGCCCGAGGCCGGATGAGGGCGAAGTCGCCGCCATTGCTCCATAAACTGGCAGCCTCGGCAAGGTTTGCCCTCATCAGTCAGCGGGCGGGGCCGCTGACAGCTTCCCCCTCGGGGGAAGCCTTTTTTCGCAAACTGCCCTTGTCCCCTCCCGCAACCTATGCTATAATAAGCGTATCGTGCCAAATTCATCCGGCGCGGTGGGAAAAACGCTTTGTGTGGCAGCCAGCCATGCGGAAGGAGTAACGTAATGAAGAACAGTGAAAAGACCCTTGACATGATCGTGAACCTGTGCAAAAAACGCGGGTTCATCTATCCGGGCAGCGAGATCTACGGCGGCCTGGCCAACAGCTGGGACTACGGCCCTCTGGGTGTCGAGTTCAAAAACAACGTCAAAAAGGCATGGATGAAGAAATTCGTGCAGGAAAGCCCCTACAACGTCGGGCTGGACGCTGCCATCCTGATGAACCCCCAGACCTGGGTGACCACCGGCCACGTGTCCAGCTTCTCGGACCCGCTGCTGGACTGCCGCGCCTGCAAGAGCCGCCACCGTGCGGACAAGCTCATCTCCGAGTGTGAGCAGGGCAAGGGCGTGGACGTCGATGCCATGACCTTTGACGAGATGGACGAGTTCATCGCCACCCACCCCGAGGTCGTCTGCCCCGTCTGCGGCAAGCACGACTTCACCCCCATCCGCAAGTTCAACCTGATGTTCAAGACCGCTATCGGCGTGACCGAGGACTCCTCCTCCACCTGCTACCTGCGCCCCGAAACCGCGCAGGGCATCTTCGTCAACTTTGCGAACATCCAGCGCACGACCCGCCGCAAGCTGCCCTTCGGCGTCTGCCAGGTCGGCAAGGCGTTCCGCAACGAGATCACCCCGGGCAACTTCACCTTCCGTACCCGCGAGTTTGAGCAGATGGAGTGCGAGTTCTTCTGCAAGCCCAACACCGATCTGGAGTGGTTCGCCTACTGGAAGGACTACTGCAAGAACTGGCTGCTGAGCCTTGGCATCAAGGAAGAAAATCTGCGCCTGCGCGACCACGAGCCCGCCGAGCTGGCCTTCTACAGCCGCGCCACCACCGACATCGAGTACGCCTTCCCGTTCACCGACTGGGGCGAACTGTGGGGCATTGCAGACCGCACGAACTACGACCTAAGCCGTCATCAGGAGGCCTCCGGCAAGAGCCTCGAGTACTTCGACCCCGAGACGAACGAGCACTACATCCCCTACGTCATCGAGCCGTCTCTGGGCTGTGACCGTGTGGCGCTGGCCTTCCTGTGCGAGGCCTACGACGAGCAGCACCTCGTGGACGCCAAGGGCAAGGAGGATGTGCGCACCGTGCTGCACCTGCACCCCTATCTGGCGCCGTTCAAGTGCGCCGTGCTGCCCCTGTCCAAGAAGCTGGGCGACAAGGCGATGGAGATCCGCAACGAGCTGGCCAAGGACTTCATGGTCGACTACGACGACGCCGGTTCCATCGGCAAGCGCTACCGCCGTCAGGACGAGATCGGCACCCCGCTGTGCATCACCGTGGACTTCCAGACCGTCGGCGACGACAAGGTCGAGGCCGACGGCTGCGTGACCGTCCGTGACCGTGACACGATGGAGCAGGTCCGTATGCCCATCAGCGAGCTGCGCGACTACGTGGCCAAGAAGGTTGCGTTCTGATTTAGCAGCGTTATAAAGTAAAAACCCTGTCTGCACTGATTGTGCAGGCAGGATTTTTTTGTTTGTGGAAAACGGTAAACGGCCGGATGTGAGAACCGAACCGGTTTACCCTACCTTCTCCACCGTCACACTGTTGACGGTGACATTTGCGTCGTCCAGCGTGTGGACGGCGGTGCGCCAGTAGTGGAGCATCTCGGTGGCCGTAAACTCAAAGGTCATTTCGTTCGGGTCGATGCCGGTAAAGTCGATGTCCAGCTTGTAGGTCTCCTGATTGATGAGGCCGTACCGGGCGTAAATATAGCTGTGGTCAAAGCCGCTGCCGGTCAGCGTGACGCGGTAGCGCCCGGGGAAAAGCGTCCATTCCTCGGTCATCATCTCGCCGCCGGTTTCCAGCCCTACACTGCCGTCGGCAAAATGGGCGTTGATGAGGTCGGACTTTGTCAAATCCATCGTGTGGGCGGGCACTTCGGGCGCAGGCTCCTCCTCGATGCCGTCGATGGGCTCGACGCTGCCGATCAGGATGCCATTCAGCCGGTAATAGTGCAGGCCGCAGCTATTCCGCGCCAGCTCGTCCTCGTCGATGAAGGCATAGAGCGTGTCAGCGGAAAGCTCGTTCAGCTCGCCCGGCAGCGTGACCGCCGCAAGGTTGCCGTCCATGTGCGCCATGTAGAAGCTATTGGAGGTCCAGCCGTGGTCTGCGGCAAAGTCGACCAGATCCCAGAACTCGTCATGCTCAAAGTCAAATGTGGCAAAGGCCAGATGGCTGTACCTGCCGCTGGCGGCGACCTGCTCCCACACGGGGTTGGTCAGCAGGGTCTTATTCTCGTAGCGGAAGCCGTAGTAGTGGTAGTCCGTCCAGCGGTTGAATAGCTCCGGCCGCTGGCCCCAGCCCTGCGCCACGGCACAGACTGCCAGCATCAGGGCGGGCGCGACACCGTTATCCCAAAAGCGCAGCACCAACCCGCAGCCAACGGCAGCCAGCAGCATACCTGCCAACCACGCCAGCCGCGCGCAGGAGGAAAACATTGCCCAGAAGTTCATCAGGAGCTGCGGGATGGGCACGGTGAACAGCGTTTTTCCGTTCACCGTGATGGCATTTCCGCCCGCGGCAATCAAATCCAGCACCAGCACCACAGCGCCGGCAATGAGCCAGTCGCGGTGGGCGGCAAAGAATTTTTCCGCCTTGCGGGCGTTGCAGACTATGCCGAACACCGCCAGCACCACGGCCAGCGATGTTCCGATGCCTGCATAAACATTCTGCTCCCAGCTTTGCGCCAGCCACGGCACGAACAGGCCGAAGTAATCCGCGCCGCTGAGGTAGCCGTTGGAGTAGCCTGCAAAGTTGACAGCGAACGCCCCCAACAGCACCAACTCCGCCAGCGCTGCAGCGCAGAACGCTGCAATTGGTGCCAGCACAGCCGCCGGGCCGCGTTTTTGCAGGGCGCGGCGCACCGCGTATCCCACAAGCACAAGACCGACCATCGGCAGATAATAGAGGTGGATGCCTGCGCACAGCAGCCCCATGCCGCCCCAGATAAGGCAGGCGCATCGGGTCGTGGGCATAAGCTCGTCACTGCGCAGCCAAAGGTAGAGTGCCAGCAGCACAAGCCAGTTGGCGGCCAGCGCCGTGTGGGCAAACATGCGGATCGTAAGCGCCGGGAACAGCACGAGCACGCCCGCGCCCAGCACACTGCCCCACAGCTTGGCGGTCTGGCCGGGGCTCATGATGATGGCGATGGCGGCCTTGCTGTTGTCGTCCCGGCCAAATGTGGGCTGCACGCCCGCAATGCGGGCAATGACCGCCTGCGCCAACCCGCCCTGCAGGGCATAGCAGAGCAGACCCCACCAGCCGAAATACTGGAACCGCGTGGGCAGAATCCCGCCCAGCAGCTTAAAGAACAGCGCCGCCAGCGGCAGAGAGTCCGTGAACAGCACGCTGGTGCGGAACGGGTAGACCGCGTTGTAATTCGCGCCGATGTAGGGCAGATGCACCGGGCTGCGGCGGAAAAGCTCCCACCCCAGATAGTGCTGGATCGGGTCGGGGCTGAGGCTGTTCAGGATCCAGTCAACGCTCGTCGGGTCAAGCACCCGCACGCCGTAAACAGCCAGAAAGACCAGCACCCCCAGCAGTGCGCCGGTCAGCGGCCAGCGGTATTTTTTCAATGCTTTCATCTGACTTTCAGCGGACAAAGGTCGTGGACAGCGTGGTGGACCAGCTCTCGCCCTTCTTCAGGATCGCGGCGCAGGGGCGCTGCTCCCAGTCGGTGGGGCCGTTTTCCTCGCCGGGCAGGCTGTGCCACGGCTCAATGCAGATAAAGTGCAGCGGCTTCTTGGGCGCGGACCAGATCAGGGTATACGGGAAGTCGGAGACATCGCAGATGACGCTGCGGCCCGTGTCCTTTTCGATGACCGAAACATGCGCACTGCGCAGGTTGACCATGGCGTGGCTGTCGCTGTCAAACAGGTCGTCGGTCAGTTGGATAGCCTCGACGTTGCGGGCCAAGTAGTAGCTCTGGCCGTTGAGCAGACCGTCGGGCTGAGCACTGACGCAGAGCGGCGACTCGACGCCGTCAAACCGGATCTCATAGTCCTCGGTGACGTGGCGGTCATCGAAGGGCAGCGCAAAAGCCGGATGGTAGCCGATGCCGAAGCAGAGCTTGTCCTCGACAGGGTTCTCGACGGTCAGCGTGTGGTGGACAGTCTCCCCCTCCAGCGTGAAGGTGGAGCGCAGCACGAAGGCATACGGCCACTTGGGCAGCGTCTCGGCGTTCGCGTGCAGCTCAAACTCCAGCAGATTGTCGGCGTGATGGGTCATCGTGTGCTCGACATCGCGGGCAAAGCCGTGCTGACCGCCTGCGTACTCCACACCCTTGGCCAGCATTTTGCCGCCGGTCAGCTTGCCTGTGTACGGAAAAAGAATCGGCGCATGGCGGTTCCAGACCGCAGGGTCGGCCTGCCAGAGCAGCTCGGCCCCGGTGGGCTTGTGGATGACACTGACCGGCTCGGCACCGTGGGAGTCGACAGTCAGGCGCAGAATGTCGTTTTCAATACTGTATTGCATGGGGAGTCCTCCTTTTTAAATATACAAATTGTATAGTATACAGACTGGAGATGCTAAAAAGCCTTCCCCCGCGGGGGAAGGTGCTGAACGAAGTGAAGCGGATGAGGGGCAAGTGTGCCGCAGCGACTCGTGAACGGGTGGTGTTGGGAAGCCTGATCCTCCTCAGTCAGCGGGCGGAGCCGCTGACAGCTTCCCCCGAGGGGGAAGCCTTTTTGTATCAAAGCGGCAGCAGCTGCAGCAGCATACCCGTCGCAGCGCCGACGGCCCAGAGCAAGCCGGTCATGAAAAGGTTCTGCTTCCAGCTGGGGTTGACGCGCCAGAGCACAGCCAGGCCGACGCCCGCACCGGCGGTCAGGCCGGCGAACAGACTGCCGAAGCTGATGGCTCCCTGCACGTAGAGCTGGGCCAGCAGTACGCTGACCGCGCAGTTGGGCACCAGGCCGACCAGCGCCGTCAGCATCGGCTGGAAGATGCCCATGCCGGACAGCGCCGCCGTGATGGGCTCCTCGCCGAAGCCCTCAAACAGCAGACTGATGATAAAGCTGAACAGCAGGATGAACACGAAGATTTCCAGCGTGTGGCGCAGTGCCGCCATAAAAATGCCGCTCGATTCCTCATGTTCCTCGTGGCAGTCGACGTCGTCGGCATGGCCCTCGTAGCCGCCGTGGAGGGAGTGCGGCAGAACGTGGCGCAGCGGGATGTCCAGCAGCCAGCCGCCCACGATGGCAAACGCCACCTTGCAGGCCAGCAGCAGCACAAGCGTGATCCACTGGGACGGCTCCGCCGCCAGCAGCGGGATGGCCTCGTCGCTGGTCGCGATGAACACCGCCAGCAGCGTACCGGGCGTGATGACCCGGCTTGCGTACAGGTTGGAGGCCACCGCACTGAAGCCGCACTGCGGCACACAGCCCAGCAGCGCACCGGGGATGAACCCCCAACGCCCGCCGCCTGCGAGGGCCCCCTCGATGCTCTCACCGTGATGGCGTTCGAGCCACTCGATCAGCAGGTAGGCCAGATACAAAAACGGCAGCATTTTCACGCCGTCGATCAATGCGTCCAGAAGTGCGTCTATAAACAATTCCATGAATACCTCTCTACATAAATGAGTCACTGAAAGCTGCGCAGCAGGCGGACCGCCGGGCGCACAGCCTTATCCGGAATGCGGGCGCGGAACCGCGCCACCGTGCGGGACGAGAACGGCACCGCGTCAGTGAAGCTCTCGAACCCCAAAAAATATTGCAGGTAGGGGCTTTCCTGCACCAGCGCCACGACCTCGCGGTCCGACGCCGCATAGTGCAGCTGGATGATCCGGCAGCCCAGCGCCACGCGGGCGGGCAGCGCCACCTTGCCGCCGGGGGCAAACAGCGCACTGTAGGCTTTTTCAAAGCCATCCCAGTCGATGGCGGCAGCCAGCCGCACCCAGCGGTTGGCGTTGCACAGCTCGCCGTGGTAGGGCGGCAGATAGTCGTAGATCGACATCTGTTTTTCGCGTGCACGGTACATTGGGGGTCCCCTTTCCTAACATCATTCTGTGCTGCCTTAACGCTGCATCAGCGGGAAGAACAGCGTAATGACCAGCCAAGCGGCCTGATACAGCACAATGCCGATCAGCGGCAGCACGACAATACCGCCGGTCAGCGTCATCAGCACACCCACCGCGGTGCTGGCCAGCACCGAGAGGGTCAGCGCGTAGGAGGCGTACTTCTCGCCCTGGGCGGCCCCTGCGGCAGCGACCAGGCCGCCGACCAGACTGCGGAAGCTGCCCAGATGCAGCATACTGCCCTCACTCTCGGGCAGCCAGGCCACCGCCGGGGCAACAGCCTCGTGCTCGGCGCCGGACAGCACTTTGACCGAGCCGGTGGGCAGGCCGTAGGCAGTCTCCAGCAGCCGGACATCACAGTTGAAGTCGTCGCAGTCCACAACAAGGTACATTCCCGTGCGGTGCACGAGCTCCAGATCCGCGGCGATCTTGGGGTCGCTCTGGTACGCAATGCGGAACATGGCGTACAGCTTGCCCGCCACCGCCATATACACGATGCGGCGCTGGTTCAGCGTGTAGTGCTGCTCATACTCCTGGCTGGGCACCTTGATGCCGTAGTCCATCATCATGGCGCGGTTGCCCAGGATCACGCGCTCCTTGCGGATCCAGCCCATATAGCCCTTGCCGGGCACAGCCTGACGATCCGTGACCTTTTCCAGCAGGCTCTTGCTGGCGACCATGCCGGTAAAGAGCTTGTTCAGCGTCGAGTCCGTATCGGCCAGCATCGAGGCCGCATAGATAATGGCGGTGTCAATGTGCTCCATCTTGACGGGATGGATGTCCCGCAGCGTGACGCACCCCTCCGGGAAGAGCTGGCGCGACGTGGCCTGCACAACATTGATGCGGCCCAGCTGACGGATGTCCCGCCAGCCGGGGATGACCGCGCCGACCTTGTAGGCGCGCTGCTGCATCATGCGGGCCGGCACCGCCGACATCAGCGTACCGGCCAGCGGCGCGGCCAGGCAGAACAGGCTGGTCATGGCCGTGGCCGCCGTGGCTGCGCTTTTGGACGTGATAAGCGTGAACAGGAAGGCTGCCAGACCGCAGCCGCCCAGCAGCCAGACAAACTGCTGCTGGTTCTTATCGCTGGTGCCGTGGGCGGCACTGTTGGTCAGAAAGCTGCGGAAAATCTGGGTCGGGCGGGTGACGAGCACACAGGGATGCGGCTCGGACAGCCCCTGCGAGATCGCGCGCAGGGCTCCGGCGTCCTTCAGGCGGTAGGCAACGGCGTAGCCATCCTGCCCGCTGACGCTCTCAAAGGCATCGCAGACCGTGGCCGCGTTCAGGGCGTGGCCCGCCGCATTCATGCAGAGCATCAGCGCTGCCGGACCGGCCAGCATCAGCGTGCCGTCGGTGTAACCGCCGGTGGCCAGAACGGCCAGGCACTGCACTGCAGCACCCAGCGCCGGTAAAATCGAAAGACTGTCCGGCGAGGGGGTCTTGCCCAGTCCCCTGAAGCCGTCCAGAAAAGTCCGCCAGTTGACGGCGCAGCTGACCAGCAGCAGCACGAGCAGCGCCGACGGGTAGACCATGGGGTCGTTCAGGGCGGCGGGGCGCACCGGCAGCAGTGCCAGCACGATCATGACAAGAGACATCGCACCCGAGACGATGCAGGCAATGCCTGCCCGGGCACGCTTTTTCGCCAGCAGAGCGCGGATCGCCGGGGCGTCCTCGGCACGCTCATACTCGCGGCTGTGGGGCACGGGGATCTCTGCTGTATCAAACGGGGAGACGGCGTTGTCCTCAGTCTCGTCGGCGGCGCGGCCCGTCAGGCGGGCAGCGGCCTTTTTGACCTCTGCCGCCGTCGGGATGCGGGCGCGGGTGCGGGTGCGGGTGCGGGTGGCTGCGGGATCATCCGCCAGCGAGTCCGTCAGCCGCGCCGCAGCGCTGTCATAATCGCGCGTGTCCCCTGCCGGCTGCTGCGTGTTGATGGCCGCGGCGATGCCGTCGACAAAGGAGGCCGTATCCGGCGCGGCGGATGCCTGTTGGTTCAGGTTCTGGGTGTAGCCGCTGTGGGCGGGCTGCGCCGGGGCCGGGTCCAGCCTTTGGGTAAAGCCTGTGTGGGCAGGCGCGGGGGCCTGCCTGCCCGCGTTGGCCGGGCTGCCGGGCGCAGGTGCGGCGGGCATATCGATGCGCTGCGTAAAGCCGCTGTGCGCCGGAGCGGACGGGGCCGTCCCGGAGGCACTGTTTTGGGTATAGCCGGAATACTCCGGGGCCGTCGGCGTCAGGTGGATGTTCCCGGTCAGCGTGTTGACCAGCGTGTCCACGTCGTCCCACTGGCGGGGCACGGGCCACTGGCCGGTGCCGTCGAGCTTTGCAACGGCAGTCGACTCGTCATAGGCATCCGCCGCGGGGGACGTCTGCACGGGCGCTGCGGACTGCACCGGCGCGGGAGCCGGGCGGCGCTGCGGGCGCACGGCGTTGTAGGCAGCCATAAAGTCCTGCGTGCTGTCCACGGGGACGGCGTCCAGCCCGCCGATCTGCATCGTGTAGCCGGTGGACGTCTGGCCGCGGGGCGTCTCGATGGGCTCGCCCACAGGCTCCCCATTGCGCTGCGGCACAGGCTGCGGCGGCGGGGCCTTCTGGATCTTCTGGCCGGGGGTGAACTCCACGGTGTTCTTCTTTTTGCGGTAGATCGTGCCGGTCATGCCGGAGGGCGACGGCGCGGACGGGTGGTTTTTGGCATAGCCCACCGTGCCCTGGATGATTTCCACGGTATGGCCGCTCTCCTCCGCGGCGCGGCGGGCCGGGCGGGTGTACTTGCTGCGCCAGACCTCCTGCGTGGAGGTTTCCTCCTGTGCAGGCGGCATGGGCGGCTCAGGCTGCACAGGCACAGCTGCCGCAGAGGGCGTCTGCACAGGCTGCTGCGGAGGCACGGCAGCTCCCGGACGGTACGGGGAAGGCTCCTCGGCGCGCTCCTCGGGGATCATCAGCTCCTCGGTCTCCTCCTCGCGGTCAAACAGACTGCCGAAGAAGCCGTGCTTTTTCGCAGAGCGGGCTGGCTGGGCCGGGGTCGGCTCAAGCTCGGCATCGGGATAGTACTCCTCCTCGGGCTCCTCCTGCCCGACGGCTCTGCCGCCGCCCATCGTGACATTGATAGGCTCAAAGGCACCCGTATCCTCGGCGTGCTTTAAGCCGAACAGGCTGCGTTTCTTCTTGCCGGGCTCGTGCAGGCGTCCGTTTTCATCGGGCACGACGGCCACCGAGGTTCCGAAGAATCGCTTGAACTCGTTCTTGCCCTGGTCCAGCGACTCGGCATCGCCGCCGGGGGCCATCTTACCGAGAAAGCCCTTGATGATGCCGGTGCCGGTAGTGTCCCCGCTGAAAGTCTGCGTGCCGGTCTTGTCCACCGTCGGCAGCGGCTGCTCCGGCGGGCGGGTCGTCCGCGCGTCGGGCTGCACCGGCTGCGGGTCAGGCTGCTGCACCGGGGTATGCGGGCGCGGCTGTGCCGGGGCGGGCGCAGGCTGCGACGCTGCAGGGGCATTACCCGCACCGCCCCGCGGCCAAAGCGTAAACTGCAGCGGCCCGTAATACGCCCTGACCTGCAGGCTGCCGGGATGGTAGGAAACCCGTATCCCCAGCGGCAGAACGAGCGCGGCGAGCAGGATAACCAGCAACGCCAGCAGTATCCAGCCAATCAGCCGCAGGACAAACAAGAGAACAGCCATCGGCAATCACTTCCATTCCAGCTGCTCGGCATCGCCGTCGGCTTCGGGGGCAGGTTCCTCCTGCACCTCGCCGTGCAGCGGCGGCAGATCATTGAGGCTGCCCAGCCCAAACACGCGCAAGAAGGTGTCGGTGACCTGAAAGGCGACCGGCTTGCCCGGCAGATCCAGACGGCCGGCCTCCTCGATCAAGCCCTTATCAAGCAGCTTTGTGACGGTGGATGAGGAATCTACGCCGCGGACCTGCTCAATAAAGCTGCGGGACACAGGCTGGTTGTAGGCGATGACGGCCAGTACCTCAAGCGCTGCGGGTGAAAGCGGCGCATTGCGGCGGGTGTCGAGAATCCGCTTGACCATCTCGCCGTAATACGGACGGGTCGTCATCTGCCAACGGTCAGGCTCAAAAAACAGGAGGACCATGCCGCTTTCCTGCTCGTCAAGCCGTTTTTGCAGCTTTTGCAGCAGCTCGGTGGTTTCGTCTGTGTCCAGCCGCAGAGCATCCGCCAGGCG
>OLQG01001806.1_pt1 | contig 12378 bp, 8 predicted proteins | sample 1672221 | NCBI WGS metagenome assembly OLQG01 (sample SAMEA3136660, study PRJEB25190) | human gut metagenome | biome: human gut; feature: human-associated habitat; material: faeces | place: Austria | collected 2013
ACTGCTGCTACGTTTTCATACGAAAATCCGTAAAGCAGACGCTCGATCAGAAATTGATCCGCCGGCATAGCATCCTGGGTCATGTAGACAAGAATCTCCGCATCTGACATCTCAGCTCCCAGATTTCTCGTACCACCGTGATCAAACTCTTCCGGCAGAATCCGGTGGATCTTGACTCTGTCAGAAATCGTATACAACTCTTTTGGAAAGATCCCGCTCTCTGTATCGATCAAATAGATCCGATTGACCTGAACACTCTGGTTTAACAGACGTTTTACCAGCTGTACGCATCTCTGATCCGGCTTATACGTAGGGATCAGCACATCCACTGTTCTATTTCCTTCCATGTGATCCTTTTCCTTTCCTGCGATATCCGACAAACCAGTACATCATCAAAGTCAGTGCCAACCAGAACCAGGTCGTCGGATTACTGAACCAGGTCGTAAAAAAGGCAAGCCCCAGATAAATCGCAATCTGTCCATAAAACATATACGTCATCGGATTTTTCTTCTGACGCACCAGAATTGAAACTGCTGCTGCAGTCAGACCGATTATAAACGCAAACAAAGCGGTTCCGATGATTCCAAAATCATAGTAGGCATCATAAAACATCGTTAACGTCGTAAGCTCTGTTTTTGTGACAAAATCCGGAATTGTCACCAGCTGCGGAAATACAAATTTCAATCCCGTCAGTGCAAAAAACGGAAACAGCATCTGCAGTCCCCATGTGTGCGCTGTCAACTGCTCTACCATACAGTTAAAATTCTCAAAATTATTGGCTACATAAATATACGGCTGTGTAATAAAAATTGGCATTTTGGAATTTTTCATCTCAAAAATTCCATTTAAATAAGTCACATTATGCCGTCTTGCAACTGTCAGAAGTACATACACCGGAATCATGATCAATAAACTTGTGACGATCATCTTCCATGTGATTTTTTTATACAACATCAGATACATCACTGCCGCAAAGCCAACCGCAAACAACAGCTGAAATCTGGAGACACATAAAATTGGAATCGCCACTGCAGTCAGGTTTCCTGCAATTAAAAGGATCCATGTCCTGCCCGAAATTTTTTCTGTAACCTTGGTATACAATACAGTCAGCGCTGGAATCAAAATGCAACTGATTGTAAAATAGTGCACTCCCGAAATATGAAAATAAGAATATGCATGAGGCGCTGAATTGAACAATGGAATATAACCTACCACCACTGCCTCCAACGTAAAACATGCAATGGAAGCTGCCATCAGTCCGAAGATGCAGATCAGAATCCGCTTTGCCGAGATCTCATCTCTTTTTACTTCCTGCCTCTGTTCTTTCGAAAAACGGCCAAGCCAGAGATCATATCCCAGATTGAAACACACATAGATCAGAAAAAAGGTCAGCCATGTCACATTGCTCCAGTCACTCTGCAGCCTGCTGAGCTTCAGGCATGCGCTGCCTTCTCCGCCTACCCATGCCAGCGTAAAAAGCCCCCGCATATCCACAAGATTTTTTGTCTTTCTAAAATTCCATATAAACAAAAACATTGCCTCTGCCATCAGAAGTACTGCAGTCACATAATCCAGATGTGCCTTTGCAGCCAATACCGCTGCCGCATAAACTAAAGTATAAGAACTATATTCGATTTTTCTGTCTGCGATTATTTTTCGTAACATTTTTTTCCTCTTTCGCTACTGTGCATAATTTTCCGGATAAACACCCGTCAGATAAGCCACATCCTGACTGATCTGCTGTACTTCGTCCGAAGGCTGGTATCCAGTCTCTCCAAAAAGCTGCTCATGGAGCTGTCTTACATTGTCCGCATGTCCGATCGCAACCGCATAAGAGCCTTCCAGTCCAATGACATTTTCACTGGTCGTAATATCAAACGGAAAGCCTTTTGTCTCTCCAATTTTGTATCGGAATATATTCAGTCCCAGTTTCATGATATCCGGTGTCGTCATATTCGTTGATATTTCCGGCAGTACCTGATCCAGAATTTTATTCCATTTTACCGGTCCTGCTGTCTTCAGCTTCTGAATCATCTTCTGCAATATGATTCTCTGGCGCTCTGCACGCTTAAAGTCATCTCCGGCTGTATAACGGATCCTGGTATAGGAAACTGCCTGTATTCCATCCAGATTGTGAACTCCCGGAGAATTCTCATCCAGGGTATGTGTCTGCCGTCCTACCACCTGTGAGGTTTCTGCCGTATATCCATTCAGCCAGAATATTTCCTCACTGGTCAGCTCTACTTCCACCCCACCCAGGATATCTATGATATCTGCAAGCGAATTGAAATTTACAGAAGCATATTTTGTAATATCCAGATCCAGGTTCCGGTTGAGCATTGCCACTGCCTCCTGCGGACCTCCAAAGGAATACGCCGCATTTGCTTTCTCATAAGAACCATCCGGCTGCTTTAGCAGCGTATCCCGATATACGGAAATGATCTTTACATCTCCGGTCTTATTGTTGATGCTGACAATCATAATACTGTCACTTCTCACGCCGCCACTTAGCTCTCCGTCTCTGGAATCCAACCCGAACAATGCCACATTCGTGTATCCCTTCGGTGTCTCATGTAGTTCCAGGCTGCTCTCATCCAGTGTATTATGGTTGAGATGATCCAGCTTGTACATCATAAATGCCGCCAAAACAAGAACCGCAAGTATCAGAAATTCCAGGACCAAAAACAGGATTCCCCGCCTTTGTCTTTTTTTATTCAATCGTTTTCTCTGCTGCAGTGATATTCGATCTCTTCTGCGAAACATAGATCCGCCTCCGTTTTAGTATGCGTTTTTGTTGATAAAGCCTTTCAGAAACGTCAGCAGGATAATCTTAAAATCCAGTCCCAACGTCCAGTTTTCAATATAATACAGGTCACACTCAATCCGCTTCCGGATCGAAGTATCTCCACGATAGCCATTCACCTGTGCCCATCCGGTCAGTCCCGGACGCACCTGATGCTTGATCATATATCTTGGGATTTCCTCCTTAAACTTTTCTACAAACAGTGGTCTCTCCGGCCTCGGACCAACCAGGCTCATATCTCCTTTGAGCACATTGAATAGCTGTGGAAGCTCATCAATGCTGGTCTTCCGGATAAATTTTCCTACCGGAGTCACTCTCGGATCATCTTTTGTCGTCCAGCCCTTCTTCTCTTCGCTCTCTTTCTGTACGATCATGGAACGGAACTTATACATGTAGAACGGCTTGTTCTGCAGCCCGATCCGCTCCTGTTTAAAAATCAGCGGTCCCGGTGCAGTCAACTTGATCAGCACAGATACAACCAGCATCACAGGTGAAAAAAGAATGATCGCAACGATCGCACCAAAAATGTCTACTGCGCGCTTCACAAACTTATTCAAAGCATTATTAAGCGGTACATGACGGATGTTGATCACTGGAAGTCCCTGGATATCTTCTGTATATGGTTTTGTCGGAATGATATTGTTATAATCCGGAATAAACTTTGTATGCACACCTGATTTTTCACACATATTTACAATATATTCCAGCTTGTGATACTCATCCAGTCCCAGTGTGATCGCAATCTCATCGATCTGATTCTGCGGAAGAATGACCAGCAGATTGTCGATACTCCCGATCACCTTGATCCCTTTATACTCCATTCCTCTCGGCTGGTGGTCATCCAGAATTCCCCGCACGGCATATCCCCACTCCGGGTTTGCAAGAATCCGGTCAATATACTGCTCTGCCGCGCGGCTGTAGCCAACCAGAATCATATGTTTCTGATTATATCCGTTCTTTCTCGCCTTGCGCAAAACCATCCTCACCATATTTCTAGCGAATACTTCCATGGTAATATTGACAAAGCAGAAAATAAATACTACCCATCTGGAATATCTGTCTGAAAGCTTTGCAAGGAAAAATACCATGGTCACACCCATCAGGCCGATCACATTCGCCTGTACTACATGCCAGGCTTCCAGCCTTCTTCCCTGTACCCGCTTCGGCGTGTAGAGCTGAAATGCGTAATACAGGATCAAATAGGACGGCACCAGAAAGAACAGTACCTTCATATACTCTCTCAGTGACAGATACCATGGATCCAGGTCAAATAATCCGCTCCGAAAACGGATATACCAGGACAGCACATATGCTACAATGATCACTCCTGCATCCAGCACAACCTGAATGCGGTTTAATAATTTCTGATTTTCTTTTATCATAATACGACCTTCCGTTATCTTACTTATAAAAACACATTATCTATGATATAATACAATACTTTATTTCAATGGACAAGCACAAACTTGATTTTAACAGTATTTTATTCATTTTTCCGTAATATTTTCGTAATTTTTAATAAACATATGTTTGTATAGAAAAACAGAACCGAATTTGATATAATACATTCGCGAAATAAATTACAGCAGTAATAGAAATGAGGAGCACATGAAAGTTACTATCATTATTCCCAATTATAACGGAAAACATTTTATGGAGCCCTGTCTGGCTTCTTTAAATGAACAGACTTGCCGGGATTTCAAGATCCTGATCGTAGACAATGCCTCCACGGACGGAAGTCTGGAATATATGGAACAGACTTACCCTGATATCGAAGTGCTGGCCCTGGATTCTAACTATGGATTCAGCCGTGCGGTCAATGAAGGGATACGTCACGCAGATACCCCGTACGTCATTCTTTTAAACAATGATACAACCGTGGATTCTCGTTATGTCGAAGAGATGATCCGGGCGATCGAGGTCTCTGACCGGATTTTTTCTGTGAGCAGCAAGATGATCCAGATGTATCACCCCGATCTGATCGACAGCGCAGGAGATCTCTATACCTTGATGGGCTGGGGGGTATGCCGGGGAGCCGGACGACCGGTTTCGAATTATACCGAAGATGATACGGTATTTACGGCCTGTGCCGGAGCTGCGATCTACAGACGAAGCGTGTTTGATGAAATCGGCTTCTTTGACGAAAGCCATTTTGCCTATCTGGAAGATATCGATGTTGGTTACCGTGCCATGATCTACGGCTATAAAAACCGGTTCTGCGCTTCTGCGCTTGTGTACCACGTCGGAAGCGGAACGAGCGGTTCCAAATATAACACTTTTAAAGTGAAACTATCCGCCCGCAACAGTGTCTGGCTGAATTACAAAAATATGCCGCTTTTACAGCTGATCCTGAATTTCATTCCATTACTTTTGGGATATCTGGTGAAATATTTATTTTTCTGCAAAATCGGATTTGGAACAGATTACAAAAACGGAATCAAAGAAGGAATCCATGGTCTGTCCAAATGCCGCAAGGTTCCGTTTCGGATGGGGCATCTAGGCAGCTATATCCGGATCGAATTTGCCCTGATACGCCACACATTCGGTTATGCGGCCGACTGGCTGAAAAGAAAATTATTGCATAAATAGAAAACACAGGAAGGAAAGAGACTTCTGTCATCTCTTTCCTTCCTGTTTATCTTTTCTTATACCATCTGGCAAATTTTCTTACAAATTGTGATTTCCAATACTTAATATTTTCTTCCGGGAGAAGAACACGGGTTTCATATGGGGCTGTAATCCATGCTTCTACCTCTTTTTGCATACTACGTCCTAATACAGGCAAATGCATTTCTTCACGCAACGCCTGTGCATAGTCTGTATCTGAAAGGATCAGACTTCTCTTTAGCATGGTAAGACTTTGAATCCCAATCTGTATGTTTGTTCCTATATAGTCAAGTTCTGCCGTCTCACAAAATATTTTTTTCAATGTTGATATTGAGCCCGGAAGTAATTTATATTTATTTAAATCCCCTAATTTTTGGAGATAATCCAGATTTTTCCTATCTTTGATCCAGATATACACTGTTTCGTACTCTTCCCTTAACATATTCAACATTCTGCTGTCTTCTTCCCTGCAATCTTTTTTCTCTTCCAAGACTACTAACACTTCTTTTCCTTTTTCTTTAGGGATTTTTTTGCATCTCTGTGCTGTCAGACTCCATAAAGACGGACATCCCGTCCGTATCACATTATGAATTCCTATCTGCTCCAGAAAATATCTTGTCTTCTCATCACGAACTGCATGAACTCCTTTGGAAGATAACAGAAAGTGAAGTACATTCTGTGTATAATCACTAATCTGATCACCTTCTGTAAAATCACACACACCTGCTCCCATAAGATAAATTCCCTGATATTCCATCAATTGTTCTAAAAGCAAAAGCTGTCCTGATTTTTCCATCTGTTTTGAAAGCACATTTGCACCACATAAAATTTTTCTGCTCCCAGTTAGTTCTCCTGCACTTTTTTTACAATAATATGGTGGCACACAAATAAGCGGTCTGTCCAAAAATAAATCTCTACATATCTCTCCACTTTCTTTCATCACCATTTTATCTTCAAAATAATTTGTCCTGTCTGCTATATCAAAAAATACTATTTTATCATCAGAAAATTTGAATTTTTTTGAATCTTTCATTATTTGAATTTGATGAATCCGTTCTTTTTCGATTTGACTGGATACTTCTCCTTGAAAATATTCATGTAGCTTTGGAGTTATTATTTCATATAAATCGATCTCTGGGACTATCTGCACTTTATTTTGGAAAAGCTGTTCCAGATATCTTATATAGTCATCAAACTTCAGTTTATCTTCTATCCATGCTTTTGCACCCGTCAACACTTCTTCCCGTCTCTCGCTCAAAAGCTGTTTTGTCACTTTCGCCATTTCCTCAACATCAAACTCAGAAATCAAATTTCCTCTGCCTTCGTCCAGCATTGTATTGACCCCACCAGAATTCTTAAATGCTACTACCGGAATTTCATACTTCATTGCCTCCAATACCACCGATGGAAATGGATCCTCTCTTGATGTAAGCCAGAATACATCTGCATGTCTCAACAATTCATGATATTTTTGTTTATCTTTAATAAACGGAATAAAATGAACTTTTCCTTCTAGGTTCGATTGACGAATCTGATTATAAATCCATCCTTCCAAAATCGGATCCGAAAATTTTCCTGTCCATACAAAGTGGACTTCCTCTGTTTTTTCTTTTCGAGAAAGAATCTGTGCTGCTGATACAAATAAATCTGTTCCCTTCCTCAATTCACACGTTCCTGAGCACATGACAATTTTTTGATCCAATGAAAAACCATATTCTTCAAATGAGAACCTTGAATCCCCCTCTTCGTCAACCTGCATATACACACCCTGAGGCCGAATCGAACATTTCCCCCTGATCACTGGAAAAAGAGTCTCAAATCCCTTCTGTACACTATAATCGGGAAATACAATGTAGTCAGAGTAATATGCAATCGACTCACCTGGAGATAGAAATCCATACAACTCTATCGTTGTCTTCATCTCATGTATCAAAGAAACAATAAAAAATCCATACTGTTTTAAAAGAGGAACATACTTCCCTGACACAACAGTATTCGTAATCACTCGACAAAATCCCTCTTCTCTCAAAAGCTGCATTAAATGCTCCAGATATTCTTCGGCCTCCCAGTTTTTTGACTCTCCTTTTGTACCACACCAGCCGACTGATATCTGATTTCTCGCATTATCATGCAAATAGAATATAGGAATCTCTTTTTCTGCATACTTTTCTTCTAAAAATCCATCCCCATGATTCGCAGCCAATACCACAACATCTCGACCATTTTCTTTCAGCTTTTCCGCAATATGATATGCCAAAAGCGGTGCTCCTGTATTACTCATATCATGAGTCAATACTGCTATCTTTTCTTTTCTGCCAAGTTGTCCCATATTTTCTTTTAATGCATTCAGAGCATTTTCAGAAGATGCTGAAGCAATTTCCAATTTTTCTATTTTCACAACAACATTTTGATCTGATAAGTCCAATCGAACTGCCTCTGCCGGATAAGGAAAATAGATTTCTTTCTCTATATGCCTATTCAAATATAGTGGAAAGTGGTATGCTTGTTTTTCACTAAATACCTCGCCTTTTCCTTTATAATACAGCACAGCATTCAAAGCTTCTATTCCTTCAATACAAAGAAAAAAGGATAAACGAACGCCCATCACTGATTCCGTAAAATAAACATGAAGCTGTGGATCCTGTTCCTGTAACTCCCACATATTGCCGGTCTGCTCCATGTTTACATAGGATCTGCATGCTTCGTTTTCTATACTTATTCCATCTCTTTTCATCCCCCTGTACCTCCCCGCTGATTTTTTCTTATTGTACCATATTCTTCTGTAGAAAAAAAAGACAAGATTCCTTAAATCCTGCCTTTTATCTTTTGTTGTTTAAGAAAATCTTGTCATATAACCCGGATACTCCGCGTGTCCTGTGGCAAGCATTTCTCCGTTTACTGTAATGTGAATTTTTGCACAATGGTAAACATCCAAATACGTGTTGCAGATGCTTCCAATCACCAGATATTCTGCGGAAGATCCCATCTCTTTAATGTAAGTTCCAAACTTTTCGGAGAGATCCAGATCAATGACCTGTTCTCCATCCTTTTCTTTCTTTGTAAAACTTAGAACTGTGGTATCCGATGGAAGAACTCCGGCTGCTGCCAACTGAGAAAGGACAGTTTCCGGTGTGATTGCCTCAAGTGAAACCTCTTTTTTATCAAAGCCGGATACATCCTTGTTCTGGGCATACACAGTAATTGTTCCTGCTCCCAGATTATTTGCATCCTGCAAGCTGACCCACTGTTTCCGCAGGGGCGGTATCCTTGAAACGAACATAGATAGTATCCGCCTGATAATCTATACCTGTATCGTCAACATTGTTATGATCCTCTTTCTGCTCTTCCTGTGTTGCATTTTGTTCCGGAGTTGATTCTGTTGTTTTTCCACAGGCTGTAATTCCAAACATCAGCACAACCACTGTCAAAATTCCCAATACATATTTTTTCTTCATACTCCCATTCCCCCCTTAACGTATTTCTGACAGATATCTTTTCAAGGCATCCTGCCAGGTCGGAAGCGGCGTGAAGCCGTTTTTCTTCAGTTTAGATTTGTCCATTCTGCTGTTGTGAGGGCGTTTTGCCTTTGCCGGAAATTTGTCGCTTGTCACCGGAACTACATTGACATCCATTCCTGCCTGCGCAAAAATCTCTTTTGCAAATTCATACCAGGTGATATATCCCCCTTCATTTGTCACGTGATATTTTCCATAAGCATCTTTTTCCAGCATATCCACAAGCAGTCTGGCAAGATCATAAGTATACGTCGGAGTTCCTACCTGATCATCCACAACTGTCAGAGTATCATGTGTCTCTCCCAGATTCAGCATGGTCTTGATAAAATTCTTTCCATTCACACCAAAGACCCACGCGATACGAACAATATAATATTTGTCCAAGAGACGTTCCACAGCCTGTTCTCCCTCATATTTGGTCTGTCCGTAAATATTCAGTGGCTGTGTTACTTTATCATCCGGCTCCCACGGACGTGTTCCTTCTCCCTCGAACACGTAATCTGTACTGATATAGATCATCGGGATATCAAGTGCCTTACATACTTTTGCAATATTCTCAGTACCTTCAGCATTGACTTTTCTGCACATTTCTTCATTGTCTTCCGCTGCATCTACTGCCGTCCATGCTGCACAGTGAACAACGCTGTCTACCTTTGCCTCACGAATGACAGAATCTACTGCTGCTGCATCTGTGATGTCCATCTCTTCAACATCTACACCAACACCTTCATATCCTCTCTTTGCAAGCTCGTTCATGACATCATGTCCAAGCTGACCTTTTACTCCTGTTACTAACGCTCTCATAGATTGTCCTCCTTCGCAGTCTATCTATTTTCTGTTCTTTTCCTTATAAGATACATCATTCAATGCATACTGTCCAGCATTAACTGTGTTTTCTCCCTCTTGCATCTAGCCATATACCAACTTCTCGAATTCCTCCTGCAGCCGTCGGAATCAACAAAATAAAGTATGTCCAAATATACTGTGATTTTGCTTCCCACAATATATGAAAGAAAAATCCACCAAGAACTGTTGTCAATAATAATAATTCTCCTAATTCCATCTGCTTCCTTCTCTTCCATATTCCAATTCCTGCCATACTCAAAATCAAAAAGTGAATCACATCAAACCATTTATAAAGAATTTTTCCTGTTCTTCCATAATAAAAAGAGGCTACAATTTTTGAAATCCCATCTGGATGCTGATCCGGCTGATGATTGCTAATCCACAATGCCTCAAAACTCGGTTCATTCCATTGTGAAACAATCTTGTGATAATAAAACTCAACTGCTACTTTTTTATTTTCACTAAATCCTTTCAGAGATTCTTGAATATGGTTTAATGCTACTTCTCCCTCTGTTTTCCCTGTTTCACTCGCCTCATTCATCATATCGATCAAAGACACGTCATACCAGCCTTCTGCAAGAGGACCTTTTTGCATTCCCATTGCGATCCAGAGCAATTTGGATGCTCCTTTCTCCAACTCTATCCCTGAACGTGCGGAATAATATTTTTCCAATCCTGCCTGTGCTCCAAAGCTTAGACTGAACATTAACACAATACAGAGTAAATTCCATCCTTTTTTTGATTTCATGCAGTCTACGAACAGTACTGCTACCATAGCAATCATTGCCACCTGATAATTGCTTTTCACTAATACCGCCAGTACAGCGCATACTACAAACGCCACTGCATATCTGAGTTTTCGATTTTCAAAATGTTCCAAAAGGAATACAAACCCAAGAAGAGAAAGTGCCAGCCCTATCAGATTTCCATATACAAATGTTGTATAAAAAATCGGAACACAAAACATAAACAACATAACCACTGTAATTCGCTCTGCCGTCTCTGTTTTGAAAATTTTTTTTGACAACTTCAACAAACATCCATATACAACACACAATGTCAATACGTTTAACATCTGATAAACCAGATAATTTCCTGCTCCAAAAAGCCGATATATCTGTTCCAACAGCCAGATAATCCCCAACTGATGTACATACTGATATACATATCCGCCTTTCTGGAGCATCGAATAATCATTATTCAAAAACTGCACTGCGGCGTTGGAAACCATCATATCATCTGCAACCGGAACCGGACGAGTCAGAAAAATCCATCCAAGTGATAATACCAGCACACTTATGATCAAAAAAATTTTCATACTGATAAGTGAAATGCGTTCTAAATATTTCGTTCGATATAGTAAAAATATAATAAAAACACATACTGCCAAGGTAATTATAAAAATATCACTTTTATAATGAATAACTTCCGGAAGATATTGATTGCTCTCATCCCATTCAAAAACACTGGTAAACAGAAAACTTACAACCGCAAGAAAGCTGACCAGAATCAGTGAAAACCAAACTACAATATTTCGGAATACGCTATCGATTATTTTTCTCATGTGTGCCTCCTATATACTCATACACGAATAGTAATTGATAATCATGCCTGAAACACCACATACTGCCGTAATCCCCATAAGAAGGCAGGTTGCGTTTTTATTTTTGAAATCCCACTCTCTCAGCATAAACACAGTACAGAAAAGAAAAGCAAAATTCATGATCCATCCGGTTCTGTATCCAGACGCCCATACTGTCGGCGAAAATCCCATAACAGCCTTTGTTGCCAGTCCCATAACAAATGTTCCGATCAGAATCCACGTTGTCCATGTATTTTTTCCAAACAAATAAAACAAAATCAGAATCAAGCAACACACGCCAATAATACTTCCTACTACAATATATGTTTTGTAATTATAAACTCTGTCTCCAACAAAAATTCCCATCTCCTGTACTAAGCTAAAAGGTAATCTCTCATCACCACGATATCCATGCATTTTACTAAGTGATAACAGAAAAAATGCCGGAATCGCACCTAACACACGATACTGCCATTTTTCATATTTCTGCCAGATTAAAACCATCAGTGTAAACAGCATCATAAAAAAGAATACATTATCCTGCAGGAAAATCTCCTTGATCACCGCACTGATCCCTAAATCCACTTTATTGAACAGTGACATATCTGCAAACACTGGAAACCATGCTTCAATTTCTTTCTCTTTCCGTATGACATTTCCAGGGCTCAGTATAATATAGATTAAAGACAGCACACTCAATCCGGTCTGTATGGCTGCGTATTTATAGATTTTTTTAGTACTAAACCAGCAATAGAGATCAAATATCACATATGCCATCAATATAACGACTGACATCTGTTCTGCGTTTGCTCCGATCAGCAGACAGGCACTGTAAAAAATCATTTCAAAGCCATTGATTTTTTCATGCTCTAAAAATTTCCTCAACGGATACAGCCCCATAATTCCAAAACTGAGCGGCCACATATAGTTTACAGTCGTTGCAATCCAACCTGCAGAATTCAAGATCGTATACGTAATAGTCACTACGAGCATACTGGTGATTGTATTAATATAAATACTGTCTT
>OLQG01001807.1_pt1 | contig 12375 bp, 10 predicted proteins | sample 1672221 | NCBI WGS metagenome assembly OLQG01 (sample SAMEA3136660, study PRJEB25190) | human gut metagenome | biome: human gut; feature: human-associated habitat; material: faeces | place: Austria | collected 2013
TCTCCATACTCCATGACTCCGTTTTCATTATAGTATACAGTCTTTTCTGGCAAATCAACAAATCCGGTCTGCATAATTCCATTCTTGTCAAAATAATACCATTTATCATCAATCTTGTACTCTCCTATTGTACAACATCCATTTTCCTGGTAATATCTTGATTTTTTATTAACTGTTTTCCATCCTACATACATACTTCCAAATGTAGGATCAAAATAATAGTAACAATTGCCTATTTTCTGTTCTCCATAAAGCATCTTCCCATCTGCTCCATAGTAAACTACTTTTCCTGGTAAATCATAAAATCCTGTAATCATTTTACCAGTAGAAGTATCAAAACAATACCATGCATCATTGATCCTTTGTTCTCCGAAACGTTTCTTTCCGTCGGTTCCGTAGTAGTATATTTTTCCCGAAAGATTATAGAAACCAGTTACTCTCGCACCCGTAATTGTATCAAAACAATACCAGGCATTATTTATCTTCTGTTCTCCATAGCGCATTTGCCCATCTGATCCATAATAGACCGTCTTACCCGGTAAATTGTAGAACCCAGTAATTCTTGCACCCGTAATTGTATCGAAATAATACCATGCATTATTTATCTTCTGTTCTCCATAAAGCATCTGTCCATCTGAATTATAATAAACCGTCTTACTTCCCAGATTCACAAATCCAGTCTGCATTACTCCATTTCCATCAAAATAATACCAGTGACCACCAATTTGTCTTTCTCCTGTCACTCTCTGATTATTCACATAGCAATATTTCTTTCCATTTACGGTTTTCCATTCTACTTTTTCTTTCGATAATCCAAGATAATTTGCAATTCCAGTCGCATCCGCAACACCTAATCTTTTTAGTCCAGCCTCTGTATTTAAGACATTATTCACATCACCACTATTCGTGATAAACGCATGTTCAACAATAATACCAGGAATTCCATTGTACTTATTAGCGACCTGTACTGTAAACCAATCTTCAAGTGAACCATCTGGATACTTGTACTCCGGCTCTGTTCCTGTCTTATAATACAGTCCTCTGTTATACAAACCAAGTGAAGTCAGTTCACTCAAAATCTTTGACGCAAGCTCTCTTCCCTGTGCACCTACATCTGATTTCCAGTTATAGTTTGGAATAATAACTTCTGCCCCATAAGCCGCTGTTGTAGCTGCCGCATTCAAATGAAAACTCACAAAAATCTTTGCACCTGCTTTGGCTGCTGCATTTGCTCTTGCGGTAATACAACCTCCTGCCGGCGTTTCATTTGGATACGGGCAAGCTGAAGAAGTTCTTGTCATGTATACTTCTACACCATAATACTGCTCCAGTTCTGCTTTACAATAATTTGCAATTTTCAGTGTAAGTGCTTCCTCTCGCAAACCATTTGCTGATGCTCCGGCATCTCTGTTATCATGTCCCGGATCCAATGCTACAACTATTTTTCCAGATTTTGCAGCATATGTACTGATTCCTGTATCATCATCAAGCGATAACGTTGCTGGTGTTGACGCAAGAATATCTGTCTGTGCAGCCTGAAGTGCATCTTCGATACTGTTCTGTTCTTCAATTGTTCCATCTTCATTAATAGTAGAAATGGATACATTTGCTGCATCCTCAGCTACCGCTTCTTCCTGTTCTTCATCAACCGGCTGAAGCTCATCAATACCATCATATTCTTGATTTACTCCGAACCTCGCTTCCACTCCAAGATCTGAAAGCGCATAATCTGTCGTTTCTCCATTTTCTGTTACACTGATTGAAACGACTTCATATGTTCCACCCTGATACTCATCTTCATAATACTTTTCAAACAGGTAAAGATTACCTTCGGATCTGCTGATGTACCAGTCTTCCCAGGTATCATCATCTTTCCGAACATGAAGTACCATCTGGTCTATGTATTCATCTTCCTTGCCCCAGGATACAACGATTCTCTGTGTATCCGGAGTTTCCAGATATGGACTTTCAACATAAGCATAATTCATTTTGCTCTGTTCCGTCTGATCTTCCTGTTCTGCTGCTTCCTCCTGTTCCTGAACTACTTCCCCTTGATTATTTTCACTGACTGACTGCTGTTCTTCTGTCGTCTGCTCTTTTTCTGCAGGCTGTTCTTCTTGTTGTTGTGACTCATCTGCCTGTGGCTCAGAAGCCTGTCCTTCTGTCTGCTGAGATTCTGTCGTTTGTTCTTCTGCAGCTGGCGCATCCGCCGCATATACCGGCATTGTTGTACCAATCATTGAAAAGACCAGCAATGCCACACTGCATTTTTTCAACCAGTTCTTCATTATATACTCCTCTTCTCTTACTCATCTGCTGTCATGTATCCTTTGAGTACGGTATGGCCGGTCTCTAAAGGCTGCCCGTTTTCCGTAATCTTAAATCGTTCACATTCATACGTTTTCAGGAAAGACTTTTTAATACATGTGAGTATTTGTTCTTCTCCTGTCGTCCTCATGCTTCTGATGTAAGAACCAGTTCCGGAATCTACATCGAGATCAATCGTTTTCTGTTCTTGATCAACATTACAGCTGTTCATCTTACACTCACTGCTAAGAACGCCTTCCCCTATTAAGCCGTTCCAGATATCGGTTGTCTGGAGCAGATTTGTTCTGATCTCTGCGCATTCGATTTCTTCACTGTCGGATATATAATATAATTTCAGAATTTGATCCTGAGCTTCATGGTCTCCGCTGTCTTCCGCTTTGCTGTCATTTTCTTCCGCCTGCTCATCCTTTTGTTCTGTTTTGTCCTGCGTTGGTTCTGTCTTTTCCTGACTGGTATCTTGCTTTTCCTCTTGCTTTGTATTCTGTGTCGTATCATTTGCTTCTTTTGAAGTATCTGTACCACTGCATCCCAAGAGCATAACACTGAGGCTCAACACCATTACAAATACCAATATTTTTCTCATCTCACACCTCCCTCCTTAATCTTGTCTATTATACAATAGTTCTCAATTTTTGTCTATTTTCGACACGAAATAATTTCCCGAAAATGGATATTTATTAAAAAGCAGGAATTTATCTCCACCCTTTTTCAACGAACATTTTGTTTTATGCCATATTTCCCTTCAAAATCAGCAAGGCAAGCTCCATAGTCTCATCCCATGTTGCTTGCCTTCTTAATTTCACACTATTTACTTCTCCGGATACAATCCCTTTTCAACCAGCGCCTTCACTTCATTCACAACCAGTTCTTTATCTTCTTTATAAGTCACCCCGAACCACTTATCATGTGATTTCAGCACTTTTACTTCGACTTTTCCTTCTTTCAGAAGATCTCCGATAATCGTTGGAAGCAGATACTCCCCTTTCAGATTGCCCTCTTCCTGTGCTGCCACAAATTCTGCGAATCCTTTTTCGAGGATCTCAAAGAATTCTGGTGTGAGTCCCCACATATTCATGGAAACCGGCGTTTCTGCATCGATCGGTGTCTCTTTTCCATCTGTTGCAACTGCTGCACCTGCCTGTGTCTTGATGATATTGGATGTCTCCACGATTTCTGTAAGCATCTGATTCGCATCAACCTTGCACACTCCACGGGTTACTCCGCCATTTTCACTTAATGTGTTCTTCAGTACGAATCCAACCATGCTGATCTGCATTTTATCTGCCTGCTTTTCCGGTGTTGTCAGTTCTTTGAATGCTTCCACATAGGCTTCTTTTCCATAATAATCATCCGCATTGATTACCAGGAATGGTTCTTTTACCACATCCTTACAGCAGAGAATTGCCTGACCGGTTCCCCATGGTTTCGTTCTTTCTGCAAATTTTTCTTTAAATGCTTCCGGAATATCATCAACTTCCTGGAATGCATATGCAACTTCAACTTTCTTTTCAATCCGGTTACCGATGATCTCACGAAAGTCCTTTTCCAGATCCTTTCGGATGACAAATACCACTTTATCAAATCCGGCTTCCATTGCATCATAGATTGAATAGTCCATGATAATTTCACCATTTGGTCCTACCGGCTCCAGCTGCTTGATTCCGCCTCCAAAGCGGCTGCCAATTCCTGCTGCCATAACAACTAATGTAGCTTTGCTCATCTTTTCTATACCTCCTGATTCGCTTTTCCTGCTATTCTCCAATCCCACTCTCCACCAGTTCTACCATCGCTTCAAGTGCCTTCTCTTCATCTTTTCCCTCACACACGATCTCAATCGTATCTCCGGACTTAATGCATGCACCAAGTACGCTCAGAACACTTTTCGCGTTCCCTTCCGTATCCCGGTAATGAAAAGTGATCTTACTTTCATATTCCAGTGCCATCTTGCAGAAAAGTCCTGCCGGTCTCAAATGTAATCCCGTCGGATTTTTGATCGTTACCTTTTTACTGATCATTTTCTCCTCCACTGCTCTTTGTCAATGTGATCTGTACATTGATCGTATCCTCAAGTTCAATTCCGTCAGGAAGTGTAACCTGGATCGGAACATTATAGGTTCCCGCTGTCTTGCAATCGTTCAGATTGATTGACACGTTTCCTTTTTCAAGAGTAAAATCATCCAGATCCTCTTTAGAACCACGCACAACAATTTCCAGATCGCCCTGTTCTGCATATGACACCTTGTAATCCTTTGGTGCATTCAGCAGCGCAATGGAATTGTATGGGAATTCGACTGTCTTAGTTCCGAATTTCTCTACCTGGATCTTTATAACGATCGGTACGCCTCCTGCGCTGTCCTGGTCTGTCTTTGCCCAGTACGGAAGATAATTGGCGATATCTACTGTCTTCTCTATTGTCTGGTCCAGACCATCTTCTGCCAGCTCTTCTGCCGGAATTTCAATAGAATCCACCGTTTCCAGTTGTTCCTCTGTGCCTACGATCTGAATGCTTTCCGGCTGGATACTGATTCCGCTGAAATGATATCCGCTCGCAGTACCGATCAGTGAAGTATCAAATTCTACCGGAATACTCTTTGTCTGAAGCATGGTGATTTTTACCTTCAGTCCTTCGTCTCCCAGGTTATTCTCAATCTGTGTCGAATCTATGATCTTTCCATTGTTATCATAAAGAATCAGCTCTGCTTCTTTTTCCTCATCTTTAGACTGTCCTGAAACATCGACAAGTGCTACCACCTTGTCGATTGAATCGATTACTGATTCTGGCCCGCTGATCTTAATCTTCTCCGGATTTGCTTTCAGCTCACCCACCTGATATCCGTCTCTCGGTGTTCCCGAACTGGTTACAGTGATCGGGAAAGTCTCTGATTTTCCAAGTTCAATGCTTACTCGCAGATTGATCGGGTTGGCAGTTGCCTCAAACCTTCCTGCATAAGAAGGGATCGATATATCGATTGGGATCAGGGATCTGGTTCTGACATCCAGATTCTTCATATCCGCTGTTGCCCTGATATCATCAGTTTTAATTTTATTTAAAATAGAACGTTTTGCCTTTACTGTTACGGATACCGTCCTGCTGTCATCCAGAATCTGATATGTATTGCCCGGATTTGTTACGATTTCCGGATGTGTCACTGTCACCTGGATTCCAGAAAATGTCCGTTCGTCCACCGGATCTTCAATATTCATAACAATTATCCATAAAAGGACAGAGAATACAAATGCCAACAACTTAAGACCCCAGTTTTTAGTCAACGCCCTTTTCATGCGATCTCCATCCTTTCCATATTTTTTTCAAACGTCCGATCTCCACACTCTTCTTACTGATAGATTCCAGACGTTTTTTCAGATATTCCGGTGTAACATTGCGCACAAGCTGTCCGCCCATCGCTACAGATACATACCCGGTCTCTTCTGATACGGTGACGATCAGAGCATCACTCACCTCACTCATTCCGACTGCTGCACGATGTCTGGTCCCCAGCTCCTTACTGATTCCCATATTGTCTGACAGTGGAAGATAGCAGGTCGCTGATACGATCCTGTCTCCACGGACAATGATCGCGCCATCATGAAGTGGTGTGTTGTGTTCAAAAATATTGATCAATACCTGCGGTGATACAATACAGTCCAGCGCGATTCCGGTACTCTCGTATTCTGTCAGCATGATTGCCTGCTCTACGACGATAAGTGCTCCTGTCTTCACTGCCCCCATCGCAAAGGATGCTTCTACGATTCCATCGATCGTTTTCTGGCTGAAACGTACATTATCTTTTCCTCTTTTATCCAGTGCTACCATATTGGGAACAAATTGTTTTTCCCCCAGTTTTTCCAATGCTCTTCTGAGCTCAGGCTGGAAAATGATCACGACTGCGGTTGCCATGACCGGAAGTGAATTCTGTGCAATCCACAAAATCGTATACATTTTAAAAAATGCAGCCACCAGAATAAACAATGCAACAACCAGAATCCCCCTCAGCAGCATCCAGGCTTTTGTATTCTTTATCCAGAGAATAATCTGATAGAATAAAAATGTAATAATCAGTATCTCAACAGCATCTACTACCCGGATCTGCGGAAAGTACCACGATTCTGATACAAATTCTTTTAAAACCTGTGTTAATACTGTGTTCAACAGTGTACCCCCTTTTTCTATCCGTTATTTATACCCCTGTTTTTTATAATATTTCCCTATTTGTTATCGCTATTCAGTTCATTTTCCACAATGCTCTGAATATCCAGTTCTTCCTTCAGGCTCTGTGCAAGAAGGATTTCATCTGTATTGCCCCCAACTCTTGTCGGTCGCTGAACTGCCGGACTCTTTGGCCATTTTACCTTAGAAGCCGTTTTTGTTTTGCGTACTGCCGGTTTTTCCGTCTGCCCACTCTTCGACTTCTGTCTTCTCTCCGGCTCTGTTTCCACAATCTCACCTGTTTCTTTCCGCTCATTGATATGTTTGACCGTCTTCTCCGGAGCTGTCACCGAAATCTTAGGGATGGCTTTTACATAATAGTAATATTCATCATCCTCAAACTGGAGACGTTCTGTTCTGGAATAATCCACCGAGAACAGGAAAAATTCCATGATAAAACCAATCACGACTGCTGCAATATTTCCAACGATCAGCATATTATAAGAGGTATGTATATCGAATACAATATCTCCGATCACAATTACAACAATATTCACAACCGCACCGGATGCTGCTGCGATTTTCCACGCATGATCTACCGAAAGCCGGCGCACTGTATATACCACAAAAATAGAGATAATAAATGCGATCACAGTGATCCACAGAGTCTTATCCTGGAATACCGTCTTCACAAACAGCGAAATCTGCCTGGTAATTCCATCCGCACTGGTGATCGCTGTTGCCGAGGTTCTCACACATTCGATCATATAGTAAATAATTGTTCCAAATACAACCGGTACTGCTGAAATCGGTCCAAGTACAAGCGCACAGGCAACCGGCACCACATACGGAACATGAAGCATAAATGCTACCGGTGTGACCAGCAGAAGAAGTGCCTTTTTCGGAGTAAATCTGCAGTAAAAGATAAACATTACCACAAAGATCAGTGCCGCTGCCGCTGCCACTCCTATAGACAGTTTGAACAGATGCACAATTACAAGTCCTGCCGCCACATACGCCGTTACAACCGGTGGAAGAAAGGTGCAGATCACTGCCAGTGCCACCGCTACAACCGGTGTCGCCACCGCTTTCATCAGTCCAATATTCTGGTTGATCATAAGAAATGTGACCAGTGCCAGAACAAACTGCACAGCTTTATCAATATAGATTGATTTCATCGCGTATAATTCCTGTAATTTATCTCTCCATACTATCAGATCATTCATTATCGTTTCTCCCTTTCATACATTCTGTTCAGTCTTGTAAGATCGTGATTGAATTGTTTCACACGCTTTCTTGCTTTTTCATGTTTGGTTCCGTAAAAATGGGAAGCAACGATTCCATAAAAAATAACAAGTACCAGATATCCAATTATCACAGCTGCCGCAAGCATCACAAGAAACTGCATATTCAGATTTTTCATCAGTTCATCCAGAAAAGCAATAACTCCGATTCCCACTGCAACAGCATAGCCGACCGTGACCCATATGATCGTAGCAATGGTGTGAAAGCTCCGGTAATCTTTCTTATAATAAGAACTGATCTTAAAATCTTCCTCTCCCTGTTTGCTTTCGTACATCGCCATCCTTGTCATCAGCTTAACTTTGCTTTCATTTAACATTTTGTCACCTCATACGTTTTATTCGTATATGCATTACTTTCAGTATAACAAATATCAGATTCCTTGTCCAATACTTACCGTCAAAAAGTATACATTTTCGGCTCCTGCCTTTTTCAGCACTCTCGCCGCCTCGTCTAAGGTACTTCCTGTCGTATAAATGTCGTCGATCAAAACGATATTTTCTCCTTTTACATTTTTCTGCACTGCAAATGCTCCCCTGATATTTCGTTTTCTCCCTTTATCGCCCAGCTCTTTCTGAGGACTGGTCGCCTTAATTCTCTTAACAGCACCTGCATCCATGGCAATTCCGGTATTTTCTGATAATACCTTTGCTACAATTTCTGCCTGATTAAATCCCCGCTTTCTTTTTCGCCGGGAATGAAGCGGAACCGGCACGATCAAGGTGATCTTTCTTTCCCATAGATAAGAAAGAAAATGCTCTGCCATTTCTTTTCCGAACGTTTGTCCGTAAATCCTCCGGTTCTGATATTTCATTGCATAAACTGCATTTTCCACTGCATCTTTATGCACCCAGAGACTTCTGCCATCAACAAAAAGATGCTTCTGCCTGGTACAGTCATAGCAATATTCTTCAGCCGGATCTGTCAAAGGCTTTCCACAGCACATGCATCTTACTTCACCAATATAGGGAAGTTTTTCACGGCACGCCTTGCAGATTCCATTGTGTTCCGTAGAATGTTTCTTTCCTGCACTTACAATTTCTCCACAAAACGGACATTTTGAGGGATAAATTAGTTCCAGAATTGTTTCTTTGACCTTTTTTAAGTTTTCCATCCGCTTTTCGGATTTGATTTTCTACATTTTCTGTGTAACTATCCGCAGAACTCCCGGATCCGTTCTGCCAGACTGGTATTCCGGTTGTGTTCATTGGTATTCCGGATCATCTCCTGGAAGGTCTGGTCATTTCCGACAATTGTCACACATTTTCTGGCTCTTGTGATTGCCGTGTAAAGAAGATTCCTGTGAAACAGCTGTCTCGGTCCGCTCAGAAGAGGGATGACAACCGCCGGATATTCGCTTCCCTGCGACTTGTGAATGGTGATCGCATAGGCAAGCTCCAGTTCTTCCAGCAATTCAAACGGATACTTTACTTTTCTCTTTTCATCGTATTCAACTTCCAGTGTTTCAGTATATGTATTGATCTCGGTGACAATTCCCATATCGCCATTAAAAATCCCCATTCCTTTATCCACCGTCAGTCCATACTTGGTTGTAATCTCCCATTCAAGCTGATAGTTATTCTTGATCTGCATCACCTTGTCGCCCACGCGGAATTTGTGATCGCCATATTCTTTTTCCGCTTTTCCCGGCTCCGGTGGATTCAAATACTCCTGCAAAATACTGTTCAGCCTTTCCACTCCCAGCAGTCCTTTCCGCATCGGTGTGAGTACCTGGATATCATATGGTTTTGCATTGACATATTTGGGAAGCTTCTTCTGGATCAGTGTCAGCAGAACACTGATGATCACATTCGGATCCTGTCTTTTTAAGAAGAAGAAATCCCGGCTTTTATTATCCAAAAGGACCGGTTCTCCCCGGTTGATCTTATGTGCATTTACCACAATATCACTCTCCTGTGCCTGGCGGAAAATCCGGGTCAGCATGACAACCGGAAAACATTCCGATGCGATGAGATCCTTCAAAATACTTCCCGGGCCTACTGATGGAAGCTGGTTACAGTCCCCTACCAGGATCAGCCTTGTCCCCGGTACAATTGCGGTAAGAAGTGCATTCATCAAAGGCAGGTCTACCATAGACATCTCATCGATGATGATCACGTCGGTTTCCAGTGGATTGTCTGCATTTCTTGCAAATCCGTTCCGGTTCGGGTTCTCATCCTCCTCCGGATTACCGTTCACCTCCAGAAGCCGGTGGATCGTCTGCGCTTCCCATCCGGTTGCCTCTGTCATTCTTTTTGCGGCACGCCCGGTTGGTGCTGCCAGCATAATTTCCATATTCTCACTGTGAAAATATTCGATCATGGCATTGATCGTCGTCGTTTTTCCGGTTCCAGGACCTCCTGTGAGAATCATAATTCCATTCCGTACAGCCGCCATGACCGCATTTTCCTGCTTCTCATCAAGCTGCATTTCGGCTTCTTTTTCAATCTGATGGATCTTTTTTTCGATCACTACATTGGCTTCTTCATATTCCAGATTCAGATCATGCAGCATTTTCGCGGTATTGAGTTCCAGATAATAGAAGTGGGACACGTATACCCGCAAACCTTCTTCAGATTCTTTGAGTACGATCTTCTTTTCCATCGACAGATCCATCAGGTATTTCTCAATATCCTTAATCTCCACTTCCAGAAGTGCAGATGCCCGACGAAGCAACACGTCCTTTGTCAGATAGACATGCCCTTCGGCAACACTCTGCTGTAAGGTATAAAAAATACCACTCCGGATACGGAAATCCGAGTCTGAATGAATGCCGATCTTCGTTGCGATTTCATCAGCGATCTTAAATCCGATCCCCTGAATCTGATCTGCAAGCTGGTATGGATTTCCTTCCAGTACCTGATAGGTCTTCGGACCGTAAAACTGATAAATCTTTGCTGCAAGTGTCGTCGAAATCCCAAATTTCTGAAGATAGATCATTGCCTTCCGCATATCTTTTTTCTCTTCTACCTGTACAGCGATCTCTCTTGCCATACGTTCGCTGATCCCACGCACCTCCGCAAGTCTTTCTGGTTCTTCTTCGATGATCCGGAAGGTGTCTTCCCTGAATTTTTTCACAATCCTGCCGGCAAGAGATGCACCAACCCCTTTGATCGCCCCTGATCCCAGATAGCGTTCAATCGAAAGCAGATCTTCCGGTGCTTTGATCTCATAATTGAGCACTCGGAGCTGTGTTCCATATACACTGTGAACCACATATTCTCCGTTCACCTCAACCAGCTCTCCCTCTGATAAATAGTTAAAGTTTCCGACACAGGTCAGATCGCCATCATCATTATTCAAATTAAATACGGTATATCCATTGTCTTCATTGCGAAATACAATGTGTTCTACGTAACCTTTTACTGTTTCCATACTTTTTTCCTTTTAAAAAGGCTGTCTCTCTACAGAAACAGCCTTCTCATGTGCTTATCACTAGAAATCTTTTTTCCGTTCATAAACTCCACATACTGACCGGTACCGATTGCAACAACCTTCATCGGGTCTTCCGCTGTCATCGTATTGATGCCTGTCCTTTCTTCGATCAGTTCTTCCAGCCCGCGAAGCAGCGCACCTCCACCTGTCAGTACAATTCCACGATCCAGAATATCCGCGGAAAGTTCCGGCGGTGTTCTCTCCAGAACCCCAATGACCGCTTCGACGATCTGACTTGTAGTCTCATGCAGTGCTTCTTCGGTCTCAGAAGCCGTTACCGTGACCGTCTTTGGCAATCCTGTTACCAGGTTTCGTCCCCTTACTTCCATTGATTCATCTTCTACAAGAGGATATGTCGTTCCGATCTTGATCTTGATATCTTCTGCTGTCCTGTCTCCGATCAGCAGATTGTGCTTTTTCCGGACATAACGGACGATTGCTTCATCAAAATCATCACCTGCAACTTTTAATGATGTATTCACAACAGTTCCTCCAAGGGAAATCACCGCAATGTCGGATGTACCACCACCGATATCCACGATCATGTTGCCACATGGTTTTGAAATATCTATTCCGGCTCCGATTGCCGCCGCAACCGGTTCCTCAATCAAATGTACTTCCCGCGCACCGGCTGCAAAAGCAGCCTCTTCTACCGCCTTTTTTTCAACCTCTGTAACACCGCTTGGCACACAGATACTGATATTTGGCTTCTTAAATGTACGCTTTCCCAGTGCTTTCTGAACAAAATATTTGATCATTTTTTCTGTGACAATGTAATCGGAAATAACGCCCTGACGCAGAGGACGGACTGCTACAATATTGCCGGGAGTACGTCCGATCATAAGACGGGCTTCCTCGCCGATCGCCATGATCTTATTGGTATCACGGTCAATGGCAACTACGGACGGTTCTTTTAATACAACGCCTTTTCCTTTAATATATACAAGGATACTGGCCGTACCTAAATCAATTCCAATGTCGTTGGACATCATCATTGCCATTTTCCTCCTGTCTTTTCTATCTTTTCACCCGGATACTCTCTATTTCTCAGAATACAGGCGCAGCCCAATACCGGCCGCCGCTGTATTCCGTCTGATCTCTGTTTTTCAGAGCGCGAAATATCAATCTTATTATATACAAAAGAATCCGGTTTTTAAAGAGGT
>OLQG01001829.1_pt1 | contig 12246 bp, 15 predicted proteins | sample 1672221 | NCBI WGS metagenome assembly OLQG01 (sample SAMEA3136660, study PRJEB25190) | human gut metagenome | biome: human gut; feature: human-associated habitat; material: faeces | place: Austria | collected 2013
TTTCTGTCGACTATTGCTTTGAGTACGAGATACGTTACGGCGCTTTCGCCCTCGCAGCTAGGCGGGAAGTTAAATATGGTATATGGGTCCGAATTTACTTCATCGATTTCGGCGTTTTTGTCGAACCCGCTAGGCAAATGGTTTGCCACGCAATCCTCAATGAACGCTCGTGTTACAGGCTGCCCATCAATAAAGTTGAGGTAGCGAGTGAGGGCTGTGTTGAGGCCATTGTAGTCAGACCTTAAAAGATTGCTGGCTTCAGCACTATGCTTGAAGAGTAGTTTTCGCAGCTCAATCTTCTCAGAATCCATTGAATTGTCCTATTCCGCAGTAGGGGCATGTGTATAAAGACATCGCAAGTGCAGGGGACACCTTTGATATGCGCTTGCAGTCCTTGCAGGTTACCTTCTGAAGGGCTTCGATTGCTTGCCGGATGGGAATCTCGGGTTCCTCTTCATTGTATGATTTCACACTGAAAGAGACGTGATCATTGCCCTTTCCGCCAAGCTCCTTCTTAAGCAGTTCTTCTAGCTCCGGCACGACCACATTCGCTGTTTTTGATAAGGCTAGGTCGATGACGTCCGGTGTGAAGAAGTTGTCCGAGATAAGGCCGCACAGAGGGCAGTGGATATCTAGGACGGAATCACTCTCATACTCATCAACGACGACTTTGAATAGCTCTCCGCAGTTCGGACATTGGAAAAGTACGCAGCCGTCTTCATCGGAAGGTATCGAGATGTTGAACCGAAGGTTGTCCATATTGCCTCCTTTCAGGAAATCTAATCGATAATATCTTGACTTCGGGGTAAATAACGTAACGCCTCAAGGCGTCCGTGGAGCTCGGAATCGTCGTTAATTCGCCCAACGAATCCAAGGGCCTCGAGCAGCTTTCGGACCCTTGTTATATCCGCGCATGGGGTGCCTCACGTATTGATTGTAATGGGAAACCGCTGCTACCGTAGTGGATTGATGTTTCGGTTTCGTCCATAGAATCGCACAGTTTAAACAGCCTGGAGCGATCTATTGTCTGATATGCGACTTCGTTGAGCTCTTTCATCATGAGGCGATTAAGTATGAACAAGGCACCCATTGATTCAATTACGATCGCGTCGGAAATGTTGGTGTAACCGCACGGCTGCTTCATCCATCCTTTCCGAGTGATCTCGCCAAATTGCCCGTCCGGGAGAACAATGGATCGAGCGTTGCGCCCCGCTCCCAGGGGTGCGGCGCTCCTGATTAAACTGTTCACTTTTAAATGACCCCTGTGCTCAATTCTCTGTGGCTATTTGAGGAGGATGAGCTCGATTTAAGTGAGTTGCTCGAGTATCTGAGGGCGCTCATCACGGACGATCGCAAGATAATCCACGGTAATAGCGAGCTAAAACGGCTTATTAGAATGTATGATTTTCTTAAGTACAAGAAGGCCTTCGACATATCGGCTACTAGTGAGTAATCCCACCTAGCGTCTATGAAGAAGGCCGTCTTTGTAAACTATGGCATCTGAGCGTATAGTGCGAACACCACGTGCAAATGCATACTTAATATAACGCTTTCTGCTTGAAATCACAATGGTGTCTGTTTCGACCTGCCAATCAAGGGAAGATGGTGTAGAGTATCTTCCTGCAATACAAAAGCTCTTTGGGAGCTTTAAGGGTGACGCTTTCAAACTGAGAGTCTTGCCCTTTTTTATGCGTGCAATGCCTGATATGCTAGCCAGACATCGTTTGATTTGGTTGAAAATCATGTGTGTCTTGATTTGAATTACATGATTGTCGCTTGCCTCAAATTTGCAGCTTTGACTTACGGATTGATAATCAGTAGCCTATCTAAAAAGCGGTATTGACGAGGGTAACCTACGGGTCCCGCGTCCAGAGGAAAGGCGGCTGTCCTTCTTGGGATGGCTGCCTTTCCTCTTTTTAGGAACCGCGATGGCGGCTGACCGGGAGACCTACCGCGGCGACCTCTCTGGCGTCCCTGAAGATTTGCATGGCCCCCTGTCTTCTTTGGACTTTCATGAGATAGAAACGACTGGGGTTGGGAACAAGATGGATGCGCTTCTTAGTTACATAGCTGCTTTTTAAGAGCTGCTCCCTAAAAGTGAAGATAATTTCTACTTGTGGCAGAGCCTGTAGACAAACAAGGGATATCGGCTAAATTAAAGTCAATTGCGGTGGGAGCCTTCGGGCGACACCTGAAGAGGGTTGATGCGTCGGCCCTCTTTTTTGTTTGGATGTAAGATTCGGCCTGTCAAAACTTACATCTCAATTGAGAATAGGCGAAATTGCGTGCGATTATCTGCTTGTATGCAACTTTGCTGACGTGTTGTTGGTAAGTCTAAGTTCGCAACGGGTTCTTGGCAGAGGATTGACCGGGATTGTGAATTGCGACTCTTCGAGACGCGGCACCGAGGCCTTCCTGGATAAGTCCGTGAGGCTGCCGCTCAGGTCAAGTTCTGCATGGCCGTATTCTTCGATTATGCAGCCAGGGTGATTCTCGTCTGGTAAAACTGGCCGCGAAGTGATTATCACTCGACGTGTCTCAAGTGACTCATTAGTTTCCACGCGTTTCTCTATCATGTAATCGCTACGTCATGCGGTCGTTCGCACGGGTATCATGTTGAAAGCGATTTCAACGACGGGGGTACTCGTGGTAAAGATGAAGGATGTCGCCGAGCTGGCGGGTGTTTCGAACGCCGCGGTTTCGCGCTATCTCAACGGTGGATATATCTCGGCTGATAATGCTCATGTACGGTAAAGAAGCAAGCAACCGAAAACAATAGATAGACCGCCAGCACTACACTATTCCGAACCAAAGACCAAAAGATAAGCATTTTGAGAAAATCTAAACTTTTGGATTTTCCTACAATGCCGACTACGGCGGAATCCCTCCCACTCCTTATATCTTTCTTTCCGTATACATTGAATTTGTATTTAGTAAATGCTATAATGTCCCTATTCAAATTATAAATGTGTTGAATTAGTTACATGTACATATTTTTTGTGCCGGAGGAAGTGAAATGAAACAAAAAATTTATCTCATTACAGGCTTAATGGCTTCTGGAAAATCTACAGTTTCCGATTTACTGGCAAAATCAATAGAAAAATGCGTCCATCTTCGTGGTGATGTGTTCCGAAAAATGATTATTTCAGGCAGAGAAAATATGTCAGCTACCCCATCAGCGGAAGCAGTCCGCCAGCTGTACCTTCGATACAAATTGACTGCTGATGCGGCAAAGTCATACTTTGATAACGGCTTTTCTGTAGTGATCCAAGATAACTACTACGGTGATGAATTAAACCGAATGATAAATTATCTGCATAAATACCCTGTTGAGGTTATCGTTCTTTGTCCAGATGTGGAAACAATAAAAGAAAGGGAACGATACAGGGAGAAAACAGGCTATTCCGGCTTTACGGTCGAAACCTTATACGATACATTTATGCAGACAACACCACGGATCGGCTTTTGGCTGGACAATTCCAACCAAACACCACAGCAGACAGCAGAAACCATTCTGAACGCCAGAAAGTCGGTATGATTGTTACATATAAGGGGAAGAAAAATTTCTTTTAGGTACTTGCTTTCCTAAAACTGATGTGATACAATGATTTAATCCAGAAAAGGAGTAAAAAATATGCGGCAAGGTATTCTTAAATAAAACTATAATCAAATAGTGGGAACAAAGGATTATGATAGTCCCTTTTGTAGGGGCTTAGTTTTTTGTACCCAATTTAAGAATACTTTTGCCTTATCAATTTTGACATATCCCCAAAAACAGCAATCACAAACAGGTGTATGCTGTATATGTGTATGTCCGCAACTTATAATCCCCAGTGGTAAAAGTATTTTACTGCTGGGGATTTTTATGCCCTTTGGGGCTGTAAAGGGAGGACAATCACATGAAAATAATCAATATTGGAATTCTTGCCCATGTAGACGCTGGAAAGACGACCTTGACGGAGAGCCTGCTATATGCCAGCGGAGCCATTTCAGAACCGGGGAGCGTCGAAAAAGGGACAACGAGGACGGACACCATGTTTTTGGAGCGGCAGCGTGGGATTACCATTCAAGCGGCAGTCACTTCCTTCCAGTGGCACAGATGTAAAGTTAACATTGTGGATACGCCCGGCCACATGGATTTTTTGGCGGAGGTGTACCGCTCTTTGGCTGTTTTAGATGGGGCCATCTTGGTGATCTCCGCTAAAGATGGCGTGCAGGCCCAGACCCGTATTCTGTTCCATGCCCTGCGGAAAATGAACATTCCCACCGTTATCTTTATCAACAAGATCGACCAGGCTGGCGTTGATTTGCAGAGCGTGGTTCAGTCTGTTCGGGATAAGCTCTCCGCCGATATTATCATCAAGCAGACGGTGTCGCTGTCCCCGGAAATAGTCCTGGAGGAAAATACCGACATAGAAGCATGGGATGCGGTCATCGAAAATAACGATGAATTATTGGAAAAGTATATCGCAGGAGAACCAATCAGCCGGGAAAAACTTGTGCGGGAGGAACAGCGGCGGGTTCAAGACGCCTCCCTGTTCCCGGTCTATTATGGCAGCGCCAAAAAGGGCCTTGGCATTCAACCGTTGATGGATGCGGTGACAGGGCTGTTCCAACCGATTGGGGAACAGGGGAGCGCCGCCCTATGCGGCAGCGTTTTCAAGGTGGAGTATACAGATTGCGGCCAGCGGCGTGTCTATCTACGGCTATACAGCGGAACGCTGCGCCTGCGGGATACGGTGGCCCTGGCCGGGAGAGAAAAGCTGAAAATCACAGAGATGCGTATTCCATCCAAAGGGGAAATTGTTCGGACAGACACCGCTTATCCGGGTGAAATTGTTATCCTTCCCAGCGACAGCGTGAGGTTAAACGATGTATTAGGGGACCCAACCCGGCTCCCTCGTAAAAGGTGGCGTGAGGACCCCCTCCCCATGCTGCGGACGTCGATTGCGCCGAAAACGGCAGCGCAAAGAGAACGGCTGCTGGACGCTCTTACGCAACTTGCGGATACTGACCCGCTTTTGCGCTGCGAGGTGGATTCCATCACCCATGAGATCATTCTTTCTTTTTTGGGCCGGGTGCAGTTGGAGGTTGTTTCCGCTTTGCTGTCGGAAAAATACAAGCTTGAAACAGTGGTAAAGGAACCCACCGTCATTTATATGGAGCGGCCGCTCAAAGCAGCCAGCCACACCATCCATATCGAGGTGCCGCCCAACCCGTTTTGGGCATCCATCGGACTGTCTGTTACACCACTCCCGCTTGGCTCCGGTGTACAATACGAGAGCCGGGTTTCGCTGGGATACTTGAACCAGAGTTTTCAAAACGCTGTCAGGGATGGTATCCGTTACGGGCTGGAGCAGGGCTTGTTCGGCTGGAACGTAACGGACTGTAAGATTTGCTTTGAATACGGGCTTTATTACAGTCCGGTCAGCACGCCGGCGGACTTCCGCTCATTGGCCCCGATTGTATTGGAACAGGCATTGAAGGAATCGGGGACGCAGCTGCTGGAACCTTATCTCTCCTTCATCCTCTATGCGCCCCAGGAATACCTTTCCAGGGCTTATCATGATGCACCGAAATACTGTGCCACCATCGAAACGGTCCAGGTAAAAAAGGATGAAGTTGTCTTTACTGGCGAGATTCCCGCCCGCTGTATACAGGCATACCGTACTGATCTGGCCTTTTACACCAACGGGCAGAGCGTATGCCTTACAGAACTGAAAGGGTATCAGGCCGCTGTCGGCAAGCCAGTCATCCAGCCCCGCCGTCCAAACAGCCGCCTGGACAAGGTGCGCCATATGTTTCAGAAGGTAATGTAAAGATAAGGGTTTTTATATTACCCCACCGAAAACGAGGCTTGAAAACCGCGCGAAATAAGGCTTTTTCACCCCCTAAATGTACACGCTGCGGTGTTAGCATATAGAAAGCACTGTTCATAGAAAAGTTGCAAAAAAACATTTGCAATGCACTTGCAAATGTCACGAATATTGAATATAATATTAGTGCAAGCTAAAAATGACGAGGAAAGGAGTGCTATTATGGCTAAAGGAAATATGACGATAAGAATGGAGCCGGAGCTGAAAGCACAGGCGGCAGCTCTCTTTAAGTCCCTCGGAATGGATTTGAGTACGGCAACGGGTATTTTTTATCGACAGGCACTTAGGTGTCATGGACTTCCCTTTGAAGTCAAGGTTGACGAGCCGAATGCTGTTACCTATGCGGCGATGGAGGCGGCAGAAAAGGGAGAGGATATGTATGGTCCGTTTGATAGCGTTGCAGATCTGATGGAGGCGCTGAATGCTTAAGCCGGAGTTTTCGGGGCAGTTCAAACGAGATTACAAGCTTGCGATCAAGAGAGGCTGCGATCCGAAGAAGTTGGAGGAAGTGATCACGCTGTTGTGTAACGAGCAGCCGTTGCCGGAGGCGTATCGAGATCATGCTCTCACTAATTCCAGAAATTATAAGGACATGAGAGAATGTCACATCGAGCCGGACTGGCTGTTGGTCTATAAAGTTGTTCGGCAGACTTTGATTTTGAAATTGATAAGGACGGGATCTCATAGCGATTTGTTTTGAGATTAACTCCGGATGAAAGAGTGGTGATGATATTTGGCGGGTGTAATAACGGAAATTGCAATAGAATGTGGCGTGTCGGAACAGGCAGTTCGTGCATGGTGTAGGCGAAACCATGTTGCGAAAGATGCGAAAGGAAGTTTCGCAATCAGCGAAAGTCAAAAAACCGCCATATATCAGCATTATTTAGGTGTTGAACGAAAGCAAGTTTCGCAACAGGCGAAAGCAAGTTGCGAAACTTGCGAAACCACTTTGATCGCTATGCTGCAGGGAGAATTAGACCGGAAAAGCGAGCAACTTGCTGTAAAGGACAAGCAGATCGAGGAACTGAACGCAAGGTTGGCGGAGGTCAGCTCGGCGTTGGTGACGGCACAGCAGACTGCGGCAGCGGCCCAGGCTCTCCATGCTGGGACAATGCATCAGCAGCTTCTTTCCGGCAAGTCCGGAGCCGATCAGCCGGAGCGTGAGACAGAACCGGTTCAAAAGCGTAGCTGGTTTAGTAGGTTCTTTGGGGACTAAACAGAACGACAAATCGGAAGTTGTGGAGGTAAAATATAGATGAATCAAGGTAGAATTATTGTAATCACAGGTGCGCCGGGGACAGGAAAAACTACAACGGCATCTGCTGTTGCAAAAGAATCAGATTTGGAAAAGTCTGTGCATATGCACACAGATGACTTTTATCATTATCATGTAAGAAAGCCAAGCGCAAGGGAGTATGATGATTGCTGCAATGAATGGACTAATGCTTGAAACCCAGGACAATAACCTTATAGCTTGTAAATTCTATCATAATTGTGGTTTCAAAATCGGCTCCGTCGATACTATGTTATACGCCAACTTTGAAAACAACTTTGAAAAAGCTGTTTTCTGGTATTTAAGGTTTTAGAATGCAAGGAACAGTGAATTGGAGTTCGTCTTGTTATAATTAGCTTCTTGGGGTATCTTTAAATACTGTAGAAAAGAGGAAGGAAATAATAAATGGCTAAAATGAGAATATCACCGGAATTGAAAAAACTGATCGAAAAATACCGCTGCGTAAAAGATACGGAAGGAATGTCTCCTGCTAAGGTATATAAGCTGGTGGGAGAAAATGAAAACCTATATTTAAAAATGACGGACAGCCGGTATAAAGGGACCACCTATGATGTGGAACGGGAAAAGGACATGATGCTATGGCTGGAAGGAAAGCTGCCTGTTCCAAAGGTCCTGCACTTTGAACGGCATGATGGCTGGAGCAATCTGCTCATGAGTGAGGCCGATGGCGTCCTTTGCTCGGAAGAGTATGAAGATGAACAAAGCCCTGAAAAGATTATCGAGCTGTATGCGGAGTGCATCAGGCTCTTTCACTCCATCGACATATCGGATTGTCCCTATACGAATAGCTTAGACAGCCGCTTAGCCGAATTGGATTACTTACTGAATAACGATCTGGCCGATGTGGATTGCGAAAACTGGGAAGAAGACACTCCATTTAAAGATCCGCGCGAGCTGTATGATTTTTTAAAGACGGAAAAGCCCGAAGAGGAACTTGTCTTTTCCCACGGCGACCTGGGAGACAGCAACATCTTTGTGAAAGATGGCAAAGTAAGTGGCTTTATTGATCTTGGGAGAAGCGGCAGGGCGGACAAGTGGTATGACATTGCCTTCTGCGTCCGGTCGATCAGGGAGGATATCGGGGAAGAACAGTATGTCGAGCTATTTTTTGACTTACTGGGGATCAAGCCTGATTGGGAGAAAATAAAATATTATATTTTACTGGATGAATTGTTTTAGTACCTAGATTTAGATGTCTAAAAAGCTTTAACTACAACTACGCATTCAATCAAAGATACTGTTTCAGCAGTAAAAGAAAAAATAGTAAGCGGTACGGCTTTACTATTTTAGACAACTTCCAGTTTATCGGTGGGATGAAGGTCGGGGAGCCGTCCGCAGACGGCAGGGGCAGCGCCCCTCCGGAGCTGGCAGAGCAGCAGGCACGAGCCGGCAGTGAAGCAGCTCCGGCAACCCCTCCCCTTTAGGGGCGCAAAGCACTTTCACACCGCTGCACCGATGGGGTGGCGGTGTGAAAGTGCTTTTGCGTTACTTTCTCACCAGAAAGTAACAAAGAGGTTGTGACAGCCACCCAGGTATGGTAAAATAGAGATAGTAGGATATAGTTCTTTTTACAAGAAAGGGCCGGGTGATTTTATAGAAACAACCATTTCGGGAATGACAGGCCGAGGAAGTATTCGGCACAATAACAGGAGTTTTTCGGCGGCGAATGTAGACCGCAGCCGGTCGGAGCAGAATATCACTTTTTGCAACGATGACTTGAAGCAGGTGTACCATGAGCTTTTTGATGAAGCATTGGCTGCCTATAACGCTAAAAAGAAAAAGACCAGGGACAAAATACCAGACTACTATGAGCATATCCGGCAGAGCAAACAGGAGAAGCTATTTCACGAGGCCATCTTCCAGATCGGTAACATGGAGGACTGTGGGTGCGGCTCCCCAGGAGGGGAACGGGCAGCGGCAGCTCTCAAAGAATTTGCAGAGTCCTTCCAGGAGCGCAATCCTCATCTGCGGGTATTCAATATGGTGCTGCACATGGATGAAGCCACGCCCCACCTCCATGTAGACTTTGTGCCGGTGGCCACTGGGCAGAGCCGGGGGCTGTCCACGAGGGTTTCCATGAAGCAGGCGTTAAAGCAGCAAGGATTTGAAAGCCTGGGCCGAAAGCAAACCGAATGGAAAGCCTGGATGGAGCGTGAGAAGGTATCTCTTGGAGAGATTGCTCAGGTACACGATTTTGAGATTATCAGCCTGGGCGGTGGTCGGCCTCACATGGATTTGCCAGAGTACCGGGCAGCGGCGCAGCGCCTTGAAGCTGTCCAGGAACAGGTTGCAGCAGCAGAACAGGATATAGCAACTTTGGAAAAGCAGAAAAAAGCGTTGCAAGGGAATGTGAAGCTCCTAAAGGCGGTTGAGAAGGTCAAGCCTGATCTGGAGGCCATACAGCCAGAAAAGACGCTGACAGGAGCTGTGAAAGGCGTTACCGTAGAACAGGTAAAGGAACTGAAGGCGGCAGCAATCAGAGGTGCGGCAGCGGAACAGAAAGTGCAAGAGCTGAAGGAAGAAAATCAGCGGCTTCAGCAGAAAATCCCCTCGACAAAAGAAAAGCTGAAGGAGGCTCAGGAGAGGCAGCGGCTTGAAAACCAAAACCGAAAGCTGCTGGTACAGGTGGAGTGCCTGGAACAAGAGTTGGAGCAGGAGCGCAGCTTCTCGGATCGGCTCCTGGATGGGGTCAGTGCGGTGATGGATTTTCTGGATCGGCACCTGCCAGAGAAGTTCCGCCCCCTTGTCGAAAGGGCCAGGGAGCTGTTGCCTGTGCCGGAGGTGCAGCAGCCAGAGCAGGAGCAGGAACGAGGTCATACCTGGGGCGGCATGGAGCTTTGATAAGATAGGGAAAAACTGTATTGATAATATATGCCTGTCCAGGGAACTTGAAAGCGCCATCTGGACAGGCTATAATAACAACAAGAAATAGGGAAAAAACTCATTGATAATATATGCCCCCCTATGGCCTTTAGGCCAGGGAAAAAATAATAAAATATTCTCTCTCTGACAGGGAGAAAGTCGGAGGGGGTTATGGGGGTGAGCGGCGGGGTGTGGGAATGTGGTAAACCTGAAAGGTTTTCCATCATTTCCATGCCCCAGAGCGAGGGGGAAAAGGGGGAGGTGACTTTCTCTTTAAGGCCCCGGAGGGGCCGCTCTTTGGCTCCCCCTTTTCCCCCTGTGGGTTTGCAGAATGTATGAAAAGAGGTGTAAGGAATGGTGGATCAGCAAGAGGCTTTGGAACGGCAGAGAGAGCTTTATCAGGAAAAGAATGAGCATTTGGAAAGGTTTTTGGAGCCGGTGGCGCCGTATGAGTTTTATCGGGAGATATTCCCGGAGGGTTCTTTCGAGAGGAAGGGACATTTTGAGGACAGGAAGGGAAACGGGATTGCGGTGACGGTTCAGAAAGTTGAGGTTGATAAGGCGACCGGGATCGCCCTGCAGATCGAGGGGGATGGTAAGGCGAAACGGTGTACTATCACTGACGAGCTGGACGAACTGCGGGAGCTACAAGACACTGATTTTACGATTATGTCCCCGATTTCCTATTTTGGTCTGCGGCGGTGCGGTAAAAATGCCAGGTATCTTTATGCTTTGGTGTTTGATCTGGACGGGGTAGGTATGCCGCAGCTTCGGGACACGCTGCACCAGATGAACAAGGATATTCTGCCCCAGGCAACCTTTGTTGTAAACAGCGGGACGGGGCTTCACCTATATTATGTGTTGAAAGAGCCAGTGCCTATGTATCCGCACAACCAGAAATGCTTGAAGGAGCTGAAATATTCCCTTACTCGGCAGATTTGGAACCGATATACCTCCACGATAAAAGAACCGCAAATGCAGGGCATTTTGCAGGGCTTTCGGGTGGTCGGCTCCGGCTCGAAACTGGGACGGGAGTACCCTGTGAGGGCGTTCCGGCTTGGCGGGCCGGTGGAACTGGCGCAGCTGCTCGATTATATTCCGGACAGCAACGGGGAGAGGCAGCGGCTTGAGGGGCTTATGAGAAAGAGCCGCCTGTCGCTGGATGAAGCAAAGGAGAAGTACCCAGATTGGTATGAACGGAGGATCATCAAGAAGGAACGGCGGGGTCGTTGGACGGTCAAGCGTGACCTTTACGATTGGTGGCTGCACCGGATTGCTGACGAAATTCGGGTAGGCCATCGTTTTTATGGCATTATGACGCTGGCGATTTATGCGAAAAAATGTGGGATTGACGAAGACGAGCTGCGCCGGGACGCTTTTGCGCTGCTCCAGCCCTATGATGATATGAGCGTGGAGGACATAAACCGCTTCACGAAAGATGATGTGGTGTGTGCCCTGGAGATGTTCAATGAGGACTATGTGACATTTCCCAGGGACGATATAGCGAAGCTCTCTGGTCTTACTATGCCTGTCAATAAGCGGAATTGGCGTAAGCAGGAAGAGCATATTCAAGTGATGAACACAATGAAAGCATTAAAAAAACAGTTAGGAGAGATTGTCAATGAGGGTCGACCTAAAGGCAGCGGAACAGCTCAGGTACGGGTTTATGAGTGGCGGCAGCAGCACCCGGAAGGCCGTAAGGCCGACTGCCACCGAGAAACTGGCCTTGATCCGAAAACTATCCGCAAATGGTGGGATTGTCCACCGCCAGCGGTGCGCTTTGAAGATGGGCATATAACGGTGCGGGTGTCCCCTTCGCAGGAGTTGAGCGATTGGCTCCTGGACGCACTGCACAATGAGGGTCAGGAATAAGGCCCAGAAAGGCCCTTGTTACGCTTTAGAAGTCGTTTTCAGCCCTCCGAGGGTAAATATACCGGCTCCCTCGCTACTGCGCCCGTAAAGCCGCATAAATCAAGGCTTTTTTGCCCCCTAAATGCGTACATACTGGGATAGAACTTTAGAGCGTCGAGGACAGGGAGATTGTATTGACATTGTAAACAAAAAGCTATACAATGAATATGATAAAACGGGTTATAATAAAAGCGGAAGGAGTTGCTATTATGGCGAATACAAGTATCAATATCCGTATGGATGCAGATTTGAAGCGGCAGTTTGAGGCGTTCTGTGCTGATATGGGAATGACGATGACAACGG
>OLQG01001830.1_pt1 | contig 12243 bp, 9 predicted proteins | sample 1672221 | NCBI WGS metagenome assembly OLQG01 (sample SAMEA3136660, study PRJEB25190) | human gut metagenome | biome: human gut; feature: human-associated habitat; material: faeces | place: Austria | collected 2013
ACGACCAGAACATCTTCAAATTTGTCTACAACAAGTCCCGGCAAAAAATCTGCCTCTCCGAAGATCAGACGGCAGCTGGATGTATCTGTTACTTTTTTTCTGTACTCCCATGCATCGCGCACTCGTTTCTCAAGAAATTCTTCATCAATTTTCTGATTTTCATCTCTTGTCAGCAATCTGACTGTAATCTTAGAATTCGTATTGATAAATCCTCTTCCCAGCGGATATCCGTCAAAGTCATGAATCAATACAATATCTCCATTTACAAAACTGCCCATGATCGTTGCAATTTCATTATCAAATATCCACATTCCGCCTGATTTCAGAAGACGGCCCTCTCCCTTTTTCAGTGTAACCACTGCAAGACTCATAGTTTTTCTCCTTTCGGATCCTTCTCTTTTGGTTTTCAAAGTTATATCTGAGATAAAAAACTCTTTTTATTTTAGCACAGAAAGATATGGATTTCCAGCTTTTCACAATCTCTTCACAGCACAGTTTCCTCTAAAAGGACAAAAAGGATGCCTCCCCAAAGGAGACATCCTCATCTTGCATCGCTGTTTTTTATCTTTAGTAAGTTTCTTCTGTAGTTCCATCTTCAGAATTTGCTTCTGTATTTTCGTCAGTTCCGGCTTCTGCGGTATCTGTGGAAGTATCTTCCGATGTAGTTTCTCCATAAAGGTTTGCAAAGAACTTCATTGTATCATCATACAGTTTCTGTCTTACTTCAGCATCTACATTTACAAGCAGATCATCATCTGCAATTTCTGTATCAATACTGAAGACTGTCTTCAGCTCTTTATCCAGTACGTTCAGCTCAGCTGAGAAGTATTTGTCTGTGTCTGCCGGTACATAAGAAGCCCCTGCATCATTTAATACTTTGATATAGGTTTCCAGAACTTTTTTGCTGAGTTTGGAAGCCACATCCTGATCAAGTGTTACCGGAAGTTCTGTCACATTCGGTACAACGCTCTGAAGTACAGCAAGATCTCCCTCATATTCTCCCTTACAGAACTGCTGTGCCTGCTCAAATTTTGCTTTGCCTTCTTCTGTCAGTGTTTCTGTATTCAGAGTATCTTCTGTAGAAGCATCTGTGTTTTCGTCTGTTCCTTCTGTGGAACCATCTGCATTTTCTGTTGTTCCATCTGCAGAAGTATCTGTATTTTCAGTGCTTCCATCCTCTGTTGCTGCTGGGATTTCTTCACTGCTGCTGTTATCTGTACTGCTGTCTGTGCTTTCCTGAGGTGTGTCTTCTGTAGTTCCATCTGAACTTCCATCTGTATTTACGGTTCCGTCTTCTGTCGCATCCGGAATTCCTGTAGAACTGTCAGAACTGTCACTGCTCTCACCTGCATTGTTTGTATCTGCACCTGTCTGCTCTGCAAGTCCCGGATCCTCTGTAGATGTCTCTTTGACATTTCCGCCAAGCGCGCCACTGTCTACATTCGTTGTAATATCTTCACCGGTACCTTCATCAGCAACGTTGCTCTCGATCGGAGTTGGTGTAGGCTGCCCTTCTGCTTCTGCTTTGCTCTGTTCCAGATTCTGCTGAATATTTGCAAGAGTCTGTTTCATTTCCTGAATATCATAATTCTGCTGTGCGATCTGCTGAAGCAGTGATACGATCGTGTCGATCTCATCCTGACTTAAGCTTACACCATTCTGCTCAGCGATATTATATACAATATTGTAGATTTCATCTGCATTCTGAATATTGTCACCAATGATCTGCATCTTTGCCTGGTTGATGATATTGGTTGCATTATCCTGTCCAACCTGCTGAGCCACATCACCTGTAACTACAACTTCTTTGGCTGCAAGGTCTTTCTTGGTAGAATCCAGTTCCTGTCCACTTGCAGACTCGTATGCTTTCATGACACCGGTAAGTGCACCAGTACCGGATACTTCATACGGGCATGCGGCAACAACTTCACAGTTCGTTACTCCTGCTGTAGAAAGTGCTGTTGCGATCATATTACATGTTACATAATTCAGATTGGCTGTACGCACCTTGATGCCGCCGGACTGTGTAGGTTTTACATAGGCACAGCTCAGTGTTCTCGTTCCAATCTGTTCACTTGGGATATATTTGCCAAGCAGATCATGCTCATCCTGGTTGGTAACACTGATAACCTGCACCTGGCTCGCATCTGCCTTGAAATAATTCATCATTGTATTTTTCTGTTCGTCAGTAAGATCCGCTCCAAGTGTAACTACCTTTGACGCATCTGCCATTGCAGGAATCGGTGTGCTGACTGCCAGACACATACTGCAGAGCATTGCAACGATAACGCTTCTTTTCTTCATATCTTCATCCTCCATTGTTCACGCCGACAGAAAATCCGAGTATCTTCCGACCGGCAATTACATCTTCTTTTTAATATCCAGTATTATAACATACATTCTGCCATAATTGTATTTTTTATTTTCTGATACCAGACAGAATCATGGGCATGTACAGCACGAAACAATTTTCAGATATCATATTACTTCCATAAATACCTGGATCGTACCGCCACATACGAGTCCTTCCTCTTCTGCCTGTGAAGCAGTCATATCTACTGTAAAGATCTGCCCCTGTGCACTCTCTTCATGAAGCATTCGCAAACAGAGATGCTGTACTTCACTTTCCATGCATCCGCCTCCGATCGTTCCTATGATTCTTCCATCTTCAAGGACCAGCATCTTTGTTCCAATGCCTCTGGGTGCTGAACCTCTTCTTGCAACGATCGTCGCAAGTGCCTTCTTTGTGTCCGGCTCCTTCTCACCAGTCAGATAGTCCAGCAGTTCTGCGTCATAACCACTCGTCTTACGCACACTGTTTTTCTCTTTGATCAGTTCTGAAACAATGGAGACTGCAATTTCCTCCGGTGTTTCTGCATGGATATCAAGTCCTACCGGTGTATGTATCTCATCCAGAACCTTTCTGTCAAAACCATCTTCCTCCATCTGTTTTTTCAGAAGAGCCGATCTTCCTCTGCTTGCCATCATTCCGACATAAGCATAGGGTTTCTTCAAAATTGCCTCCAGACATACCCGATCATAACGATGCCCTCTGGTCACTACCAGAAAATACGTATCTTCACTTCCCGGAATCTGCTTCAGTGCATTTTCAAAACTGTCACAGATCACCTGATCCGCTCCTGCGCGTAGTGCTTCTCCTGCAAAACTCACACGGTCCTCCAGAACAGTCACCGTAAATCCAACTTTTCCTGCCAGAAGGATCACCTGCTGTGCCACATGTCCCGCTCCACAGATCACCAGATGTGCCGGCTGTTTCAGTGATTCCACAAATAATCTTCTCCCATCTGCTTCTGCAATACCACTCTCCCCCGGCTGCACCAGTTCTCGCAGCCGTTCTGTCTCTATGTCTCCGCTGCCGCATTGTGCTTTCACTTCTCCGTCCGCCAGGAAATATCTGCTTCCAGTCCCATTTCCCTGTACCACGGTCACCAGAAAATTATTTCTTCCCTTCTGTCCGTCTTTCAGTACATTATATAATTCAAAAAGATTCATCTTATCCCTCCTGCGGATCTTCGGCTGTTTTATCTGCTCCAAAGTATAGCATGTCACAGGACAGTTGTATAGCAATTCTCTGTAAATAAAAGAAGACATACCGATGTTTCCACATATGGACTACATCTGTACGTCTTACTTTTACAAAACGTTTATCTTCGACATATTTATCTTTTATAATGCCTTGTAATACAGCGCAACAATATCCTGTTTTCGCGAAGAACGTGGGTTTACAGCAATATTTCCACTCTTCATGGCATCATCTGCCATCGCATCGATTTTACTTTCAATCTCATCCTCTGATACTTCTTTTCCTTTGGCCGCCTGGCGGATAGCTGTTGTCAGATCTGCCGGAATTCCGATATCTTCATTCAGTTCACGTATTGCGTCAACCAGCATCAATGGCTCGAACTCATCTTCAAATGCCGGAATCGGACTGATGTAATTATAGATCGTCAGATATCTTCCATGGTCTGCCAGGGCATTATATTCAGCAATCACCGGGAGCAGCACTGCATTTGCTACTCCATGTGCTACATCAAAAAATGCACTCACCGGATGACTCATCGCATGCACATTTCCAAGTCTTGCAAAAGAAAAGGCAATTCCTGCAAAAAGTGACCCTGTCAGCATGGCCTCTGCTGCTTCCAGATCTGTACGTCTTGCAACAAATCTGCGAATATTTTTTCCAATCAGTTCCATGGCTTTTTCTGCCATGGCATCGGAGAATGGTGATGCAGCGGTAGAAACATATGCCTCTTCCGCATGGATAAATGCATCAATTCCACATGCCGCTGCCACAGAAGCCGGTGCAGATGTCAGAAGCTCCGGATCAAGGATTGCATATGATGGAAGAAGTTCATAACTGAATACTGTCAGCTTATAATCCCTGCTATGATCCGTAATAACAGAAAATGCAGTCACCTCTGATCCGGTACCTGCGGTAGTCGGAATCGCGATCAGCGGAATGATCTTGCCCGGTACTTTATGTGCCCCTTCATACTCTGTGATACTGCCGCCAAATTTTGCTGTCACACCAACTGCTTTGGCAACATCCATCGGAGATCCTCCACCAAGTGCCACGATAAAATCTGCTCTGGCTTCTTTAAATGCCTCTGTAGCCTTTTCAACAGTCGTCACGGACGGGTTGGCCTCTACATCCGTAAAGATATCCACTTTCATACCAGCTTCTTTCAGATAATCAGCCGCTTTGTCCACAATTCCCATTTTTCGCAGTGTAGGGCCGGAAATCAGCATGGCATGGGAACCACCCAGTTTTTTTGCACATTCCGGAAGTTTTGCCATCGTTCCTGCACCTACCATAATATTCTGTGGAATAAAAAATTCAAATGCTTCCATAACTAATCAGCCTCTTTTCTTCTATATAACTATATCATATCATTCAAAACTCCATATTTCCGATCTTATGCCGTCATTCTGGAAAGTACACGGTCAATTGCCGCATCAATAACCAGATCCAGTTCTTTATCATCAGCCTCCGGCATAAGAGATGCTGCATCTTCATCCGAAATGATCTCAATAAGGCTGCCGAATTTTTCTTTGTATTTCACTTTGCAGACTGCATAAAATACAACGCCAAGGAGACTCCATGCACCTACCATCATCCATTCCTGCATGATCAGTGTTCCGCCGGAACCCGGGATACAATACACCAGAACCATACAGCCGGAAAGGATCACTGCCATTGTACCTACAAATTTGTAAGCCGGTACACGATAAGGTCTTGGCATATCCGGTTCCTTTTTGCGAAGGATCAGGAAAGAGAATGAAACCATACAATATGCAAGACAGCAGCCAAAGTTACCTGCATCGCAGATCCATACCATCATGACACGTCCTGCGAAAGGAGCGATCATCGTAAGGATACCGATCAGGATCAGTGCATTGACCGGTGTTTTGTGCTTTGGATGGAGTTTTGCAAATACTTTCGGAACCATGTAAGATTCTGCCATAGAATACAATGCACGGGAACCACCGATCATAAAAGAGTTCCAGGATGTAACAATACCGCACATACCACCTACGATGATAACCTTTGCCATCACCGAGGTTCCAAAGGCTTTTGCCATCGCATCTGCAGTTACCAGTCCTGTTGTACTCTGCGAAAGTGCAATCTCTTCCGGATTCAGAACATAACCAACTGCAAGGATTACAAAAGAATAAAATACAACTGCAAGTACAACTGACAGAATCATCATTTTACCAATCTTTTTGAGTGGTACATTGATTTCCTCTGCTGCCTGCGGGATAACGTCAAAACCAATAAAGAAAAATGGTGTGATAACTGCGACTTTCAGTACATTTTTTGCCATGGTACCAGTTGTCTCACCCATAAACATCTGACCCTGAAGATTATCCACATTACCATTTATAACAGAAGCTACGATCAGAAGAATTCCTGCACCACCGATTATACATGTAAGAACTGTCTGAAGAACAGCAGCTGTTTTTGCTCCCATAATGTTGATCATCATGATCAAGAAGGCAACAAGAATTGCAACAATCAGCCAGGAAGCATAGATATCAAATCCGGCAACTGTATAAAGATAGCCTTTCAGAAATCCCGGCCACAGATAGGTGATGATCGTTGGAAACGCACAGGCTTCAAAACAGGTAACTCCTACATATCCAAGAATGATCGCCCAGGTACAGATAAAGGAACCGGTAGGTCCCATTGCCTTATAGCTGAATACGTGCTCACCACCACACTGTGGCATGGCTGCGGTAAGTTCTGCATAGGTAAGACCAACAAAGAAGATCATGACACCACCGATTGCAAAGGCAAGTGCTGCTCCGACAACACCACCGGCATCGATCCATGTTCCGGAAGATACAACCCAGCCCCAGCCGATCATTGCGCCAAAAGCGATTACAAGAATGTCCCATGCACTGAATACTTTATCAAATTCTGATTTTTTCTGTCCCATAGTCTTATTCCTCCTCGCTTCCAAATTTTCTTCTGATCAGTTCTTCCAGGTATTCTGCAGTTCCTTCTATTCCAAGATATGAGCTGTTCATAAGAATATCCCGGTTATGACGGTCGCCTCGGTTGCTGCCTGTCAGCGCCAGATGACGTTTATGGTATCTTTTATCTTTTTCCAGTAATAAGATCTTTGCATCTTTTTCAGAAAGGTTGTGACTCTCCATAATATTATGGATACGTACCTCATCCGGAGCATAAATAAATGCTCTTAAAAGATCAATATCTTTTGTATCCTTCAGGATATAATCTGCGGAACGGCCAATGATCACGCAGGATTCTTTCTCTGCAAGTTTTCGTATGATCTGCTTCTGCACATGGATCGCACGGTCAGTCAGATCCGCATACTTGGAAAACGAGCCACGTACATCGCCTTCTGCACCTTTACCGGCAATCGTTCCGCCCTCCTCTACTTTTTCCATGATCTCTTTCGGAATTCCGACCTCTTCAATGATCTCATCGACAAGATCACGATTGTAAAATTTGATATTGAGGTCTTCCGCTATTTTTCTGCCAATGGCATTTCCTTTGGCTCCATATTCACAGCCAATCGTTATAACCAGATGTCTCATATCGATTTCCTCTCACACGAATTTTTGTTACCGTTTTTTCTTAATCACACTTTTATTCTGTAACAAAAAAGGCGTGCGAACCATACCCTGATGATCCGCGACGCCCTTGTCACTTTTGTCTGTATTTATTTTTCCAGAGATTTGATCGTATCTTCAATGATAGCAACTGCTTTATCGCACTCTTCTTCTGTTACGATAAGCGGTGGGATCATACGGATAATGTGTGCTCCGATCGCAGTGATCAGAAGCTTTCGATCCAGACAGCCATGTTTCACATCTACCCCGCCAATGGTATCATCAAATTCCACGCCTACCAGAAGGCCCTGATGTCTTACTTCTTTTACATGCGGAAGTTTTTCCAGTTTGGATGCGAAGTAATCGCCGACTTTCTTTGCATTTCCTGCAAGATCTCTGTCAAGAAGTTCATTCACTTCTGCAAGTGCTGCTGCACAGCTTACCGGATGTCCACCAAAGGTTGTTCCGTGAGAACCTGCGGTAAATGCTTTGGCAACTTCTGCTGTTGCACAGATTGCACCGATCGGCATTCCGCCGCCAAGTGCTTTAGCCATGGAAACAATATCCGGTTTGATGCCATAATTCATATAAGACATTACAGCACCTGTTCTGCACCATCCTGTCTGTACTTCATCGATCAGAAGGAGCATATCGTTTTCATCACAGAATTTACGAAGTCCCTGCATAAATTCCATTGTTGCAGGATGTACACCACCTTCGCCCTGTACCGGTTCGACCATGATCGCAATCGTATTTTCGGTACATGCATCTTTGAATGCCTCCAGATCGTTGTACGGTGCATAGGAGAATCCATAAGTCATTGGTCCGAATCCAACCTGACATCCGTTAGCCGGCTGACCTGTTGCTGACATGGCACCGAAAGTTCTTCCATGGAATCCCATCTTTGCAGTTACGATATGATAACGGTTCGGTCCGTATTTTTCAATACCATATTTACGTGCCATTTTGATCATTGCTTCGTTTGCTTCTGTACCGGAGTTCTGATAAAAGATCTTGTCCATGCCGATCGTCTCGCACACTTTCTCAGCAAGTAATGCCTGCGGAATCGTGTATGGATAGTTGAATGTATGCATGATGTCTTCTACCTGGTCTTTTACCGCTGCCACTACTTTCGGGTTACAGTTTCCTGCGCTGTTTACTGCAATACCTGCATAAAAGTCAAGATATGGTGTTCCGTTCTCATCATAGATATACATGCCGTCTGCTGTTTCAGCAAGAAAATCAAAACGCTCATAAGTCTCGATCATATACTTGTTTACTTTGTCTTTGATGTCCTGAAAAGTTAATCCTGTGTCTTTTAATTTCATGGCTGATTCCTCCCTGTATCCTTAAAATAAAAAAAGCAAAGGCAGATTTCCGTTTCCGGTAAGCGCCTTTGCTTAATTTTTCGTGTATTATTTTGTACAACATTACAATATCACCGACAGTATTGTTTGTCAATAGTATTTTTACAAAAAAGATTTTTGCTGATTTTAAAAGACTTTTTAAATTTTCAGGTTATATTTACAACCATTCATTCTGTGCATTATATTGCACAAAACGTTTTTCTATATTATTCCATTTTCTTTTCCCGACCATTCTGCACTCTTATTGCTGCGCAAGGAAATCATCCACATGAATTCCTGCAAATGAGCGCAGTGTCGGGAAATATCTGCGTTCCGTTGGTTCCTTTTCCTGCGTATACCAGATACCTCTAAGTCCGCTTTCCCATGCACCTTCTATATCTTTCTTCACATTATCTCCGATGAATGCGCATTCTTCCGCCCGGACGCCTGCTTTTTCTACACAGAGTTCAAATAAATGATAATGTGGTTTCTCCACACCGGCTTCTTCACTGGTAACCATAAAATCAATATAGACCTCCGCACCGATCGCTTCGAGTTTTTTGTACTGGATATAGGCTGTCATATCTGTACCGATTCCGATGCGTATCTTTCTTTTTCTGAGTTCCATAAGGAAATCCAGGACTCCCGGATTTGGTTCTATATGCTGAAGAAAGGCATCCCAGTAAATATGGTACATCTTCTGTACATGCGGAAAAAGAGGCTTTTCCAGCAGTTCCATCATACATTGCAGACGCAGCATACGGCTGTGGATCGCAGCAGTATCTGTACCGATCCTGTTCGCCATAATATATCCGGCTTTTCTGTAATATTCACGCGTCTCCTCTTCTGTTATGCCGAATGTTTCCCTGCAGTAGCCTGCCAGTGCTTCCATACCGTAAATGTGATTCGCATCATAGCTGTATAATGTATTATCCAGATCAAAAATAACTGCTTTTATCATATGCTGTCCCCTTTTCTGTTCCGATGTTTCTTTCGGACATGAATAACCTTCCGATGCTTTCTTCTATTTTCCATGATAATCAAGGAAAAAGCAAGTGCAACAGGCTTTCTCGCTGCCTGTATTTTTATATATATGCTCCTGGTCGGTTTCAAATTTAAATATCTGGTCTTTATGAATGCAATAACTCTGTCCGTGGCATTCCACTGTCAGTTCTCCTTCCGTGACCGCCAGATACTCCCGTGTCTTTTCGCCATGGCTTCCGCTGACATAAACCCCGCCCGGCTCCACTTCGATCCGGTATACCTCTACAAGTCTTGTGTCTTCATACGGCAGACAGGTCCATACCCGGTATTGCCCTTCCAGCTCTTTGGTCGGCAGCAGTTCCTGTGGAGTTACAAGGAGACAGTCTTCCCGGGGCGGCTGTATCAACTCCTGAAATTCGATTCGAAGTCCACTTGTGACCTTTCCGAGTACGCCAAGAGAGGGATTGGCAGTCCCTCTCTCTATCTGTGCAAGCATGCTTTTGCTGACTCCGGTCTGTTCTGCGGTCTGGTCCAGACTCATGCATTTTGACTTTCTTATTCTTTTTAAATTTGCCGCTACATTCTTTGACAAATAATCCATACTTTACTCCAGAATATGTTCTCTTCCCATTGAGATGATCGTTCGTACATGATCATCTGCAAGGGAATAAAAAATAGATTTTCCTTCTCTGCGGTTCTTCACCAGCTTGTTCTGCTTCAGGATGCGAAGCTGATGGGAAACTGCGGACTGTGTCATATTCAGGACTTTCGCAAGATCGCAGACACACACTTCTGATTCAAATAACACGAACAGGATGCGGATACGGGTAGAGTCTGCAAATACCTTGAACAGATCTGCCAGATCATACAATTCTTCCTCGTCCGGCATGGTCTCATTTACGATCTTCAGAAGGTCTTCATGGATTTCCTGACATTCACAGCTTAATTCTTCTCTTTCTTCTGTCATATATATCTCTCTTTCTTTCAACCCATCTTTGTAACCTGTAGTTACAATTTCTTTACAAAAAGGGTTCTTATCGCGTTCAGGACAGCAATTACCATAACTCCGACATCAGCAAAGATTGCAACCCACATGTTGGCAATACCAACTGCGCCGAGAATCAGGCAGATAACCTTGATACCGATTGCAAAATAAATATTTTCATAAACAATACGCATGCATTTCTTCGCAATGCGGATTGCTTTGACGATTTTTTGCGGATCATCATCCATCAGGACGACATCCGCGGCTTCGATCGCAGCATCTGAGCCAAGCGCTCCCATCGCAATACCGATATCGGCTCTGGAAAGTACCGGTGCATCGTTGATACCGTCACCAACAAAGGCAAGTTTTTCTTTCGCTGTCTTTTTTGCAAGGAGTTCTTCTACCTTTGTTACTTTATCAGCCGGAAGAAGTTCACTGTATACACGGTCCACGCCCAGTTCACCGGCTACCTGCTGTGCAACTTTATCGATATCTCCGGTCAGCATGACTGTCTCTTTGATGCCGTGTTTCTTAAGATTTGCGATTGCCTCTTTTGATGTCGATTTCGGCACATCAGCGATCAGGATATGTCCTGCATAAGCACCATTGATTGCCACATGAATGACCGTTCCTACCTGATGACATTCGACTGCTTCCACACCGATACGTTTCATCAGTTTTGCATTGCCGACTGCCACAGAAACTCCGTCTACTTTTGCGGTAACACCATTTCCACTGATTTCTTCTACATCTGTTACACGATTCTGATCAATTTCTTTGCCATAAGCAGTTTTCAGGCTGCGGCTGATCGGATGTGTGGAAAAGCTTTCTGCAAGTGCGGCATATTCAAGGATTTTTGCTTCTTCCATAGTATTATGATGCACACCGGCAACTTCAAACACACCTTTTGTCAGAGTACCTGTCTTGTCAAATACAACATATTTTGTCTGTGCCAGTGTTTCCAGATAGTTTGATCCTTTGACCAGGACACCGGCATTGCTTGCACCACCGATTCCCGCAAAGAAACTGAGCGGAATACTGATAACAAGTGCACACGGGCAGCTGATTACCAGGAAGGTCAGCGCACGGTAGACCCACTGTCCCCACTGCGCAGGATTGTGGAGGAAAAGAAGATTTACAATCGGCGGCAGTAACGCAAGGGCAAGCGCACCATAGCAGACTGCCGGCGTATAATATCGTGCAAATTTTGAAATAAAGTTTTCGGATCTGGATTTACGGGAACTGGAATTCTCGACAAGTTCCAGAATCCTGGATACAGTAGATTCACCAAACTCTTTTGTAGTACGGATTCTCAGCACACCTGTCATATTGATACATCCGCTGATGATCTCATCTCCCGGTTTTGCATTTCTCGGAAGACTCTCACCGGTCAGGGCACTTGTATTCAGAGTTGTACTTCCTTCAATGATCACACCGTCGATCGGCACTTTTTCACCCGGCTGTACTACAATCACGGAACCGATTTCTACTTCATCCGGATCAACCTGTTCCAGTTTGCCGTCTTTTTCGATATTTGCATAATCCGGACGGATATCCATCAGTTCACTGATGTTGCGACGGCTTTTGCCTACTGCATAGCTCTGGAAAAGTTCACCTATCTGGTAAAAGAGCATAACGGCGATTGCCTCATTATAGTCTCCACTCTTCTCATAAACTGCCAGTCCGAAAGCGCCGACTGTGGCAAGCGCCATCAGGAAGTTTTCGTCAAACACCTGACCGTTTTTGATTCCTTTGAAAGCTTTTTTCAAAATATCGTATCCGATTTCCAGATAAACCGCCAGATAACAGATGAATCTCGGAATTCCC
>OLQG01001835.1_pt1 | contig 12225 bp, 15 predicted proteins | sample 1672221 | NCBI WGS metagenome assembly OLQG01 (sample SAMEA3136660, study PRJEB25190) | human gut metagenome | biome: human gut; feature: human-associated habitat; material: faeces | place: Austria | collected 2013
AGCTTTGCGAAAGCAGCTGGATCGTGGATAGCCATTTCTGAAAGCATCTTTCTGTTGATCTCGATGTTTGACTTCTTGAGTCCGTCCATCAGTCTGCTGTATGATATGTCGTTCATTCTTGCAGCAGCGTTGATTCTTGCGATCCACAGTTTTCTGTAGTCTCTCTTCTTATTCTTTCTGCCTACGTATGCGGAACGAAGAGCTCTCATCGTAGCCGGCTTCGCGGCTCTGAACACCTTGCTCTTCTGTCCATAATAACCTTTTGCCAGCTTTAAGATTTTTTTATGTCTCTTATGTGCGTTTACACCTTTTTTTACTCTTGCCATTATTCGACCCTCCTTACTTGCTCAATACTGCCTTAATTCTCTTCAGATCTGCGCTTGTTAATGTTGTAGCCTTTCTGAGGCCTCTCTTTCTCTTCTGGCTCTTTTTCGTAAGAATGTGGCTCTTATATGCTTTATTTCTCTTTACTTTTCCGGAACCTGTTATTTTGAATCTTTTGCATGCGCCTCTGTGAGACTTCATTTTCTGCTTTGCCATGGTGTTTTCCTCCTGTTTTTATATTAATAATGCTTAATACTTACTTATCTGATTTCGGTGTAAGGATCATCGTCAGGCTTCTGCCTTCGAAATTAGGCTTTTTATCGATATCGCCCACTTCCGAAACAGCTTCGGCAAATTTGTTCATTACTTCCATGCCGCGCGCCACATAATCCTTCTCTCTTCCGCGGAAACGCAAAGTTACCTTAACCTTATTGCCTTTCAGAATGAACTTCTTGGCATTATTTACCTTTGTATTCAGATCGTTAGCATCGATGTTCGGTGACATGCGTACTTCCTTAACTTCCACCGTCTTCTGCTTCTTCTTGGCCTCTTTCTCTCTGCGGCTCTGTTCGTATTTGTACTTGCCGTAGTCGATAATCTTACATACCGGCGGCTGTGCCTTAGGAGCAATCTTAACCAAATCCAGCTCTGCCTCTCTTGCAAGCTTCATAGCATCTCTTGAAGACATCACTCCAAGCTGCTCTCCATCTGCGCTTACTACACGTACCTCTCTGTCCCTGATCTGCTCGTTAATCATTAAATCGCTAATTGTCGTACACCTCCATGATAGATTGTCTGATACATCTCTGCATCTGTTATCTGTTAATACAAAATGAGTGAACAGTCACTGACTATCCACTCATCTATCCACATAAAAATCCTTTCAAACAAAAGATTAATATTATGCAATATATTGAACCAATAGTCACCCGATTGTGCTATGGTGAGAGCGGATACTCTACTTTCTTTTCTTCACACAAAAATTAATATACCACGCTTCTACTCTTGTGTCAATACTTTTTTATCGTTTATTTCCCATGCAGAATGTAGCTACTACACCCGGACCGGTATGACTGCCGATAACCGTTCCAATATTATGGATAAATACATTCTCAATGCCCATTTTCTCACGAACCAGCTTCGCCACATACTCTGCATCTTCCAGGCAATCACCGTGGGTGATCATAATGATCTCATTGTCCCATCCCTCAGAACGCTCCACCGCCATGTCAACGATCTTATGCAGGGATTTCTTACGGCCACGCTCTTTACCGATTACCTGCAACGCACCATTATCATCCATATGAATGATCGGTTTTACTTTTACCATAGTTCCAAGCACTGCTGCCGTCTTGGATACGCGCCCTCCTCTGTGCAGATGGAACAGATCATCCACTGTTACATTATGACAAACATGCAGTTTATTCTCTTCTGCCCACTGTGCCACTTCTTCAATTGTCTTTCCTGCTTCTTTCTGCTTTAATGCATAATATAGAAGCATCGCCTCTCCCATACATGCACACAGCGTATCTACTACTATAACCTTCGCCTCCGGATACTCTTCTTGCAATTCTTCCGCAGCAATCTTCATACTGTTACAGGTGCCACTGAGTGCTGACGAAAATGCCAGATGTAACACATCCTTTCCTTCTTTTACATATGGCTCCAGCATCTCTTTTGCTTCCTCCGGATTGATCTGAGAGGTCACTGACATCTTGCCCTCTCTCAGCTTCTGGAAAAATTCTTTGTCTGACAGGCCATACATATCTGTATACTCCTGTCCATCTATTGTATATTTCAATGGAATCACCGGCACATTGCGTTCTTCCAGCCATTCTTTCCCCGTATCAACGGTACTGTTTACTGTAATGATATAATCTCGCATGGTCTACCTCCTCGTCCCCTCTGTCATTCATGACCTAATCATATAAGATTTTACTCCATCTGTCCACAAATTCAAGAGATTCCCACGCCAAAATTTCACATCATTTTTTTACTAATTTCGGCTAATATGCAGATAACTGTGTCCGGTCAGCGTCTTATTAAAACAAATGCTTCCGACCACCACCAGCACACCTAGCACGAATCCTGCCCAGTTCAAAAGCGCAGTCAAAATCAATAGCTGCAGACGCATAAATTTCAGTGCATAACCAAGTTCAAAATTTGGCTGTGTATAATTTGCCACAGAGACGAACGCCATTGCGAGCATAATCTCACTGTTAAACCACCCGGACGATACTGAAAATTCTCCCAATACGAGACCTGCGATTACACTCAACGGCGTACTTAGCATATTCGGCGTATTCATTGCAGCTAGCCGCAGGCCGTCGATAGCCAGTTCCAGAATCAAAAGCTGCCAGATAAGCGGTACATTCACCATATCCCGCACCGCAACAAATTCAAATGTCTCTGGCAGCCACCGCGGATTCTGCATAAAAAGCAGATACACAGGTGTCAGAAATACCGTCATAAACGCAATTAAACCTCTGGAAATCTTAAGATACACGCCTGTTAAAGTCGGAAAATAATAATCATTTGCTTCCTCCACAATATCGAAGATTGATGTTGGAAGAATCATTGCCGATGGAGAATTATCCACCATAATTACAATCTTTCCCTCTAGCAGACATACCGCTGCTGTATCCGGACGTTCTGTATATTTAAACTTAGGAAATGGATTATACCACTTACGTTTCATCAGACATTCTGCGAGACTCTGCTGATTCATTCTCAGAGCATCAATCCGTATCTGACTGATTTTACGCAATAGTTTCTTCAACAGTTCCGGATCTACTCGATCCTCCATATAACAGACTGCCACATCTGTCCCCGTACTTTCTCCCACCTGCATCATTTTCATGATCAGATGTGGATCCCGGATTCTACGCCTCATAAGTGCAGTATTGAACACAATCGTCTCTACAAATCCGTCTCTGGATCCGCGAAGTGCTTTGTCCTTATCCGGCTCATCCACGCTCCTTGCCGGATACGTACGGCAATCTATGATAAAACAGCCTTCGTATCCATCAATAAACAGCGCTGTTGTTCCGGATAAAATATTATGAAATATCTGGTCAAACCCCACCAGAATATCCACTTCCACATATGGGATATGACTTTTTGAAAATGCCGTTGCACTCTTTGGCATATCTTCTTCCGTAATTGACATCATAGAATCCATAATCTTCAACATTGATTCGTCTTTCGTAAATCCATCCACAAAGAAAAATGCTGCCTCCCGGCCTCCGATCATCATATTTCTCTGAACAATATCAAAGCTCTCCTGCACCGGAAGAATCTCATTCACATAGGCTGTATTTTCCTTCAGCGACGCAGTGGCATTTCTGTATTCAGGCATATCCACTCCTCCATTTCTGTCATTCAGACATATATCAGAAATAGCATGCCCACGTGCAAAAAAAATATGCAGAGCCTCTGCCCTGCATATCCGTTCTTATCTCATTCTTATTACGCTTTCTGATCCGGCATCTATGCCTTGGTCGTGCTGCCAAATCCGCCGTTGCGCACTGTCTGCACGTTGTCGTCCACCGTGATGCCATATTCCACGAAGATTCCCTGCATGAATCCATTACCGGCTTTCAACTCTACCGTTTTGTCTTCATTCGAATCATTGGTAATCTTAGCAAATATATGACCTTCATTATCCGAATAGTAATAATCACTGTCAATAATACCTACCGTATTGTTAAGCTGCAGACGATATTTGAATCCAAGTCCGCTTCTCGGATAACACTTGAGCACCCACTCTTCTTCCATGTGTACCCGGATACCGGTCGGAATCTTTACCGTCTCTCCCGGTGCAATGGTAAAATCAACCGGGGCATAGAAATCATACCCGGCAGATCCGCTGGTTGCACGCTTTGGGAGTTCGATTCCGTCATAGATTTTCTGAATCTTCTCTGTACTACTCTCTTCAAATGTATCTTTCCAAGCTGCTTCGAACTGTGCGAAGCTCACCTTTTCAAACTTTGCAATTCTCTTTGCCATCTGTCACATTCCCCTTTAATTTCCGCATTCGATGCTGATCTCATTGAATAATTTGAGAACGTCATCCACAGACATACTATACTTTTCCTCGCCCTTCTTGTCAAGGATAGCCTCTCCCTGATGCATCATCAACAGGCGGTCGCCATATTCCATAGCATATCGGAGATTGTGTGTAACCATGATGGTCGTCAGTTTCTTTTCTTTTACAATTTTATCGGTAAGCTGCATGATCAGTTCTGCTGTCTTCGGATCAAGCGCTGCCGTATGCTCATCCAGGATTAGAAATTCAATCGGAGTCATTGTGGACATAAGCAGTGCCATTGCCTGACGCTGTCCGCCCGACAGCACGCCGACTTTCACATCCATCTTGTCTTCCAGCCCGAGTCCAAGCTGGCTGAGCTGTTCTCTGTAGTAATTGATCCTTGCTTTATTCGTTCCTCTGCCAAATCCGTAGCTCTTACCTTTATTATCTGCAAGGGACATATTTTCCAGAATGGTCATCGACGGGCAGGTACCCACTGCCGGATTCTGATATACACGACCAATGCGACGGTTTCTCTGATATTCCTTTTCTTTGGAAATATCCTTTCCACCAATGCAGATCTGTCCACCTTCTGCCGGAATACTTCCGCAGATAATATTGAGCATAGACGTCTTACCGGAACCGTTACTTCCTACTACAGAGACAAATTCTCCATCTTCGATTGTCAGGTTAAAGTCCTGAAACAGACACATCTCATTGACTGTGCCCGGATTGTAATATTTGTGGATATGCTTAAGCTCCAGCATCCGTCTTCACCTTCTTTCTGCGTTCCATACCAAGCACCAGGATTGCCAGGAATAATACTGCCGTAATCAGTTTCATTGCCTGTGGCTCGAAATTGCGGAGTGCGATTGCCACACATGCCTTATATACCACAGAACCGATCAGCACTGCCGAGGTTGCCTTTAATAAGGTAAGCTTCTTAAACAGGCTGGTGCCAATGATAACGCTCGCAAGTCCGATAACGATAGCACCGGTGCCCATTGAGATTTCAAATACGCGCTCTTCCTGGCAGAACACGCTGCCTGCCAGTGACACCAGACCGTTTGCAATTGCAAGTCCCACAATCTTTACATTCCCCTGATCCTTTGCAAGAGATGTAACCAGCGTCGGATTATCACCGACTGCACGAAGCAGATAACCGGATTTGGTCTCCAGATACAGATCCAGCAGAATTTTGCTGATCACTACCAGAACGATTACAATGATCAATGTAGTGTATGCCTGAATACCTTCCGGGATTATATTGCTCAATGTATCATTTTTAAATATTGTCTGCTGTGAGAATAACGGAACATTCGCCGTTCCTGCCACATACAAATTGATCGTCCACAGTGCTGTCATCATAATAATACCAGATAACAGATCGCGGACACGGCATTTCACATGGATCAGTCCAGTGCAGATACCAGCTACTGCTCCTGCCGCAAATGCCAGCAGAAGTGTCAGGTAAGGGTTCATCCCTCCTGTCAGAAAATGCGCTGTGATTGCACCGCCCAGCGGAAAGCTTCCATCTACGGTCAAATCCGGAAAATCCAGAATCTTATAGGTGATATATACTCCAAGAGCCAGTATCCCGTAAATCAGCCCCTGCTCTAAAATTGATATTACAAAATCCATGAAAAATGCCTCCGTTAACTTATTCAGAAATGGTATCGAAGCTTTCTACTGCTGAATCTGCAAGGTCAGATGGAACTTCGATTCCAAGATTCTCTGCTACTTTTGTATTTACATAGAAACCTGGCTCAGAAATAATCTCATAAGGAATCTCTGATGCTTTTTTCTCGCCCTTCAGAATCTGTGCAGCGATCTTACCTGTCTGTTTGCCAAGTTGGATATAATCAATACCCTCTGCGGCCAGGCAACCGATCTTCACCTGTTCAATCTCACTTCCGAATACCGGAATACCTTTTTCATTCGCCTTTTCCAGAATAGTAGGAAGAGATGCTACTACGGTGTTATCTGTAAGATTGGTAATGCAGTCAACTTTGGTCAGCAGATCGTCTGTTGCAAGTGCGATCTCTGATGTCTGGCTGATTCCCTTTGTCTCCAATGTAAATCCATATTTATCTACTAATGATTCATATGTTGCAATGGCTGATACGGAGTTTGCTTCGCTGGTTGTATACAGGATACCGATTGTCTTAGCATCCGGCATCATTTCCCGGATCATTTTCAGCTGTTCCTCAACCGGGAGTGTATCAGAAGTTCCTGTTACATTACCTACCGGATTACCATCCTTGTCCGCAAGCTCTGCTGCAATCGGATCAGTAACTGCTGTATACACAACCGGAATATCTTTATCCATTGCTGCATTATATGCGCTCTGTGCACTCGGTGTTGCAATTGCACAGATCAAATCCATATTATCAGATACAAAAGAATCCGCGATCTGAGCATTGGTAGCAGTATCTGCCATTGCATTCTTAACTTCTACCTTCAGATTATCTCCTTCCTTGATGCCTTCCTCTTCCAGTCCTTCCAGGAAACCTTCCCGGCAGTTATCCAGTGATCCGTGCTCTGCAAACTGCTGAATACCAATCTTGTAGCTTGCTTCCTTGTTGTCTCCGTTTGAAGCTGAGGACTCCTTGCTGCCACATCCTGCTGCCATAGCCATCACCATTGCTGCTGTCATCATAATTGCGATTGTTTTCTTTTTCATAATACTGTTCTCCTTTTCTCTGCTATAAGTTTCATGTTAGGAGAGATAATCAGTGAACTTCGTCCAAATAATAAAGAAAACCGCCCCAAACAAAATGTTTGAGGCGGTAATAATTATCATCATTATCGCGGTACCACTCAACTTGACTAGCGTCCACTCTTCTCATGTACTAACATACATCCCTGATTGATAACGGGTTCGGTTCCCGACAGGCCATAATTTCTTTCGATTTCCGGCTGCCCTCGAAAGTCCATTCAGCTATCCGTTCCGTATGGCAATCTCACCACCTGCCACTCTCTTTAACTTCACGCTGATAACTTACTCCTCTTTCTCAACGGTTTTACTATTTACAAGTGCTATTGTACGACAGTGTAACAGAGTATGTCAAGAAAATCTTTTGATTTTTTCAAATTTTACAGACAAATGTATCGATTCTCCCCTATTTTTCCAATATTACACCTTCGGAGGCTCCACAATGTCACCATACATATTTGCTGCCAGTCCATAACCGCCACACACTTCCATCAGATGTCCGGTGATCCAGGATGCTTCATCCGATGCCAGAAATACGATTGCATTCGCCTGATCCTGTGGTGTGCCAAGCCGTCTGATCAGTGTATGCTTCAGCCACGCTTCCTTAAATTCTTTCGGCATAGCTTTCTCGGTCGCTTTCGACACGGTAAATCCCGGCAGAACTGCATTGCACCGAATTCCCTGTCTTCCGTACTGAACCGCAATCTGCTGCGTCAGCATATTTACCGCCGCTTTTGCGACTCCATAGTAGGTACGAGACACATCCGGCTGAACTCCTGTGGATGACGATACATTAACGATCGAGCCTCCGCCTCCTGCGATCATCAGCGGAATTACCACTCTGGCACACTCTGCACTGACGCCCAGGATAGATTCCATCAATCCCATACAAGTCTCATGACTGGTCTCAGTCACCGTAAGATTATCCTTTGCCGCAGAGGCCCCACCAATCGCATTATTAATAAAAATATCGATTCTGCCGGCATCCCCATATGCTTCCTTGATAGAAGATTCAATAGTTTCCAGCTTATCACATTCAAAATAAAGGACTCCTCTTACCTTTCCCGGATATTTTTCTTCTGTCGCTTCCGCAAGTTTTTTCCCTCGTTTCAGATTACGAACTAACATATAGACATCTGCACCCTCTTCCAGCAGTTTGTACATCGTTGCTTTACCGATGCCGCTAGTACAACCTGTAACCAATGCTATTTTCCCTTCACATTTCATAATACTCTGTTCTCCTTTATTTTTCGTCCAACCTGAGGATTCAACACACACCTGCATGCCTCATTCTTCTGAAGCTGCACACGCGAACAGGTTCCGCATCCAATGCAATGCTTAATCTCATCTTCTCTTTCTTCTTCAATCAGTTTTACAAAATCCGGCTGTACCAGTAATTCTCTTCCCACAAAAATGAACTCGCACTGATGCGATTCAAGTGCATTCTCTGCTGCCCGCGGATGCTGTACCTGTCCGCCGCCGATCGTTTTTATCACAGGAGCCTTCCCCGTCATTTTACGAATCCCCTGCTTCAGAATCCGGCACAGACCTGCTGTCTGGCATTCTGTTTCTGAACCCTTCATGGTATTCTCTTTCTCACTGCTCCACACGCCTGCAAGAACTTCAAGCGCATCCACGCCCGCATCCTGCAGTCTTTTCGCATAATAAATGCCATCCTTCACGGTGATTCCGGCATCTTTTCCGCTTTCTGTAGCACTGAACTTCACCACGATTGGGAAATCATTCCCACAAAGTTCACGGATTCTCTGTATGATGTTCAGATGAAACCGAATTCGGTTCTCTCTGCTGCCACCATACTCATCCGTCCGCACATTTGCCACGGAAGACAAAAACTGCTGTCCAAGATAATATCCTGTGCTGTGAATTTCCACGCCATCAAATCCTGACTTTTTCGCCCGAAGTGCTGCCTGCGCATACTTTTCTTCAATGTTATGAATCTCTTCAACAGTAAGCTCTCTCGGTGTCTCATTCGACAACTCCATCATCGTAGAATACGGCATTGCCACTGCACTCGGTGCAACCGGCTGCATACCCGTTATCCTACGAAATGCTCCACGCCCGGCATGACTGATCTGCAGGAAACATTTTGCTCCCTCTGCATGAATTGCATCCGACACCCTCTGCATCCCCGGAATATATTTGTCATCATCAAGAATGAGCGGATTTCCTGTATTTTTCCCCAGTGGTGCATCAATACAAGTAACTTCCACAACGATAAGTCCGACACCGCCTCTGGCTCTGGCAACATAATGTTCAATCACTGCGTCATTGACAAAGCCATCGTCCGACTGATTCATCCCCATAGCACTCATGACGATTCTGTTTTTCAATTCTACTTTTCCAATGCTGCCTGGTGACAAGAGCATGGGGTATTTCTTATTCATGATTCTAGCACTCCTCTTGCAAATCATTCTATCCTTAATTCATAATCTTCCGGACTGTCAATATTTATCGTGCAAAATCGATATTGTCTTTTACCACAGAAAGCATTTTTTCCGATCATATATCCTTCTACAGTGCACTGAGAATGTCGTCTGCATATTTTCTTCAGTTCTGAATAAAGCATTTTTGACTCCGAATTTTCATACCATATTGTACTGATCTCTGTCGGAAATATAGCTTCTCCATGATAAATACCGCCCAAAGCTACTATTACGGAAACACTATTCAGCATCTGATCTATAAAAAAGATATTTTCATCTTGTAGCATATCATTTTTCCGTTTTGCGGAATTACATGCTCAGGACATACAAGCCATTGATTACCCAGATGCTTTCCATGAATATTTACATCAAAAAACTCCTCTTTCGTTATATCCAGTACTTCCGTCAGTTTATTTGACCGACCGCATTTAAAATAATGAACCTTTATACTCTTTTGAAATTCCGAAAAGATCACCGACAAATCTTCCTTAGTTGCAAATATTCTGAAACTTCTTGACGCCACATCCACACCTCCTGCAAGCTCCAACTCATCACTCTCTACTTGTCCATATTCCGCTTAATCTCTTTCTTATGCATGTAATGTATTCCGATATGACCAATTCCAAGAATAATTGCTGAGCAAATCACAATTACATTTTCTGAATAAATTCCTAATAGCACTACCGCCATGACCGGAAGCGTCGCCCCTGCCAATGGAAATCCCACAAAAGAACTATAATAATCTTTCATCGTCTTGGAGCTCTTGAAATATTTCATCCAATAGCTTTCATATAAAATCATCAAAGTTAATGCCATCATCCAAATTATAATTTTCCATTCAAAGTACAATCCGTCAACAAGTACCATTACTTTGGGATTAAGTGCCGGAAAAATCACAAGTGACGTACTTACTATGACCTGCCCAATACGTTCAAACATCAGCAATACTTTATTTTCTTTTTTTGCACTTTCAACGTATCCGATTGGTTTCCCCTTACGCGTCCACATGATATTGGGAACAAACAACATCAGCAGAAATACGACACCAGTAATACAAAATCCGAAATCATACGGCTCGTCCATTTGCTCAAAGGCAATTGTCTTTACTCTGACTGCACTCATTCTATCACCATATTTTTCCTTAAGCTTTACCACCATTACGTCAGAATTGTGAAAATCTGTATGATAGCTTCCATAGATTCCCATGATTTTGCCACCACCACATCGTTCATAAGCATTTATAAAATTGGATATCATATACGATTCTCTCCGAGTAGAATCATTGGATTCATAATATGTAATTCCCTGCTGTATATTTTCATTAGCTAACGAATACTTCTCAGAATCAGTAAGCCCGTTTTCTTCCAGATATCTAAGATATCTCACCCCGGTAGTATTGTACAGATGCCCCACATCGGTTCCATAGAATATCGTCTCCGGACAATATTCTTTTATCTCATGAAAAAACTCATAAAAATATTCATTATCTCCTGCCGAGCCTTTAATCTCTTCAAAAAACTTATCAATTAGTTCATCCGAGTCTTCTTTCATCCACTCATTCAAAAACTCAGCGCTAAAATATGGCAATTCTATAAACAGATTGCGACATCCTTCATCATAGAATTTCTTCCACTCTTGAAATTCAATGTCATAAAATTCTTTATAACCGTGCATCTCTCCATAAAGATTTATCGTAGTATTCTCATTAGGAAGTACATCCCTGGAGCGATCGAATTGATTTAGAAGCCACGCCACCATAACCACTATCAATACCGTTCCAAAAGCTAATATTGTTTTAATCCGTGCTTTTTTATCCCTCACATCAAACTCCTTTTATTAATCTTAAATTCCTAAGCTAACTTTTTCTTTCTCAAACATTTCTATCAGCTTTTCTCCCATCACAACAATTTCATGTTTCCAAGGATGACCGAACAGCCCATATTTCCATTCCTTATCAACAAAGGAAATTTTCTGTATCATTCGAAATAACATTCAATACTCTTCCACTCCAATCCATTTGTTTTAAAAACAAACTTATTTCACAGTTCATATCTTACCAACAGTATAACACAAAAAAGGCAATAAATGACTCCTCTCCATCGTTAGATAGATAAGTGTATTTACTGCCTTTTTCATATTGGGAAAAATTTATTAATACTTTAATCCATTATTACAAACAACACGGATTGGTGTAATTGCTACCTTTACCGCTCCAGACCCATCATGACTGTTTGAAAATAACAGATATGGACTAATGTGCTCTCCGGCAATAATATACTCCTGTGGCATATGCGCTAACATCCATACTTTCTTACCACCCTGCAGTGATCCTGCTGTCTCATAGCGCACTCCATATCCAAGCAGATCATCCGTAAATGCAAATGCTTCTTCATTCTGTACGATACGATAACGGTCACCTACTACTCCTAACACCTGATTATCCGTATTGCGGACATTGGCTTTATAACCGTCCACCATATCTCCTGCACCTGTAATCAACGGTTCCTGTACTACCTTCCAGTCCAGACCAGCAAGCTTCAACGCTTCTCTGCTATTTGGTGCTTCCATTACCTGAGTTCCCAATCCGTGCCATGGTTCTTTCCTTAAATAAAACATAGTTTCCACTTCTGCAGACATAATAATTTTCCTCCCCTATTCATTTTCCTTATCTTTATTTTCTTTGAAACTAAAATAACTATCGTCTCCAACGA
>OLQG01001841.1_pt1 | contig 12199 bp, 14 predicted proteins | sample 1672221 | NCBI WGS metagenome assembly OLQG01 (sample SAMEA3136660, study PRJEB25190) | human gut metagenome | biome: human gut; feature: human-associated habitat; material: faeces | place: Austria | collected 2013
TTGATAATTTTGTAAGATGCTTTCTTTGCTGCTGATACGGTCGTATGCCCGGTTGGATTAGCGAAAGCTACTGCCATCGCCAGCAGACAGAATAAAAATAAATGTTTAAAAATATGTGTGTTTTTTTTCATTATAATTCATTCCTTTCTTTTATTATTTTTCCATTTTTCGCTCTTTCACGGTTCCATCAGAAGATACTGTTCCAGCATAAGAATATTGTGTATCTGCTGACAGATCCAGTTTCAGCACTGGTCTTACACCATCCAGATAAGTGATGCTGATCATATCGCCCCACGGCTGTCTCTGTCCGTCATACTGTACACTGGAACCATTTGCCGGGCAGATCCACCAGTTGCTGTATCCCTTTGTTTCCTTGCTGATTGAGATTCCCATTGCTTTGGCATAGGTACTGGTTTTGCTGCGGCGTGCTTCATCACTGACACTGTTGTCTTTTGTAAATCCATAACTCTCTGCTGTTGTGCTGCCCCATATCTCTTCTGTTGAAATCAGACGTATTTTATCAGTCACTTTATTTTCCGAAACGGTATTTATAATCGCCGCCTGTTCCTCTGATGTAAAAGCTGTGTCAACAAAACTCTTTTCCCGATATGTTGTCTGATTCAGCCAGGCTCTCAAACTGCTTGCTTTCCAGTTGTTTTTCGTCACATTGTTGAGCGGCAGATCCTCATAATCTGCATCATAGTATTTTTGTACATCCAGCGAAACATCTGCCAGCAGCAGTGCCTGTTTATCATTCGTGGAAAGGACTCTCCATTTAATCGGTTCATACTTAAAATAATGCCATGTGCTGTCACCACCGGTTACATTCCACGAATACCAGCAATACCACGGAGTCGTATCGTTTGAAACCTCTCTTGCATCACTTTTCTGTATTCTGCGATACTTGCTTCCATCCACAACGATTTCATTATTCTGATCCCAGTCATCTGCATCTTGCAAAGTCTGATACATAGTGTCATCTAAAATCACGGTATCCTCATCATACCAGATACGATTTTTCGCGTTGTACGAGCTTTGCATTTCTTTTGAAATGACCTCTCTTTGCGGATAACTACCAAACCATACACAATCCCAGGTTACTTTTTGTCCTGCTTTCATACTGCTGTCTTTTTTCATATTCGGATTTTGCAGGCTTCCTTCCGTAACCGTCACCTTAATGTATTTTTTCAGCTTTGTTCCTTTTTTGCTTTTTCCTTTTGTTGTAATGGTAATCTTGCTCGTACCAGCTTTTTTGGCAGTGATTACAATCTTTCCACCTTTTACTTTTGCCGTTACTTTTTTGTTTGATGTTTTTACGGTCACTTTTTTACTGGCTTTTCCTTTTACTTTTACCTTATAAGCTACTTTCTTTGTTTTTCCTTTTGTAATACTTACCGTCTTTTTGGCCACCGTTAAAGAACGGACGTACTTTTTCGATGCCGCCATTGCATTTGTTGGTTTTGCCAGCATCACCATACACAGTGCAAACACAAACAATAGCCACCGTTTTCTCGTTTTGTTCATTGATTCTCCTCCATTCCTTTTTTGTCATTACTTTCATATTTACTATTCAACTAAAATTTGTGAAAGTTCTGACTTTTTTATCTTTTCCCGTTTAATTTATAGATAAAATTATCTTATCATATTTTCATCTGACTGTATATAATATTTTTCTCATTATATGAATTTTATTGTGTTTAAAATGAATCTCACAACTATAACAAACAGGGATGCACATTGCGGCACCCCTTATTCTGAAATATATTATTATTTTCGGGCTGGAAAAGCACGGAATGACTGGATTGTAATTCCTCTGTATTCCATGATTCCTTCATCGCCAACTGCGATAATAACGGTTTCTCCATGAAAATTTCTGAGTTTTTTTCGTTCGCCATTTTCAAATTCTACCACAAACCACTCAACAAGTCCTTTTTGCACCGGCTTTTCGAGGATTCTCACTTTGGCTGTCTGTAATGGCAATGAATTATCCTTGGATCTTAATACAAAAAAAGCAACCCAGGAAGCTATTCCTATAATAAGTAAAACCACAAAACACGCTATCAGCGTTTCCATACTAAAAAAATCATTTCCTCCGATACTAAAATACGTCATTTTTCATCCTTCTTTCTGTTGTATTTTCTTTTTCTTACTTGTACTGTTTTTCAAATTCATCATACGAAATTGGATCTTCTTTCAACCTTTTTGCGTAGTGAATAATATTTTTCGTATTGGCTTCACCTGAAAGATACAAAAAAACGGAGTCAGAATACCATACAACTGAATTTCCATTTTCCAAAGTTCCGATATAAAGAACCATTCCATCCGGGATTCCAAAAGATGTTGCACCGTGTACTCCCATCGTTTCTTTGGATTCAAAATGAAATACACTTTCTACCTTGCTGCCCTCTGGCAAAGCAACTACGACACCATCTTCTTCCTTTTTTGCTTCTTTTGATGCACCTTTTCCACATCCTGCCAGCATCAGAATACTGAAAGCAAGCATTAGTACATAAAACCACTTTCGTTTGCTCATTTTTCAAACTCCTTTTACATAAATATTTTTATAAACCTTTTTACTCCTAAGCTATTTTCGCTTCTTCTCTCCTTCCTTATATTGTTCTGCTTATTACGATATTTTTATTATAGATACTCAAAGCGCGTTTGTCAACTAACTCAATACTTAATACACCAATTAAACACTATGCCTATAGTATCATAACCAAAAAGGAGGCTTTCTATGGTGGACTTTGGCAACACGCTTAAATCGTTGCGTCTGCAAAATAATATGACTCAGGCACAGTTATCGCAAAAACTGGGGCTGACCAAATCTGTAATCAGTGCTTATGAAACGGGATTGCGTCTGCCTTCCTATGATGTCCTGATCCACATTTCCCAGATCTTTCATGTCACAACGGATTATCTGCTGGGTGTAGAACAAAAACAGAGCGTTGATTTTTCCGGACTGACAGAAGATGAAATATCCGCTGTTCTTCAGTTAATCAAAGCAATGAAACGAAGCAGGAGCGTTATAACCTGATCCGGCTGTCACGCTCCTGACATAATGCAAACAAAACCCGGCATGCGCCGGGTTTTGTCCACTGTTTAAAAACACTATTTATTGTTGTTTAATCTTCATAATGATATTTACATGAATATATAATCAAATTGTGGTTGCTGTCAAAATTGTATGTCAGTCTATGCTCATCATTGATTCTTCTGCTGCATACTTTTCTGTGTTTTAGTGGTTCAGGTTTTCCTATTCCTTCCAGCAATCCATCTCGATCAATATATACGTTTTACTATCTTTTTATCTTCTTTTTGCCAAGCCGTATATTGTTGCCATGCTGTCGGTGTGAATACCACATTCATTTCTCGTAAGCTCCTAATTCATCTACTGTTTTTACAATAAAGCCACCAGTTTCTGCTTCTTTCATAGACTGATCCAACATAGCAAGATATTCTGCATTTCTCTTTGCTTTCATCATCTCGTTATATTCCTGCTCTGAGATGAGTACCACATTTTCATTTTTCGGTCTTGATATAATCAACGTTTCACCATGAAAAACTTTATCGCAAAATTTTTTAAAATTATCTCTTACAATCATTGATTTCACTGCCAGCATTTCTACACCCCATTTCCACTCAATGCGTTCTATTTTTCGTACGTTTTTTCGTACTTTTATTATATGCTGTCACAATTTCTTTGTCAACAGATAATCTTTTCCTATCTCAGCATCTCATATACATAGGAAGATATTTCCTGTATCTTCTGGATGGCTTCTTCATTTCTTCCTGCAAGGTCGTTTGCCAGTACGCAGATCACATAATCCTGCTGTTCGCCGTAAACGATGGCAATGTCGTTTTCTATACAGCCAAGTCCATATCCTTCGGACATTTCTCCGGTCTTGTTTGCCGCTGTGATGCCCTGCGGAAGTCCGGATGGAATCTTTCCGGTTCTGGTCTGTCCTTTTAAAAGTTCCAGCATTTTGGCAGAAGCTTCCTGTGAAACGCAGCTTCCCTCATAGATTGCCCGCAAAAGTTTCCCGCAGTCTGCGGCCGTTGTAAAATTATCATCGGTCGGATCTTCTGCCAGAAAACGCCGTCCCAGATGCGTTCCGGTATAGCCGTTTTCCTGGCAAAAAGTATTGACGATCTGCTTACCTGTCTCAAAATCGCCGTTTCCAAGCAGCTCTACAAGACGGTTTGCTGCCTCATTGTCACTGACTGTGATCATATTGGTCAGAAGTTCTTTGAGTTCTCCATCATACTGTTCCTGGGCATAGACGGCTTCCTGGTCACTTGCCGGATAACAGATTTTCCCGTAAACGGCTGCCATGATAAATACTTTGATCACGCTTGCCGACTGCATGGATTCTTCTGCATTTTTCTCATAACGCGCACCGTCACTTAAATTCTGTACGCTGACCGCCCATTTTGCACCATTTGCTTCCTCTTCATCCAGATAAGTATCCAGATGCAGGTTCAGAACTGCCTGACTGCCATCCGTTTCATCCTTGCTTTCACTTTCTCTGGTTTTTGTCTCGCTTTCCGGTTCTGTATTTTCTTCCACATGTGCCGTTTCCGGAGTCTTTGCGGTTTCTTTTACCACTACCTTTTCTTTTTCTCCGGCTTTTTTCTCCAGAGCAGAAAGCCTTTCATTCAGGTTTTCTTCTTTTGTCTGTAACTGCTGATATCTCCTGCTGTTTTTTACGCTCTGATATCCCAGAAGCAGAAGCAGGACAAGGCAGATCAATATTCCGGCCAATATGCCTTTTTGTGTTTTCTTTTCCATGTCTATCTCCCAAAATACTGATCTATGCCATCTGCAATTCCATTTACCATGCTGGTCTGCATTTGGGCATCCTGCATTGCTGTGTCATCATGCTCGTTCGTCATAAATCCCATTTCCAGGATCATAACCGGAATTTTGCTCCAGTTGATCCCGGTCATATCATCATGATACTGAATCCCAAGATTGGCAAAACCGGTCTTTTCACAGTAGGCATTTAAAATGCACTCCGTCAGGCGATAACTGTCTCCTGCCAGATCAGACACATAGGCATTATCATACGATGGTGTCATACCCAGTGCTCCGCTTACACTGCCATCATCACTTCCGTTTGCATGAATACGGACATAAATTTCTCCGCCTTCGTCATATGCCTTGAGTGCCCGCTCCGCATTGCTGATCGCCGTATCGTTATCCGTACGTGTCATAACGACACGATAACCACGGTTTTCCAGTTCTTTCTGAAGTGCCAGGGAAATGTCCAGATTCAGTTGATACTCTGGAACACCGGTATATCTCCCCTGTGTTCCGGTCGTTGCTTTTGCCTTTGTTTCACTGGAACCCGGTGCGCTTGGCTCCTGCGCACTCATATCAACCCAGCTTCCCTGATGTCCCGGATCGATTGCTACAACGTGTCCGTTTTCTGCCGTCTGGGATTCTGTTTCCGTCTCTGTCACGGTTTCGCTTACTTCTTCGGTCTGTGTTTCCGTCTGGACTTCTGTTTTTGCTTCTGTCTGAACCTGCGTTTCGCTCTCTGTCTGTGGCTGTGTCTGCTGTTCACTCTCTTTTTTCTGCACTTCTGACTCCAGAGCTGCCACAGTCTGTTCCTTTTTCTTTACCTTCACTGTGCTGACCACACAGATTCCTGCCACAACTGCCGTACACAGAAGCAGAACCAGCAGAAACCATTTTCCTTTTGTCTGTTTCATGTGCTCCTCCTGCTACTGATCCAACTGATAAACACCCAGTTCTTTTTCCTTTTTATCCAGGAATTGAATGTTCGCATTTTCGTATTTGTTGAATACTTTTGTGGAGAAATCTGATGGTGAGACAGATCCATAATACCAGGATTTACTTTCAAAATACTCACGCAGTTCTTTCGAATCAAATTTTCTGCCATGTCTTGCATAGATTTCATTTTTTGCATAGTTGATCTCACGGACACTTAAACCGGCAACATCGGAACTGGTCAGATATTTTTTGTCGCTGTCCGGAAGGATATAGTCTGCATTTGATGGTGTAGTAACCGTTCTGCTTTCTGCTTTTGGCTCCGTTTCTTTCTCCGTTTTCTTCTCGGTCACTTCTTCTTTTGGTTCACCAAAAACGTCATCTACATCCATATAGATCACATCATCTTCTGCCCAAAGTGCACCGTCAACTGCTACTTCCACATTATTATAGCGTTTCATTTTCTCTCCGGTGATCGGATAGGATGCCAGCGAAATGCTGCTCACGGAATTATAGAGAATCCGCTCCCCGGTTGTACTGTTTACATAAACGGACTGTGCTTCCTTAAGAACCAGAACCGGCTCTTTGGAATTGCCTGTATAATAAATGGTTCCCTGAACCGTACAGCTTCTGTTATTGACCGCATCAATATCTGCCTGCACATCCGCTTCCGTGTCCTCTGCCTGATTTCCCTGCACATCCGCAGATTCCAGAGGAGTCGTTTTCGCGGTTGTCTTTGTCTGTTTTCTTCCGCTGTTTCCAAATACGACCAGAGCGATCACAACTCCGATCACAAATACAACTGCAACACCGGCAACAACTGCCGCAATGATCGTCGTATTATTTGATTTTTCTGCCGGCTGCGAATACTGTCCCTGCATCTGCTGTCTCTGATTCTGCATTCCACCCGGATTTTGCATCTGCCGTCTCTCCAGCGGTGCTCCGCATTCCTGACAAAAGCAGGAATCCGGATGGTTCATTGCGCCGCACCTTGGACAGCGAATTGGTTTTCTCAAATCTGTACTCATAATTTCATCCTCACCCTTTCCCTTTTTAAAGTTCTCTCTCACCCATATCTTTCAAAAATGCCAGATAACCTTTAAATGCTTCGTAAATATCTGCCTTGCTTGTCACTTCAAATGGTGCATGCATGTTCTGGACTGCCACACCGCAGTCAATGACTTCCATTCCATAATTTGCCAGAATATAGGCGATCGTTCCGCCACCGCCTTCATCGACTTTTCCAAGTTCCGCCGTCTGAAATGCCGCCTGATTTTCGTCAAGGATTTTACGGATTCTTGCGATGTATTCTGCATTGGCATCGTTGGAGCCGGATTTTCCTCTGGAACCGGTAAATTTGTTAAACGTCAGTCCTTTGCCAAAGAAAGCACTGTTTTTCTTCTCCATGACTGCCGGATAATTTGGATCGTAAGCTGCACTGACATCGGAGGATAACATTCTTGAGCCCTGAAGTGCCCTGCGCACTTTCAGTTCGCTGTAGTCTCCTGCTGCATCCATGATCTCTGCCACTGCATTTTCAAAAAATCGGGAATGCATGCCGGTTGCACCGACGCTTCCGATCTCTTCTTTGTCTACCAGCAGACACACGCAGGTATACTGTGGTTTATCCAGTTCGAACATTGCTTTATAAGATGGATATGCGCATACTCTGTCATCCTGACCATATCCTATGATCATACTTTCATCCAGTCCGTAATTTCTTGCACTTCCTGCCGGAACAACTTCCAGCTCTGCGGAAATAAAATCCGTTTCTTCTATATTATATTTTTCGTTTAACAATTTCAGGATCTGCTTTTTGACCGGCTCTTTTTCTTCCCCGGAAAGTGGAATGCTGCCAAATAAAATATTCAGATCTTCGCCTTCGATCACTTCATTGCCGTGCTTTTCCATCTGTTTTCTGCCCAGATGCGGAAGCAGATCAGAAATGCCGATCACCGGATCAGATGGAGCTTCGCCTAATGCGATCTCAACTTTCGTCCCATCTTTCTTCACCACAACACCGTGCAGTGCCAGCGGCAGTGCTACCCACTGGTATTTTTTGATTCCGCCATAGTAATGTGTTTCCAGCATTGCGAGTCCGTCGGCTTCATAAAGCGGATTCTGCTTCAGATCCAGACGTGGAGAGTCGATGTGTGCACCTAAAATATTCATACCTTTTTCCATCGGTTCTTTTCCGATATGGAACAGTGCCAGTGTCTTTCCCATGATAGAAACATAAACCTTGTCGCCTGCCTGCAGGTTTCCATCTGACTGACGCACTTCTTTTAAGCTCCTGTAGCCGTGTTCTTTTGCCTCTTTTAAGATTTCTTTTACACATTCCCGCTCTGTTTTGCAGTTTGAGAGGAAGGTACGGTATTCTTCACAGAAATCATATACCTTCTTTTTCTCTTCTTCAGTATAAGATTCCCATACTGTTTTTTCGTTCATCATTTTTGCCTCCTTGTTGCATGAAATAGTATTCTACATTTCCCGTCCTTTTTTGACGCAAGCTTTCATCGCCTCGATCACTGCACTTCGCATGCCCTTTTCTTCCAGCACACGCACTGCCTCAATCGTCGTACCACCCGGTGAGCATACCATATCTTTGAGTTCACCCGGATGTTTGCCTGTCTCCAGCACCATTTTCGCACTGCCAAGCACTGCCTGTGCCGCAAAACGATATGCCTGTGCTCTTGGCATGCCGTCTGCAACGGCTGCATCTGCCATCGCTTCAATAAACATGAATACATATGCCGGTGAACTTCCGCTGACTGAAACCACTACGTCGATCAGCCGCTCCGGAAGCACTTCTGCTTTTCCGCAGCTTTCCAGGATTCGCAGCACTTCCTGCATCTCCATATCGTTTACTTCTTCGTTACAACATACACCGGTCATACCCTCGCCGACCAGTGCCGGTGTGTTCGGCATACATCTGACCAGTTTTACTTTTTTACCAAACTGCTCTTCCAGCCATTCCAGTGTTTTTCCAGGTGCAATGGAAATGATGATCTTCTTCTCATCTACCACATCGCGGATCTGATGGATCACTTCCTCATAAAAAATCGGTTTCACTGCCAGCACCAGGATATCTGCATTTTTTGCTGCTTCTATATTATTTGCGGTTACCTGAATTCCATAAGTATTTCTGGCATTTTCCCTGCTCGCCCCGCTCTTTGCCGTAGCGATCACATCTTCTTTTGCACAGATCTCATTTTTTAAAATGCCGCCAAGCATGGCTTTTGCCATATTTCCGCAGCCGATAAATCCAAGTTTCATTGCCAAATCGCCTCCTGTAGATTCAGAACTTTTCTTTACGGTTCTATGATACCTACAAATGGTTGCATGGTCAAGCGTTGCTTTCTTCAGAACCTGCTTGATTTTCTCATTCCGAATCGCTATACTAAGAATACTGGGTACGCAGATATTCTGTACCCCATGACTGACTTGACAAAGGAGCATTTGTATGCAAAAAGACGCTGCTTATATGAAACTGATTGAGGAAATCTCGCTGAATGCCTGGCCATCCCACAAGATTGAACTTTATGACGGCTGGCTGATCCGGTTTTCTCATAATTATACTTACCGTACTAACAGTGTGGAACAGGTCGGCGATTCCCTGATCCCGATCGAAGAAAAAATCGCCTACTGCGAAGCACAGTACCGCAACTATCACACACCATCGAATTTTAAGATCAATCCGCTTCTGGCTCCGTCTTTTGACAAACTTCTGGAAGAAAAAGGCTATCAGATCCGCCATACCACCGAAGTTATGACGATGCCTATGACAAATTTTCATCCTTATCCGGCAGACTCGGTCGAATATGAATATTATGGAAGAAACTCCAATCTGCCTTCTTCTGTTTTCTATCCGGGACATATCGCTGTGCAGCTCCGCGACCGGATCACAGACGAATGGATTGATTCCCTGTTTCGTTTAAACGGCACAACCAGACCGACGCTTCGCCGTATCGTACCATCTATGTTCAAGGCGATTCCGAAAGAGACGATCGTTGCCTGCATTGAGATTGAAGGACGTATGGTTGCTTCCGGTCTTGGGATTCTTGACCGCGGACACATTGGACTGTATGCGATCTATGTCGATGCAAGCTGCCGCAGAAAGCATTTTGCACGTGCGATCTGCAGTTCGATTCTGACAGAAGCACAGAAAAAAGGAGCGACACACGCTTATCTTCAGGTTGTGGAAGGAAATACCGCTGCCAAAAATCTCTATACCTCACTTGGCTTTGAAGATTTTTATACGTACTGGTTCCGTTCCAAAGAAATCTGAAAAACAACAGGTCTCAAGATATTATACTGATTATTTTTATTATAAAATTCAAAAACACGAAAGGACATTATTATGTGGATTGCCGAAAACTGGAAAGACTATGAAGTACTGGATACTTCCAAAGGAGAAAAACTGGAACGCTGGGGAAATTATACGTTGGTTCGTCCGGACCCGCAGGTTATCTGGGACACTCCGAAAACGCTCCGCGGCTGGAAACGCCCGAATGCACATTATCACCGCAGCAAACGTGGCGGCGGTGAATGGGAATTTTTTGATCTCCCGGAACAGTGGAGCATTCATTATCAGAAACTCGGTCTGACTTTTCAGTTAAAACCTTTCAGTTTCAAACATACTGGTCTGTTCCCGGAGCAGGCTACCAACTGGGACTGGTTTTCTGAAAAGATCAAAAATGCCGGCCGCCCGATCAAAGTTCTGAACCTCTTTGCCTATACCGGCGGTGCTACGCTTGCCGCTGCCGCTGCCGGAGCGAGCGTTACACACGTAGATGCCTCCAAGGGCATGGTCACCTGGGCAAAGGAAAATGCACGTTCTTCCGGACTGGGCGATGCGCCGATCCGCTGGATCGTCGATGACTGCGTAAAATTCGTAGAGCGTGAGATCCGCCGCGGCAATCATTACGATGCCATTATCATGGATCCGCCTTCCTACGGCCGTGGACCAAAAGGGGAAATCTGGAAAATAGAAGAAGCGATCCATCCGCTCATCAAGCTTTGTGCAAAGCTTTTAAGCGATAAACCGCTTTTCTTCCTTGTCAATTCCTATACAACCGGACTGGCTCCTGCTGTCCTTACCTACATGCTGGCAACCGAACTTGCCGCTTTTCACGGACATGTCGATTCCCAGGAAGTCGGACTTCCTGTTTCCAGCAATGGACTGGTGCTGCCTTGCGGTGCATCCGGTCGCTGGGAAGTCTGAAAAATCTGATATTCAAAAATATCTCCGGCATTTTGCTGCGAAGTGCACACTATAATATATCCTTCTGGGTACCTCTGCAATCTGCCGGAGATTATAATCAGTGAAATCTTAACTTTCACCATTGTTGCAAACTCTTTCAGGATGAATCAGTACTTCCTGTTTTTCTCTATCTCAGACAACAGATCATCCGAAACCGCGCAATACTTTTCATGCGTTATCGTATCACAGATTACACCATTCTTACCAATGAAGACAATATCTTCCAGATTCACGGATGCACCTTCATCATAAAAATCAAACAGATCTTTCTTCTCTTTCAGAAATTTCCTGACATAATAATCCAGTTTAAAATAAACCAGACTTTCTTTACAATTTTCTGTATGTATAGAATTTCTTGCCTATACGGCATTTCACGTACTTCCCTCCCTGCTATTATGCAGCTTGCTGGTAATCAATCACTGCAATCTCCTGCATCATTTTCTTTGCCGTATCAATGATTTCTTCCAACTTTTCAGCCACATCATCCGTATAATATTTTTCTCCACATTGATCACATTCAAGACATGGGACATTTTTAATTACAATAATGCAGTCTTTATAATTCACAACATGTGTTGTGATACTCTTTTTAAACGAACTATTTTTACAATACATACACACAGTCCTCACCTCTTTCTTCGTGTTTTCAAATCATTTTCAAATTTATATGTATCTGGATAATCTTCAATAATTTCTCCTGTTCTAATAGCATATCTAACATCTTTCCTACTTATGTCCCTTTCCTGCATTCGCTGTAAACAATGTCTGACACCAAAAAGACAGAGCCTGTGCTCTGTCTTTTTGCGAACAGTATTCTATGAATCTCTGTATAATACCATCTGTTTATTTCTTACTTTTTATTTCGTACGTACTTTCTTCTTTGCACTGTAAGCGGTGTAAACTTTCTCGTTATCCACAACTTTGTATGCTTTTACTCTTACATAGTACGTTTTCTTTGTAGAAAGTCTCTTGATCGTTTTTGCTTTCTTATCAGCAGTAACCGCAATGGTCTTTTTGCCTTTGAAGTTTGCCTTCTTTGCATACTCGATCACATAGCCATCTGCACTTTCTACCTTATTCCAGTTGACTTTCACTGCCTTCTTTGCACCTTTGACAGATTTTACTTTCACTTTCTTTGCTGCAAATTCTGTTTTTGCCAACTGGTTTTCAAGGCGTTTCTGCATTGCCTGCACTTCTTC
>OLQG01001847.1_pt1 | contig 12183 bp, 10 predicted proteins | sample 1672221 | NCBI WGS metagenome assembly OLQG01 (sample SAMEA3136660, study PRJEB25190) | human gut metagenome | biome: human gut; feature: human-associated habitat; material: faeces | place: Austria | collected 2013
AGAGGAACGGGAAAAAGCACTGCAGGAGACAATCGTAAAAGTCAAGACACACAGTATCGATTACAGGACCATGCATCTGGAACCGACAGATATCATCGGACTTCAGAAGCTGATGGAGGAAAAGCGAAAACTGGATGACTTGAAGAAACTGCATATTTCTATTGAATAAGGATAAAATAAAACAAGACAGTCTGCGTTTGCTGCAGACAGAGGAAGGATGGACACATGGAAGAAAACATTCAGAAGTTTACGGAGAGACTCAGAGAACTGGTAGCACAGGGAAAGAAAAAGAAAAGTATACTGGAGATCCAGGAGATCAATGACTTTTTTGCGGATATGGAACTGGAAGCAGAACAGATGGAAAAGGTATTTGAGTATCTGGAAGCCAACAATATTGATGTATTGCGTATCAGCAGTGACGATGATCTGGACGTAGACATGGACGTGATCATGGCAGAAGAAGCGGATGATGTAGATATGGAGAATATTGACCTGTCAGTTCCGGACGGTGTCAGCATTGAAGATCCGGTCAGAATGTATTTAAAAGAGATCGGAAAAGTTCCGCTCTTAAGTGCAGACAGAGAGATTGAGCTGGCGCAGAGAATGGAAGAAGGAGATGAAGATGCAAAGAAAGAGCTTGCAGAAGCGAACCTTCGTCTTGTAGTCAGCATTGCAAAACGTTATGTAGGACGCGGAATGCTGTTTCTGGATCTGATCCAGGAGGGAAATTTAGGACTGATCAAAGCAGTGGAAAAATTTGATTATCACAAAGGATACAAATTCAGTACGTATGCTACCTGGTGGATCCGTCAGGCGATCACAAGAGCAATCGCAGATCAGGCAAGAACGATTCGTATTCCGGTGCATATGGTTGAGACAATTAACAAACTGATTCGTGTATCCAGACAGTTACTTCAGGAATTAGGACGTGAACCTACCCCGGAAGAGATTGCAGAAGAGTTGGACATGCCGGTAGAACGTGTACGTGAGATTTTGAAGATTTCACAGGAACCGGTGTCTCTGGAGACGCCAATCGGTGAAGAGGAAGACAGCCACCTGGGTGATTTTATTCAGGATGACAATGTTCCGGTACCGGCAGAGGCAGCAGCAGCGACATTGCTGAAAGAGCAGTTGGATGAAGTGTTGGATACTCTGACAGAGAGAGAACAGAAGGTGCTCCGTCTTCGTTTCGGTATGAATGATGGTCGTGCACGAACTCTGGAAGAAGTTGGTAAGGAGTTTGACGTTACCAGAGAGCGTATTCGTCAGATTGAGGCGAAGGCACTTCGTAAGCTTCGTCATCCGAGCCGTAGCAGAAAACTGAGAGATTATCTTGAATAAGAAAGAGGCGCCTATGGAACTATCAAAAAGACTGAAAGCTGTTGCCGGTCTTGTGACAGAGGGCGCCTCTGTTGCTGATATCGGAACAGATCATGGTTACGTACCAATTTGGCTGATCCAGTCCGGACGAGCAGCAAAGGTGATCGCAATGGATGTAAATGAAGGTCCGCTGGAGAGAGCCAGAGGGCATATCCGGTCAAAGAGACTGGAGAATGTGATATTTACCAGAAAATCAGATGGACTGCAGGCATTGCATGTGGGAGAAGCAGACACGATGATCGCAGCCGGAATGGGGGGCGGTCTGGTGATAAGGATTCTGGAGAATTCACCAGAGATTACAGCAGATCTGAAAGAATTTATCCTGCAGCCACAATCAGAGATTCACAAGGTCAGAGAATATCTGAATCGGCATGGTTACCGGAGCGTGGAAGAGGATATGGTAGAAGAGGATGGCAAATACTATCCGATGATGAAACTGGTGCATGGAGAAGAAGCGCCATATTCACAGGAGGAGTTGTATTATGGGCGCTTACTCCTGAAGAAAAAGAATCCAGTATTATATCAGTTTCTTCAGAGAGAACATAGCTTAAAAAAGGGGATCGCTGATAGGTTGGGAGATCAGACTGGAAAAGGAGCAGAGAGCAGACGGAAAGAGCTTCAAGACGAACTGGAACGGATTGAGCATGCAATTGCTTCTTATGAAATATAGAGAAATAGAGCAGCAAAATGAGGTGATATAGATGTTATGTCAGGAAATTATAGAAACACTGGAGGCACGTTACCCTGGAAGCTGTGCGATGGACTGGGATAATGTGGGACTCCTTGTGGGAAGAAGGAAAAAAGAAGTACATCACATTTATGTGGCAGTGGATGCAACGGATGAAGTGATCGAGGAAGCGATCGAAGCACAGGCAGATATGCTTGTGACGCATCATCCGATGATATTTTCCGGAATGAAACAAATAACAGAAGATGATTTTATCGGCAGAAGAGTATTGCGCCTGATTCAGAATGATATAGCATATTATGCGATGCATACCAATTATGATGTGATGGGAATGGCAGAGCTTTCGGGTGAAGTACTGGGACTTAAAAATGCAGAAGTACTGGATGTGACCTGCCAGAGTCCGTTAGACGGCAGCCCGCAGGGGATCGGCCGTGTAGCAGATTTGGAAGATCCGATCTGTCTACAGGAATGTTGCGAACTGGTGAAAGCGAAATATGAACTGGAAGCAGTAAAAGTATTCGGAGATCCGTCTGCAGAGATCCGTCGTGTGGCAATCTCTCCGGGAGCCGGCAAGAGTATGGTATCGACAGCACTTGCGGCGCATGCAGATGTGCTGATTACAGGAGATATTGACCATCACACCGGAATTGATGCGGTTGCACAGGGGCTTATGATCATAGATGGTGGTCACTATGGGATTGAGAAAATATTTGTACCGGATGTGGCAGCGTTTCTCCGGGAGAAATGTCAGGCGATCGATGTAGTGGAAGCACCTGTATGTAATCCATTTCAGATCGTATAAGGCAGAAAGGAGCGATGGATATGGCACAGGAAATGGTCAGTGTTCAGATTGGTGAAAAGGTATATCAGTACGAGAAAGGTACAACGTATCGAGAGATTGCGTTAGCTCATCAGCAGGATTATGAAAATGACATTGTGTTGGTATTTGTTAATAAGAAGCTTCAGGAATTGAGAAAAACATTGAAGACAGATTGCGAGATGCAATTTGTCACAACAGGGGATCAGATTGGATATGCAACTTATAAGCGCAGTATGAATCTGTTACTGGTAAAAGCAATCTATGATGTGTGTGATCACGCTCCTGAGACGAAAGTGAGGATACATTTCTCAGTCAGTGATGGGCTGTACTGCACAGTGGAAGGCGCCGTGGTAAATGCTGGGTTTTTAGAGAAAGTTAAAGTACGGATGCAGGAAATGATCCGGCGGGATATTCCAATCAACAAACGGACGGTCGATACTGATGATGCAGTTGCATTGTTCCGCCAATATGGTATGGAAGATAAAGAGAGACTGTTTGCATATCGGAGAGTATCAAAAGTAAATCTTTATAGTATCAATGAGTTTGAAGATTACTTTTACGGATATATGGTGCCGAGTGCCGGATATCTAAAATGGTTTGAATTGTATCCATATGAGGCGGGATTTGTTATTCAGATGCCGACAAAACAGGCACCAAAAGTGGTGCGTCCATTCCGCCCGGCCGAGAAGCTGTTCCATGTTCAGAAAGAATCGGTACACTGGGGAGATATGCAGAATATTGAGACGGTTGGTGCATTGAATGATGTGATCGTAAAAGATGGACCGGGAGAAATGATCCTGGTGCAGGAAGCGTTACAGGAAAAGAAGATTGCGGATATTGCGGCACAGATTGCGGCCGATCCGAAGGTTAAATTTATCCTGATCGCAGGACCGTCATCTTCCGGTAAGACAACATTTTCCCATCGTCTGTCCGTACAGCTTAAGGTAAATGGCATGGTGCCGCATCCGATTTCTGTAGATAATTTCTTTGTAGAACGAGAAGATACACCGATAGATGCGGATGGAAAGTATGATTTTGAGAGTCTTCAGACGGTAGATGTCAAGCTGTTCCATGACTGTATGCTCCGTCTGCTGAATGGAGAAGAAGTAGTGCTTCCGACCTTCAATTTTAAGACAGGACACAAGGAATACATCTCTAAGCCAAAGAAGATGGGGGTAAATGATGTGCTGGTAATTGAAGGCATTCACTGTCTGAATCCCAAAATGACGGCAGGACTGCCGGATGAGAATAAATTCAAGATTTATATCAGTGCGTTGACACAGCTGAATATTGATGAGCATAATCGAATTCCGACTACTGACGGCAGACTGATTCGCCGGATCGTACGGGATGCCAGAACCAGAGGCACATCGGCGAAGAATACGATCGCTATGTGGCAGTCAGTACGCCGGGGTGAAGAGAATAATATTTTCCCATATCAGGAAGAAGCAGATGTAATGTTTAACTCATCATTGATCTATGAACTGGCGGTATTGAAAGAATATGTAGAACCTCTGCTGTTTGGAATCGAGCATGACTGCCCGGAATATCCGGAAGTGAAGCGATTGCTGAAATTTCTGGATTATTTTGTGGGAATTGGCAGTGAAAGAGTGCCGGCCAATTCGCTGTTGAGGGAATTTGTAGGCGGAGGATGCTTCCAGTTGTAAAAATACAGAATATACCAATGTATATGCCATTATAAAAAGGATAGTATGCAAATGACAGCTTGAACACAGGCGTTTGCATACTGTCCTTTTTGGTTGTTGAGTTTAGTTATAAAACTCTATAATCTTATCCATTCTTGCTGCCATATTCTGGAACAGCATATCAACTAATGTAATTGCGGTCATGGATTCTACGACAACTACGGCACGCGGTACGATGACCGGGTCGTGGCGTCCGTGGATCGTGAGTGACAGAGGCTTACCATCCTTGTCTACGGTATCCTGTGGTTGTGAAATGGATGGTGTAGGCTTAATGGCTGCACGGAGAACAATTGTACTGCCATCGCTCATACCGCCCAGCACACCACCAGAATGATTGGTTTCTTTATATATGCCATCTGAATTAGAAGAAAATGCATCGTTATTCTGGCTCCCGGAAGCTTTGGCTACCTGGAAGCCATCACCGATCTCGAAGCCCTTGACAGCACCGATAGACATCATAGCTTTGGCGAGGTTGGCATCCAGCTTTTCAAAAACTGTCTCGCCGATTCCTGCTGGCATATGGTCTACCCGGCATTCGATGATACCGCCGGAGGAATCCTGTGATCGGATGCATTCCTCAAGATAAGCAGAAGCTTTTTCGGCGTACTGATTATTTGGCATATATAACGTATTATCTGTGATTACACTATAGTCATAGTCCTGTTCCGGAATGCTGACCGGTCCGATGGACTTGGTGTAAGCCATAACCTGGATGCCAAGAGATTCCAGAATCTTACATGCAACAGCACCGGCAGCTACACGACCGATGGTCTCGCGCCCAGAAGAACGTCCGCCGCCACGGTAATCACGAAAGCCATATTTGGCATCGAAGGTGTAATCGGCATGTCCCGGACGGTAAGTGTTCATGATATTACTATAGTCACGGGATTTCTGATCCTGATTGCGTACCAGAATGGAGATTGGAGTTCCGGTAGTGTGTCCTTCAAAGACACCGGATAAGATCTCCGCCTGATCACTTTCTTTGCGCTGGGTAGTGAATTTACTCTGTCCCGGTTTGCGTCTGTTTAAATATTTCTGAATATCTTCTTCTGACAGGGGGAGATCTGCCGGACAGCCGTCGATCACAACGCCGACGCCTGCACCATGAGATTCTCCCCATGTTGTAATTCGAAAGATTGTTCCATATGATGAACCTGCCATAGTGTGTGTAATCTCCTTTATGAAAACGTGTTTTCTGCTATTATAGCGCAGGAATATAAAAAAGGCAATTTGTGGAACGAAAAGTAGAATGAAAAGGGTGCGGGAGTGTTGCGGATGAATAGAAATGTGGTAAAATAAAGAAAATTATCTGCTGGTGCAGGAGTAAAGGGAGGGTAATATGAAGAAAACAGATACAAAATACCAGGCGTTTATCCAGATTCTTCGAGAGGAATTGATTCCGGCTATGGGATGTACGGAGCCGATTGCACTTGCATATGCTGCGGCGATTGCAAGAGATACTCTTGAAGCAATTCCAGAACGAATCGAAGTGGAAGCGAGTGGAAGTCTGATTAAAAATGTGAAGTCAGTGATCGTGCCTAATACTCAGCAGTTAAAGGGGATTCCGGCAGCTGTGACAGCAGGTATTATTGCAGGGAGTGCAGAAAAAGAACTTGAAGTAATTGCTGAGGTGTCAGAAGAACAGATTCAGGAAATGAAACGATATCTGGAACAGACGCCGATTACGGTAAAGCCACTGAACAGCGGGATTACATTTGATCTGATCATTAAGGCATATAAAGGGACATCGTACAGTAAGATCCGGATTGCGAATTATCATACAAATGTTGTGTTAGTGGAGAAAGATCATAATATACTGGAACAGAAAGAAATTAATGAAGAGACAGAAGAAGGACTGACGGACCGGTCATTATTATCTATGGAAGATATATGGGATTTTTCTCAGACTGTAGATATTGAAGACGTGAGAGCAATCATTCATCCACAGATTGTCTGTAATATGGAGATTGCAGAAGAAGGAATCCGTGGTGATTATGGTGCAAATATCGGTTCAGTATTGCTTGGCATGGGAGAAAATAATGTGCAGACTCGTGCAAAGGCTATGGCAGCGGCAGCTTCCGATGCAAGAATGAACGGATGTGAATTACCGGTTGTGATTAATTCTGGAAGTGGTAATCAGGGAATAACAACATCTGTTCCGGTTATTGTATATGCAAGAGACTTGAAGGTAAGTGAAGAGCAGATGTATCGTGCATTAGTATTAGCGAATCTGACTACGATACATCAGAAGACACCGATTGGAAGATTATCTGCTTATTGTGGGGCTGTCAGCGCTGGTGTAGGCGCGGGAGCAGGAATTGCGTATTTGTGTGGCGGAGGATATAGAGAGATTATTCATACGGTAGTAAATGCTGTGGCAATCGTATCTGGAATGGTATGTGATGGAGCAAAAGCGTCGTGCGCTGCCAAAATAGCTTCTTCTGTGGACGCAGGGATCCTTGGATATTATATGTATAAAAACGGACAGCAATTCTATGGAGGTGACGGACTGGTCACAAAAGGCGTGGAAGCAACATTGAAAAATATTGGTCGTCTGGGGAAAGAAGGAATGAAAGAAACAAACCGGGAAATCATTCGTATTATGACGGAAGAACCATGCTAAAAATGGTAAATTCTACTGTACTTTTGGAAATTACCGTATTATAATTGGGTTTGTATTTATAATTGTGAGGAGTATATGATACATGCGAGATAAGAAAAAGAAGAATAAAAAGAACAACTTTTCTTCTATCGCCGGGGATGATATCGAGATTATCGATGATGAAGAACTGTTGTCAGGACTTCTGAATGATGAAGAAGTAGATGATTCTGATGTTGAAGAGGAGTATGAAGAGTCGGAATTAGAACTGGATGATGATCAGTCAGATTCGGATCAGGACGATGATCTGGATTATGATGAAATAGACGATTTGGATGACGATCTTCCGGATGAAGAGGATGATAAGATCATTGAGGGTGATGAACTTATTGAAAAGCATCGTAAAAAGAAGCGCAGAAGACGCATTATTTTAATTGTGCTCTTGGTCTTGATAGCGTTATATGGTGCAGTGTCAGTTTATTTTAGTTTCCATTTTTTCCCAAATACGAAGGTAAACGGAGTGGGCTTTTCACTGAGCAGTGCGGAGCAGGTACAGGCTCATATGAAGGAAGAAGTCAAAGGATATGCATTAAGGATGAAAGAATCTGATGGCGATACAGAGACGATTAGTGGAAGTGATATTGATATTGAGTATGTTGCTGATGATTCTGTTGAAAAGCTGATCAAGAAGCAGAACCCATTACTTTGGATTACAGGACTCTGGAAGCAACAGAATATTGAATCGTCTGTAGGCGTGAAATATGATAAAGATAAGCTTGCTAAAGTAATTGAGAATCTGGATTGCATGGCAGAAGAGAATCAGATACCGTCTGTATCTGCAAAGCCGGAATTTACAGGTGAGAAGTTTGAAGTAGCCGCAGAGCAGATCGGAACGGCAATCGACAAGGATAAATTTGCAGAGACCGTTACAAAAGCGATCAATGGGTTTCAGTCAGAGGTTGATCTGATGAAGGAAGACTGCTATATTCTGCCAAAATATACGAAAGATTCACCGGAAGTCGCGAAGGCATGCGAGAAGATGAACAGCGAACTGGGAGCGAATATTACACTGGACTTTTCTCCGAACACAGAGGTTGTGGATAGTTCGGTAATTTCTCAGTGGATTACAGTAGATGATAATATGCAGGTAACCTTTAATCAGGATGCGGTTAAGCAGTACATAGCAGATCTTGCTGCAAAGTATGATACAGTTGGCAAGACAAGAAATTTTACTACTGCAACAGGTAATGTCGTACAGGTAGAAGGTGGTGGTTATGGCTGGAAGATCGATCAGGATGCAGAGTACAATGCATTGATCACCAATATCCAGAATGCAGAGACCGTGACCAGAGAACCAAATTATTCCAGCCGTGCAGCAACACATGATGCTAATGATTGGGGTACTACGTATGCAGAGGTGGATCTGACAGCACAGCATATGTATTTTATCCAGAATGGTCAGATTGCTATGCAGTGTGATATCGTGACCGGTAATCCGAATAAAGGTAATGCAACACCACAGGGAATGTATTCTCTGTATTACAAGCAGCAGAATCAAGTGTTACGAGGAAAGAAGCTGGAAGACGGAACCTATGAGTATGAGTCACCGGTAGATTACTGGATGCCATTTAATGGTGGTATTGGATTTCATGATGCGTCATGGCAGTCTGCTTTTGGAGGCGTGCGTTATCAGACATATGGTTCTCATGGATGTGTGAATATGCCTCCGGCATCAGCTGGTGAATTGTATAATCTTATTCAGGCGGGAACACCTATAATCTGTCATTATTAATCAGAACCAGTGAAACGCGTTTCGGTGAGAACCGGGGCGCGTATTCTATGTATCGCGCAATAAGAGAATGAAAGGAATAAAAGTATGTACGAATTATTGAAAAAAGACGGCAGGGCCAAGCGTGGGCGTCTGCATACCGTACACGGTGATATAGAGACACCGGTGTTTATGAATGTAGGTACAGCGGCGGCTATCAAAGGTGCGGTATCTACGGCTGATTTGCAGCAGATCGGTACACAGGTAGAACTTTCTAATACTTATCATCTGCATGTAAGACCTGGTGATCAGGTAGTGAAGAAAATGGGAGGTCTGCACAAATTCATGGTGTGGGACAAGCCGATTCTTACAGATTCTGGTGGATTCCAGGTGTTTTCACTGGCAGGACTTCGTAAGATAAAAGAAGAAGGTGTATATTTCCAGTCACACATTGATGGTCATAAGATATTCATGGGACCGGAAGAGAGTATGCAGATCCAGTCTAATCTTGCATCTACGATCGCAATGGCATTTGATGAATGCCCATCCAGTGTTGCAGACCGTGATTATATGCAGAAGTCGGTAGACCGTACCACCAGATGGCTGAAGCGTTGTAAGGCAGAGATGGATCGCCTGAATAGTCTGCCGGATACAATCAATAAGCATCAGATGTTATTTGGTATCAATCAGGGCGGTATTTACGAAGATATTCGTGTTGCCCATGCTGATGAGATTTCTAAATTGGATCTGGACGGTTATGCAGTTGGAGGTCTGGCAGTTGGAGAATCTCATGAAGATATGTACCGAATTCTGGATGAGGTGGTGCCGCATCTGCCAGAGAACAAACCGACCTATCTGATGGGTGTTGGAACACCGGCCAATATTCTGGAAGCGGTAGATCGTGGCGTAGACTTCTTCGACTGCGTATATCCGAGCCGTAATGGACGGCATGGACATGTATATACCAAACATGGTAAGCTGAATCTGTTTAATGCCAGATTTGAGCTGGATGACAGACCGATTGAGGATGGCTGCGGCTGTCCGGCTTGTCAGATGTATTCCAGAGCATATATCCGTCATCTTCTGAAGGCAAAAGAGATGCTGGGAATGCGTCTTTGCGTACTTCATAATCTGTATTTCTATAATCACCTTATGGAAGAGATCAGAGATGCGATTGATGCAGGACGTTATAAGGAATATAAAGAAGAGACACTGAGGGGATTTAAAACGCTGGAAGATTAATTTATGTATAATAGCGGAAGATTATAAAGAGCTTATAAAGAAATAGAAAAAAACCTTGATGAATAGCAGAAAATTGTGTATGATAGCAATAGTGTTTTTTTATTAAGATGGCAGGAGGAATAGATTATGTTTACATTAGCATCAGGATTGGCTAACAGCCCACTTGGACTGATTCTTATCTATGCAGTTATTATCGGTGTGTTCTGGTGGTTCCTTATGAGACCACAGAAAAAGGAGCAGAAGAGACTTGCACAGCTGCTTTCAGAACTGGAAGTTGGAGATACTGTTCTTACAACAAGCGGATTTTATGGTGTGATCATTGATATCACAGACGATGATGTGATCGTAGAATTCGGAAGCAACAAGAACTGTCGTATCCCAATGCAGAAATCAGCAATCGTTCAGGTTGAGAAGCCGGACGCTGAATAAGAGCAAAAGGAATGGGGTGTTCTCTGTTTAAAACAGAGGACACTCCATTTTTTTGCGCTTTTAAACCATGAAGGGTTGAAAGCAATAGAAAAATACGATAATATAAAAGATAAAACAGACATAACTGTAGATGTTGGGATGAAAGGAAGGATCATATGAACCTGAAAATTGGTGTGATTAAAGGGGACGGAATCGGTCCGGAGATAGTAACAGAGGCTATGAAAGTCCTGGATAAAGTAGGAGAGGTATATGGTCATACCTGTGAGTATGAACAGCTTCTGATGGGGGGAGCATCTATTGATGTACACGGAATTCCACTGACGGACGAGACAGTAGAGACAGCAAAAGCATGCGATGCAGTGTTGATGGGATCTATCGGAGGAGATGCTAAGACATCACCATGGTATAAACTGGAGCCATCAAAGCGTCCGGAAGCAGGACTTCTTAAGATCAGAAAAGCATTGAATCTTTTTGCCAATCTGAGACCGGCAGTGTTGTATGATGAACTGAAAGGAGCCTGCCCATTAAAAGAAGAGATCACAGAAGGCGGATTTGATCTGATGATCATGAGAGAGCTTACCGGTGGACTTTACTTTGGAGAGAGAAAGACAGAAGAAGTCGATGGAGTGATGACTGCATTTGACAGTCTTACATATAACGAGAATGAAATCCGCAGAATTGCAAAGAGAGCATTTGACATTGCAATGAAGCGCAGAAAGAAAGTTACAAGTGTAGATAAAGCAAATGTTCTGGATTCTTCCAGACTCTGGAGAAAAGTAGTGGAAGAAGTTGCAAAGGATTACCCGGAAGTAACTTTGGAGCACATGCTTGTAGATAACAGTGCAATGCAGTTGGTAAAAGACCCGAAACAGTTCGATGTAATCCTGACAGAGAACATGTTCGGAGATATTCTTTCTGACGAGGCAAGTATGATCACAGGATCCATCGGAATGCTTGCAAGCGCAAGCCTGAACGAGACAAAATTTGGCCTTTATGAGCCAAGCGGCGGATCTGCACCGGATATTGCAGGACAGGGAATCGCAAACCCAATTGCAACAATTCTTTCTGCAGCAATGATGTTAAGATTTAGTTTTGACCTTGACAAAGAAGCAGACGCAATTGAGGCATCTGTGGCAAAAGTATTAAAAGACGGATATCGTACCATTGATATCATGTCTGAAGGAAAGACTCAGATCGGAACAGCCCGGATGGGTGATGAAATCGCAGCAAATATATAGAATACCAGTGTGGTGTATACTACACGATATTCGAATATTGCGTGGGATTGTAAGAGCGTGAAATGCGGAACAATCCGTGTGGTATGAAAGAATAATACAAAAAGGAGAACAAAAACATGAGAAGTGATACAGTAACAAAAGGAAAACAGCAGGCACCACATCGTTCCCTTTTTCATGCACTGGGAATGACACAGGAAGAGATGGACAGACCATTAGTTGGTATCGTAAGTTCTTATAATGAAATCGTTCCAGGACATATGAATTTGGATAAGATCGTAAATGCAGTAAAACAGGGTGTTGCAATGGCTGGCGG
>OLQG01001848.1_pt1 | contig 12176 bp, 9 predicted proteins | sample 1672221 | NCBI WGS metagenome assembly OLQG01 (sample SAMEA3136660, study PRJEB25190) | human gut metagenome | biome: human gut; feature: human-associated habitat; material: faeces | place: Austria | collected 2013
AAGTTTATACGAACTGTACAGCAGCTGTTCTTCGTGCAAAAGACTGCGTAATGAAGACTGTATCTAAAGTTCAGGAAAACGCAGAAGACATTTACGCAGAAGCACAGCAGATCAATGAAGACCGTGCAGCAGCTGAGGAAGTATTTGAAGATACTGCTGAGGAAGAGTCCTTTAAAGAAACAGAAGAAACTGCAGCAGAAGAGGAATAAATAAAAGACACCTGTGGTCAAGCACTGCAGGTGTTTTTATAACTAAAGGTGATGATAATATGAGATTTAAAATAGAACATGAGATCATAGGCAGAGTAAGACTTCATATCTGTCAGAAACGAATGACGTGCAGACAGGCAGATCAGCTGGAATATTTCCTGACAAATCTCGAGGGAGTAACATCTGCAAAGGTCGTAGAACGAAACCAGGATGCTGTGATCAGCTTTTCCGGAAACAGAGAAAAGATTCTGAAAGCGGTACAGGGATTTTCTTATGAGAAGGCAGAGGCACCGGAGGGCTATCTTCAGAATTCCGGCAGAGAAATGAACGGGGAATACTGGGAAAAAATGGTCAACCATGTGGTACTTCATTATGGAAAGAAAATTTTCCTTCCTCTTCCGATCCGTACATTCCTTACCACACTTAAATCCGTAAAATACATCTGGAAGGGTGTCTGTACACTTGCAAAATGCAGAATCGAGGTACCGGTACTGGATGCAACTGCAATTGGTGTGTCTATCTTAAGAGGTGATTTCAGTACAGCATCTTCCGTCATGTTCCTGCTTGGATTTGGTGAGATACTGGAAGACTGGACGCATAAGAAATCTGTGGATGATCTTGCGCGAAGTATGTCCCTGAATGTAAGTAAAGTATGGCTGGTTACGGACGACACAGAAGTTCAGGTCGGCACAGATACGATCAAACCGGGTGATCGGGTACATATACATATGGGAACTGTGATTCCGTTTGACGGTGTTGTTACAGATGGAGAGGCAACGGTCAATGAGGCTTCCCTGACAGGTGAATCCATGCCGGTTGCCAAACATACAGAAAGCTATGTTTATGCAGGAACTGTTCTCGAAGAGGGCGAACTTACCATCCGTGTAAAAGAAACATCCGGATCTACCAAGTTCGAAAAGATCGTGACAATGATCGAAGAAACAGAGAAACTGAAATCTGCGGTAGAAAGTAAGGCAGAGCATCTTGCAGACAGCCTTGTTCCGTATACACTTGCCGGAACTGCACTTACCTATGCACTTACCAGAAATGTGACGAAGGCACTGTCTATTCTGATGGTTGACTTCTCATGTGCACTGAAACTTGCCATGCCGATTTCTGTACTTGCAGCAATCCGCGAGGCAAATGCGCATCATATCACGGTAAAAGGCGGCAAGTTCATGGAAGCAGTGGCAGAGGCTGATACAATCGTATTTGATAAGACGGGTACGCTGACAAAAGCGCAGCCGACAGTTGCAGATATAGTATCTTTTAACGGCGACTCCAAAGAAAATCTGCTGAGACTGGCGGCCTGCATGGAAGAACACTTCCCGCATTCTATGGCGAAAGCGGTTATGGACGCTGCGAAAGAACGTGGCCTGACACATGAAGAAATGCACTCAAAAGTTGAATATATCGTGGCACATGGTATTTCTACAACTGTAAACGGACGAAAAGCAATCATTGGAAGCCATCATTTTGTCTTTGAAGATGAGAAATGCGCGATTCCGGCAGGAAAAGAAGAGATTTTCAAAAACCTTCCGGAAGAATATTCTCATCTGTATCTTGGTATCGAGGGAGAACTGGCAGCGGTAATCTGTATTGAAGATCCGCTCCGCCCGGAGGGACCGGAGGTAATTAAGGCATTAAGAAAAGCCGGATTTACCCAGATCGTTATGATGACCGGCGACAGTGACCGTACTGCAAAAGCAATCGCCGCGAAAGTCGGTGTCGACAAATATTATTCAGAAGTTCTTCCTGAGGATAAGGCAAAATTTGTAGAAGAAGCAAAAGCACAGGGCCGCAAAGTGTTGATGGTAGGGGATGGTATCAATGATTCACCGGCTCTGTCAGCAGCCGATGTCGGTATTGCAATCAGTGACGGGGCAGAACTTGCAAGAGAAATTGCAGATATCACGATTGGTGCGGATGATCTGAGTGTTATGGTAATACTCAAAGAAATCAGTAATGGTCTGATGGACAAGATCCACAAGAATTACAGGCGTATCGTTGGCATCAACGGAAGTCTGATCGCGCTTGGTGTGACCGGAGTGATCCAGCCGACAATGTCTGCATTGCTTCATAATACATCAACGCTTTTGATTGGCATGGATTCCATGAAATCTGTACTTTGATCCGATAATAAACCATAAAAAGTTAATCACAAAAAACTCTTGACAGCACGCGGAAAATATTGTACTATCATACCAGTTAGAAATAACTAACAGACAATAAATTTACGGGTATGGAAACATATCCGTAAATTTAAAACCGATAGTTAGATAAAACTAATTTACAAGGGGATCTGAGGATGTTAGAAGCTGAAATCATAGCACACTGCGCGCCTACGCTGGCAGGAATCAAAACTGCAAACATGTTTACTTACACACCTGGGAACAGGGATGATCTTCAAAAAGAAATTGAAGAGGAAAATGAAAAACTGAATAACAGAGGCGTTTTTGTGGAAGTACTCAGAAGAAGCGAGCATAAAGCACTTGTTTATGTATATCGTAAGAAAAGACTGCAGCAGGATTTAAGCTGTGAGGGTGCATGCACTTTGCTGAAAAACTGTGGTTATGAGTGTCAGGAAGCTGACTGCTGTATCCGAAAGCTACAGGAGCGCTTCTTTGAAAATGAATGTTTTCCTCATGAAGTAGGTTTGTTTCTTGGATATCCGCTGGATGATGTGACAGGTTTTATCGAACAGAAGGGTAAAAATTATAAGTGTTGCGGCATCTGGAAAGTATACGGGGATGAACAGCAGACCCGGATCCTTTTCCGTAAATTGAAGAGATGCTCGGAAATCTACAGACGTTTGTTTGCAGACGGACGCTCAATCCTTCAGTTGACCGTTGCAGCATAAAGAAGAAAGGATAAGGTAAAGTAAGATGAGTAAAGTAGCAGTAGTTTATTGGAGTTCCACGGGAAACACAGAATCTATGGCAAATGCTGTTGCAGAAGGTGCAAAGGCAGCAGGCGCAGAAGTAACTGCTTTTGAAGCTTCCGATTTCTCCGCTGATAAAATGGATGAGTTTGATGCAATCGCATTTGGCTGTCCGGCTATGGGCGATGAAGTTCTTGAGGAAGACGAATTTGAACCAATGTTCAGCTCCTGCGAAGCAAAGCTTTCCGGCAAAAAAATCGGACTTTTCGGTTCCTATGGATGGGGAGACGGAGAATGGATGCATGATTGGGAAGAAAAATGCAAAGAAGACGGTGCAGTTCTTGTATCCGACGGTGTCATTTGCCAGGAAGAACCAGATGACGATGCAGTAGAAAGCTGCAAAGCACTTGGCAAGGCACTTGCATAATCTTATAAAACTGAATATAACGATGCGAGAAGAAGTCGGGAACCGGTGTCAGGTTTCCGACTTTTTGACGAAATGCCTGAAATTTCCGTAATACGTTCACAAAACCTACATAAATCTCTGCTAATATAAAGAAAAAGTAAAACTGTTGATGGAGGTAGGAATAATGGAAGCCCCGAAGATTCTTGTAGTAGATGATGAAAGCCGTATGCGCAAGCTGGTAAAAGATTTCCTTGAGAAGAAAAATTTTCACGTACTGGAAGCCGGTGACGGTGAAGAGGCAATGGACATTTTTTATAAAGAAAAAGATATCGCGCTGTTGATACTTGATGTAATGATGCCGAAGATGGATGGATGGGAGGTGTGCCGTGAAATCCGCAAAAACTCCAAAGTGCCGATCATTATGCTGACAGCCAGAGGAGATGAGCGGGATGAACTTCTCGGATTTGAACTGGGCGTGGATGAATATATTTCAAAGCCGTTCAGTCCGAAAATCCTTGTTGCACGCGTGGAGGCAATCCTTCGAAGAACCGGTCAGGATGCCGGTAATGATGTACTTTCCGCCGGAGGAATTGTAATCGACAAATCTGCACATCAGGCTACCGTAGATGGCAGGCAGATGGAACTGAGTTTCAAAGAATTTGAACTGCTGACATATTTCCTTGAAAATCAGGGAATTGCCCTTTCCAGAGAGAAAATCCTAAATTCTGTGTGGAACTATGATTATTTTGGTGATGCACGTACCATTGACACCCATGTCAAGAAACTGCGAAGCAAAATGGGCGATAAAGGAGAATACATTAAGACTGTCTGGGGAATGGGATACAAATTTGAGGTAGATGCACAATGAAAAAACCACAGAGATCTGGTGTGAAAGAAAAAAAGAAAAAATTTCACCAACTGCGCCTGCAGATCTCCGTCTGGTTTAGCGGGCTTTTACTTCTTTCCATGGTCATAACAACCGTGATCAACGGTCTCTTTCTGGAGCACTATTACATCAGCAAAAAAACGGAGGTGCTGCAGGATGCGGTCAGGAATCTGGAGGATCTTAAAGTTGAAACTGCATCGGACGGAAGCAGCAGTGCAGAAGTTTCAGATGCAATGTTTAAGGACAGCTCCGAGAATAACCTGACCTGGATCGTGATCACTGCGGACGGACAGACCGTATGTGCAGTAGGAAGCAACGAGGATCTTCTGGAAGCACGACTTGTAGGGTATGTGTATGATCTTGATAAGAAGAAAGACCATGCAAAAGTGATTCAGCAGAATGATAGTTATGTGATCCAGCAGGTGAGTGACCGCTTTGCCGGCATGGAATACGTGGAAAGCTGGGGCGAGATGGATAACGGCTGTTATTTCCTGATTCGTACACCGCTGGAAAGCATTCGGGAGAGCGTTTCCATATCCAATAAATTCTATTTCTATGTCGGCATTATGATCATTGTCATCAGTGGCCTTGTAATCTGGTTTGTGACGAAGCGCATCACACGTCCGATCAGCGAATTGACGCTTCTTTCTACGAAGATGAGTGATCTGGATTTTGAAGCGAAATATCAGAGTCATTCCGGCAATGAAATCGATGAACTGGGCGAGAATTTTAACCGGATGTCAGAACAGCTTGAAAAGACAATTTCCGAACTGAAATCCGCGAACAATCAGCTGCAGAAAGACATTGAGAACAAAGAACGAATCGATCAGATGAGACAGGAGTTTCTGAATAATGTATCTCATGAGTTAAAGACACCGATCGCGCTGGTACAGGGTTATGCAGAAGGTCTGAAAGAAAATATTTCCGAAGATCCGGAGAGCAGGGAATTTTACTGTGATGTCATTATGGATGAAGCCGGTAAGATGAACAAACTTGTCCGTAATCTTCTCACTTTGAATCAGCTGGAATCCGGAAGGGATGAGATGACGGTAGAGCGCTTTGATATTGTGAGCGTAATCCGTGGTGTCCTGCAGTCGATGGATATCATGATCCAGCAAAAAGAAGCGAAAGTAAGCTTCAATGCTGATAAGCCGGTTTATGTATGGGCAGATGAATTCAAGATTGAAGAAGTTGTAACGAATTATACAAGTAATGCGCTGAATCATCTGGATGGAGAAAAAGAAATTGAGATTCGTGTATTTACGGAAGGCGACCATGTGAAAGTTACTGTATTTAATACAGGTACGCCGATACCGGAAGCAGATGTCCCGAATCTCTGGAACAAGTTCTACAAGGTAGATAAGGCAAGAACGAGAGAGTACGGCGGAAGTGGTATTGGTCTGTCGATTGTCAAGGCAATCATGGAAGGACTCCATCAGCAATACGGTGTCAAAAACTATGACAATGGTGTTGAATTCTGGTTCACATTAGATAAGAAGAATCAGTAAAACCGTACAAAATGGGACAGATGTGAAGAAATAGCTTTGCATCTGTCTTTTTTTGGGGTATACTTGTAAATATTCGATAAAGACAGGGTGTGAGAGACAATGATTGGAATTATTGATTATGATGCAGGCAATATCCGCAGCGTAGAAAAGGCGCTTGCGTATCTTGGAGAGGAAACCGTTGTTTCCAGAGATCCACAGGTGCTTTTAAAAGCAGATAAGGTGATTCTTCCGGGTGTCGGAAGCTTCGGACAGGCGATGGAGAATCTTCACAGATACAATCTGGTTCCGGTAATTAAAGAAATGGTAAAGAATAACACACCATTTCTGGGAATCTGTCTGGGATTGCAGCTCCTTTTTGAGAGCAGCGAAGAAACTCCGGGAGTAGAGGGACTTGGTATCCTGAAGGGCCGTATATTAAGAATTCCACCGTCGGAGAGGCTTAAGATTCCACATATGGGCTGGAATTCTCTTCATCTTCAGAATGATGGCAGACTGTTTCGTGGTATTCCGGAAGACACGTATGTATATTTTGTACATTCTTATTATTTGCAGGCGGAAGATCCGCAGATTGTCAAAGCTGTGACTGATTACAGTACAACGATCCATGCATCTGTAGAGAAAGACAATGTATTTGCCTGCCAGTTCCATCCGGAGAAAAGCAGCAAATATGGACTGAAAATACTGGAAAATTTTGCAAAGCTTGAAAAGGAGGGGAACTGAGATGTTTACAAAAAGAATCATTCCCTGTCTGGATGTCAATAAGGGACGTGTGGTAAAGGGTGTAAATTTCGTGGATCTCAAAGATGCCGGTGATCCGGTTGAGATTGCGAAGGCCTATGATGCAGCCGGTGCAGATGAGCTTGTTTTTCTTGATATTACGGCATCCTGCGAGCAGCGTGAGACAGTAGTTGATATGGTACGCAAAGTTGCTGCCTGTGTATTTATCCCTTTTACAGTAGGTGGCGGCATCCGCACGGTCGATGATTTTAAGATGCTTCTCCGTGAAGGCGCGGACAAGATTTCAGTAAATTCCGCGGCAATCGACCGTCCGGAATTGATTCGTGAGGCGGCTGAGAAATTTGGCAGCCAGTGCGTGGTACTTGCAATTGATGCAAAGAGAAGACCGGACGGAGGCTGGAATATCTACAAACATGGCGGACGTCTGGATACAGGACTGGATGCCATTGAATGGGCCAGGAAAGCTGAAGCACTCGGTGCCGGTGAAATTCTCCTTACCAGCATGGACTGTGACGGAACAAAAGCCGGATATGACATCGAGCTTACACGTGCGATCGCGGATGCAGTCAGTATTCCGGTCATTGCTTCCGGCGGTGCAGGAACGCTTGAACATTTTTATGATGCACTGACAGAGGGTGGCGCGGATGCCGCGCTGGCAGCATCTTTATTCCATTACAAAGAACTGGAGATCCGTCAGGTGAAGGAGTATCTGGCAGGCAGGGGAATCTCCGTAAGAAGATAAGAGGTGAAGGAAAATGGCTCCTTTGTCAGGAGAATGGCTGGAAGCCCTGAAAGGTGAATTCCATCAGCCATATTATGTAAAATTATATAAAACCGTCATGCAGGAATATCAGTCACGAAAGATTTTTCCTCCGGCAGATGATATGTTCAATGCATTTCATTTTACACCGTTAAGTCAGGTAAAGGTTGTGATACTTGGACAGGATCCGTATCACAATGACGGACAGGCACATGGACTTTGTTTTTCTGTAAAAAAGGATGTAGAGATCCCGCCGTCACTGGTGAACATTTATCAGGAGCTTCATGATGATCTTGGCTGTTATATCCCGGATAACGGTTATCTGGAAAAATGGGCAAGACAGGGTGTACTGATGCTGAACACGGTACTGACTGTGCGCGCACATCAGGCTAATTCACACAGAGGAATCGGATGGGAGCAGTTTACAGATGCGGCGATCCGTATCCTCAATGAGCAGGACAGACCGATCGTATTTCTTCTGTGGGGACGTCCGGCACAGATGAAAAAATCAATGCTCAATAACCCGAAACATCTGATTCTGGAAGCACCTCATCCGAGCCCGCTTTCTGCATACAGAGGCTTTTTCGGATGCAGACATTTCAGCAAGACAAATGAATTTTTAATTCAGAACGGTCTGGAGCCGATTGACTGGCAGATCGAAAATAAAACACAACAGGAAATCAAGGAGTAAACATGGGTCAGAAGAACAATCTTGTAAAAAATGCATCTTTTCTGATGATTGCGGCGATGATCTCGAAGGTCATCGGTCTTCTCTATAAGAGTCCGCTTTCGTCGATCGTAGGCAATATGGGAATGGGATATATCAGTCTTGCCCAGAATGCCTATATGATTCTTCTGATGATCGCCTCTTTCAGTATTCCGCAGGCGGTGTCGAAACTGATTTCAGAACGAATAGCTTTAAAAGATTACAAAAATGCACAGAAGATTTTTCACGGTTCCCTGATCTATGCAGCAATCGTAGGAGGAATTGTGGCGCTGGTGTGTCTGTTTGGGGCGAGATTTATTATCCCGAGCAATCAGCCAAATGCGATACTGGCACTTCAGATTTTATCACCGACAATTTTTCTGTCCGGTATCCTCGGAGTGTACAGAGGATATTTTCAGGCATATCGTAATATGATGCCGACCTCGATCTCGCAGATTCTGGAGCAGATCTTTAATGCGGCAGTCAGCCTGATTGCTGCATGGATGTTTATCAGATATTTTGCAGACGGCAGTGACGGAAGCTTGGCTAAATGGGGCGCAGCCGGTTCGACAGTAGGTACGACTGCAGGTGTTGTCATTGCGCTTTTGTTTATGTTGATGGTATATGGTGTTAACCGAAGGGCAATCCGAAGAAGAGTGGACAGAGACCGTGTCCACAAAGAAGAATCTTATGGAGAGATCCTGAGACTGATCATTCTTATCGTTTCCCCGATCATCTTAAGTTCTTTTATTTACAATATTAACGGCTATCTGAATGGTGTTCTGTATTCTGAAATCATGGGTAAACACGGTGTGGATGCAGATACAATCAGTATGTTATATGCAGAATATGCGACATACTTTATGAGCATCATCAATATTCCACTGACACTTTCCAGCGCGGCACCGACTTCCATGATTCCGGAAGTTTCCGCATTGTATGCGACCGGCGATATTGATGAGACAAGAAGAAGAGTAGATCAGACAGTACAGCTTTCTATGTTCATTTCCATTCCATGTGCGGTAGGGCTTGCCGTACTGGCGCAGCCGATTGTGTCGCTTCTTTTTCATGGAACGAACGGTGTGGCAGGACAGCTCCTTATGATGGGGTCTTTTACCATCCTTCTGAATGGCATGTCTAATATTTCAAACGGTGTTCTTCAGGGAATCGGTAAACCGAAGATCCCGATGATAACAGCAGCTGTGGCACTCGTGGTTGACGTGGTTGTAGTAGTAGTGCTTCTGATGTTTACGAATCTTGGTATTTACGCACTGCTGGTAGCGATGATTGTTTATGCAATCGTGGTATGTGTGCTGAATGATTTCTTTATGAAAAAATATCTGGATTATAAGAATCCGTGGAAAGCAGCATATGTAAGTCCGATCGTTGCATCTGCCGTGATGGGTGTTGTGGCAGCAGGTGTGTATTATGGACTGCATGTACTGCTTCCATCCAATATCATCTGTCTCGGTGTGGCAATCATTCTGGCAGCTATGGCATATTTTCTGGTATACATTCTCGTGGACAAAACAGCATCCGAGAGACTTTCCAGAATGCCGGGTGGTGCCTATCTCGTCAGAATTGCCCAGAAGATCAGACGATAGGTGGAAGATGACCTGATAATAAGAAAAATATGGAATATCTGCTGAACAGAGGGCAGATATTCTTTTTATTTGTAAAGTTTGATAATCAAACAAAGTTACGCCGTGGGATGTGAGACAAATTGTGAAAGTTGGTCATTGTCATTTGTAAAACTTTGTCGTATAATGTTACGGAATTGGATTTTGAAAATACTTTTAATAAGAAGAAACACGTTATATTCATATCTGAAGATACAGATTTATGACGAGGAGGGCGATTTATTGAATACATACACATTGGGAATTGACATCGGATCTACGACAGTAAAGATCGCGATTCTTGATGAAAATGAAAAGCTGTTATTTGCAGATTACGAACGACATTTTGCAAATATTCAGGAGACACTGGCAGATCTTCTGGAAAAAGCACATGCACAGCTGGGAGAGATGACACTCAGTCCGGTAATCACTGGCTCCGGCGGACTGACGCTGGCAAATCATCTGGAAATCCCATTTGTGCAGGAGGTAATCGCTGTATCTACATCCTTACAGAAGATTGCACCGCAGACAGACGTTGCAATCGAGCTTGGTGGTGAGGATGCAAAGATCATTTATTTTGAAGGCGGAAATATTGAGCAGCGAATGAATGGTATCTGTGCCGGTGGTACAGGTTCCTTTATTGACCAGATGGCATCACTTCTGCAGACAGATGCTACCGGTCTGAACGAATATGCAAAGAATTACAAGGCACTTTATCCGATCGCTGCACGATGCGGTGTATTTGCGAAGACGGATATCCAGCCGCTGATCAATGAAGGTGCGACGAAAGAAGACCTTTCTGCATCTATTTTCCAAGCAGTTGTCAATCAGACGATTTCCGGTCTTGCCTGTGGTAAGCCAATCCGTGGACATGTGGCATTTCTGGGCGGTCCGCTGCATTTCCTTTCTGAGTTAAAAACTGCGTTTATCCGTACGCTGAAACTGGACGATGAGCATACGATCGTGCCGGAGAATTCTCATCTGTTTGCGGCTATTGGTTCTGCACTGAATGCAAAAGAGGATGTCAAGGTTTCTCTTATTGAACTGAAAGACAGACTGCGCCACTCCATCAAACTTGACTTTGAAGTAGAGCGTATGGAACCTCTGTTTGCGACAGAACAGGATTATGAAGAATTTAATAAGAGACAGTCTTCCTACAAGGTTACGACGGGAGATCTGGCTTCCTATAAAGGAAACTGTTACCTTGGTATTGATGCAGGATCAACGACGACAAAGACTGCACTGGTAGGAGAGGACGGAAGTCTTCTGTATTCTTTCTACAGCAACAACAATGGAAGCCCACTCAAGACTGCAATTCGTTCTATTCAGGAAATTTATACGAAACTCCCGAAAAAAGCGAAGATTGCTTATGCATGTTCTACCGGTTATGGAGAGGCGCTGATCAAGGCAGCACTCCTTCTTGATGAGGGCGAGGTTGAGACTGTTTCTCATTATTATGCCGCTGCATTTTTTGATCCGGAAGTAGACTGTATTCTCGACATCGGTGGTCAGGATATGAAATGTATCAAGATCAAGAACCAGACCGTAGACAGTGTACAGCTTAATGAAGCATGCTCCTCCGGCTGTGGTTCCTTTATCGAGACATTCGCAAAATCCCTGAATTACAGTGTGCAGGATTTTGCAAAGGCAGCTCTTTATGCAAAACATCCGATTGATCTGGGAACACGCTGTACCGTATTTATGAACTCAAAAGTAAAACAGGCACAAAAGGAAGGTGCAGAAGTATCTGATATCTCTGCGGGTCTGGCTTACTCTGTTATCAAAAACGCTCTTTACAAAGTTATCAAAGTTTCCGATGCGACTGAACTTGGCAGACATATCGTTGTACAGGGTGGTACCTTCTACAATGACGCTGTTCTTCGAAGCTTTGAACGTATTGCCAACTGTGAAGCCATCCGTCCGGATATTGCAGGTATTATGGGAGCTTTTGGTGCGGCACTGATTGCAAGAGAGCGTTATGAAGATGGCAAAGAGACCACAATGCTTTCCATTGACAAGATCAATGAACTGAAATATACAACATCTATGGCGAACTGCCGCGGATGTACCAACAACTGCCGTCTGACGATCAACAAATTCACCGGCGGACGTCAGTTTGTCAGCGGAAACCGCTGCGAACGAGGCATCGGTAAAGAAAAGAACAAAGATCACGTTCCGAATCTTTATGAATATAAATACAAACGACTGTTTTCCTACGAACCGCTCAGTGCGGATCAGGCAACCAGAGGCCAGGTAGGTATTCCGCGTGTCCTGAACATGTTCGAAAACTATCCGTTCTGGTATACATTCTTTACAAAACTGAAATACGAGGTTGTACTTTCGCCGACTTCTACCCGTAAGATTTATGAGCTGGGTATTGAGTCCATTCCAAGTGAATCCGAATGTTATCCGGCAAAACTGGCACACGGTCATGTGAGCTGGCTGATCAAAAAAGGTGTGAAA
>OLQG01001862.1_pt1 | contig 12109 bp, 10 predicted proteins | sample 1672221 | NCBI WGS metagenome assembly OLQG01 (sample SAMEA3136660, study PRJEB25190) | human gut metagenome | biome: human gut; feature: human-associated habitat; material: faeces | place: Austria | collected 2013
CGCATGACGCGCACCTCGCAGCAAGAATGCCGAGGCATTCTTGAACTGTATGATCTGTTTCGATCATTTCTGTCATCTAGCACTTTACTCACAGGCAGACAACATCTTTGTATATTATATCATAAGCATCTGTAAAAAGGAATATCCTAGTGATTATTGATTTAGAAATTGATTTTCTACCATATCCCAGATTTCATCTCTTCCTTGCTTAGTCTGAGAAGAAAATGGAATGATCGTTGTCCCTGGAATCAATTTCAGCCCTTCTCTTAGCACTTTCATCTGCTTCTGCACCTGACTTCTTTTAATCTTGTCGAGTTTCGTTGCTATAATGATTGGATGAAATCCCTGATCAACAATCCACTGATACATTATTCTGTCATTTTCAGATGGTGCATGCCTGATATCAATCAGCAGAAATACTGCTTTCAATTGTGCAGAACTATGAAGATAACGTTCAATCAACTGTCCCCATTTAATTTTTTCCTGTTCAGACACTTTTGCGTATCCATAACCCGGAAGGTCAACAAGATACATTTCATCATTAATACTATAATAATTAATCGTCTGTGTCTTACCCGGAGTCGCTGAAATTCTTGCATAAGATTTCCGGTTCATCAACGCATTAATCAGCGATGATTTTCCTACATTTGATTTTCCAGCAAATGCCACTTCTGGCAATGTATTGTCTGGTAATTTACTTGTGATCCCACAGACAGTTTCTAAATTTACACTTTTTATGATCATGTCATTCTCCTCACGTAAAATAAATCCTTTACCGAACATATTCTACGTGAAAGCCCATTATTTGTCAATGGATACATGATGGAGCGGCTTAGTATTTTTAGTGATCGGAAGGATCTGATACCCTTCTTTTTTCAATGTTTTGATCAGCGGATCTAATGCTTTCACTGTATTTGTTGTCTCATGAAGGTCATGCATTAATACAATACTTGTTTTCTGTCTCCTGACATCCTTTAAAATCTTCTTGTTTAACTGCTGAGGACTTTGTTCAAAATTAACCGCATCTTCATTCAATGCATTCCAGTCAAAATAAAGTAATCCCTTTTTGTTCACATACCGGATATACGGTTTTATATTTTTTGCGCAATGATTACTGCTGCCACCCGGAAACCGGTAAATATATGGCTTTACATCTGTTAGATCATATAAATATTTCTGTAGTTTCATAAGGTCTTTCGAAAATGCACCTACATTCGCATAAATCTGATCATAATTATGACTGTAGGAATGCATTGCCAATGTATGACCTTCTAACACGATTCTTTGATACATTTTCTTGGCATGTTCCGTTTCTTTTCCTACGACAAAGAATGTCGCCTTTACCTTATGTTTCTTTAGAATATCAAGAATCTGTGCCGTATGATCGGATGGTCCGTCATCAAAGGTTAAATAAACTTTCTTTTGATTCAAATTACTGTTGGTTAAAAAGCCACTTTCCCCTTCACCCTGACTTGCAATCTGAAACCAGTATGTCTTTGTTCCCTTCCCTTGTGCCAGAAATGTGAACAGAAGAATCCCTATGATCATATATGCAAAAAATTTCTTTTTCATATTCTTCCTCTTTTCTAATTTTGTAAGATATTCTTTTTCTTTAGAATATGAAATTTCAAAAAATATATTCTGGAATATTTTTCAAACAATGATTGATACACAAAAAGAAAGCAACAGATTTCTCTGCTGCTTTCTCTTTGTGTATTAAGAAGTTTTACAAACTATGTAATTATTATACTTCGAAAATCAGATCTCCGTAACTTGGCATTGGCCAGTCTTCTTTTGCTACTAACATTTCCAGTTTGTCTGCTGGTTCACGTACGGCACTCATATCTGTGAAAATCGTATCATGATAGTAGCGAGCCTGAGCTTCACTTTCTAATGCCTGAGCTTCTGGAATATCAGCTTCTAACTTGTTGATCGCTGCAAACAGATCTTTTAAGTTTGCTGTGATATCTTCTAACAATTTTTCCTGTACAGAGCTGTCAACACCAACTGTCTTTAATTCAGCAACGCCATTTGCAAGTTTTCTCTGGTATTTCATAACTGCTGGAACAATCTGTTTCTTAGCGATATCTAATGTTGCAAGTCCTTCAATGTTAATTGTATTAGAATACTGTTCATATAATACTTCAACACGAGATTCTAATTCTTCTTTTGTGTATACTCCAAATTTCTCAAACATCTTAACTGCTTTATCTGTTGTTAATGTTGGGATTGCATCTACCATGCTGTGTAAGTTTGGAAGTCCTCTTCTCTCAGCTTCAGCTACCCATTCGTCAGAATATCCGTTACCATTAAAGATAACTCTCTGATGCTGTGTTAATAATTCTTTTGTGATCTCGTGAGCTTCCATAGCTACTGCTTCAACTCCGCCTTCTACTTTCTCTAATCTGTCACATACATCTGCAAAGACATCTGCTACGATTGTATTTAATACAACGTTTGGATCAGAGATAGACTGTGTAGAACCTACCATACGGAATTCGAATTTGTTTCCTGTAAATGCGAATGGTGATGTTCTGTTACGGTCTGTTGCATCTTTCTCAAATGCTGGTAATGAATGAACACCAGATGCTAATTTGTCTCCATGTTTGGATTCTGTCGCCTCACCTCTTGTTACAAGCTGTTTTACAACATCTTCTAACTGATCTCCAAGGAAGATAGAGATGATTGCTGGAGGTGCCTCGTTAGCTCCTAATCTGTGATCATTTCCTGGTGTGGAAGCTGACATACGAAGTAAATCTGCATGTTTATCCACTGCTGCAATAATAGATGCTAAGATCAGTAAGAACTGCTGGTTTTCATGAGGAGTTTTTCCTGGATCTAACAGGTTCTTTCCTTCATTTGTTACCATAGACCAGTTGTTATGTTTTCCTGATCCATTGATTCCTGCAAATGGTTTCTCATGAAGTAAGCATTTTAATCCATGACGTCTTGCTACACGTCTCATTGTTTCCATTAATAACTGGTTGTGGTCTGTTGCCACGTTGTTTGAGTTATAGATTGGTGCTAATTCGTGCTGTGCTGGAGCTACTTCGTTATGTTCTGTCTTCGCACTGATTCCAAGTTTCCATGCTTCGATATTTAAATCTTTCATGAATCCTTCGATTCTTGGTTTGATGATTCCAAAGTAATGGTCATCCATTTCCTGACCTTTTGGAGGCATTGCTCCGAATAATGTACGTCCAGTGAAGATCAAGTCTTTTCTCTGTTTATATTTTTCTTCATCAACTAAGAAATATTCCTGTTCTGGTCCAACGGATGTGCTAACACGTTTCACATTCTTATTTCCTAATACATTTAATAATCTTGTTGTCTGGATATCTAATGCCTGCATAGAACGAAGAAGTGGTGTCTTCTTGTCTAATGCTTCACCTTTGTATGAACAGAATGCTGTTGGAATACATAAGATACAAGCATTATCTGTTTCTTTGATGAATGCTGGTGATGTACAATCCCATGCTGTATATCCTCTTGCTTCAAATGTTGCTCTTAATCCACCAGATGGGAATGAAGATGCATCTGGTTCACCTTTGATCAGTTCTTTTCCTGAGAACTCAAGTAAAACTTTACCATCGTCTGTTGGGTTAATGAAAGCGTCATGTTTCTCTGCTGTCACACCTGTTAATGGCTGGAACCAGTGAGTATAATGTGTAGCACCCTTTTCAATAGCCCATTCTTTCATCTCATTCGCAACTACGTCTGCAATTGCTGGATTTAATTCTGTTCCTTCTTCGATTGTCTTTTTCAGATCTTTGTAAACGGCCTTTGGAAGACGTGCTTTCATAACACTGTCGTTAAATACGTGGGATCCGAAGATTTCTGATACATTGATTTTTTCCTTCATAGAGTTCTTCCTTTCTTCTCTTACATTTGAAGCATAATCTATATATTTTTCTTCTATTATCTAACTGATAGTAGAAAAAAAGGGGCGACAAACAATATGAAACTAATTGTTTGACGCCCTTGTCAGTAACTTCACTGGTTATAGGATACAATGATTCTTTTTGAAAATCAAGCCCTTTTTTGTATTTTATCCAGTACTTCTATTTGATCGTTACGGAAACAGTTTTTCCATTTACCTTATTGATTCCTTTTAAGCTGAATTTGTAAGTTGTTCCTACTTTGGCTTTTTTCTTTGTATATGTGATCGTTCCGCCTTTGGTTGTTGTTTTTACTGTCTTATATGCTGCCTTTCCTGCTTTCATCTGCACTTTGTAGCTTGAATATCCTGTGACATTTTTAAATGTTACTTTAACTGTCTTGCTTCCGAATTTGGCTTTGGCTGCATAGGCTTTAAAATATTTCTTTTTGTTTTTCTTTGTTAGTTTGTATGGTTTTACTTTAAATTTGTAGGATGAGTCTTTGTTGACTTTGATCGTCTTTGATGTTTTCTTTCCTACGGTCGTTACTTTTTTGTATTTACCTTTTCCTGCTTTGGCGTAAATGACATAGCCTTTGGCGGATTTTTTCTTTTTCCATGTCAGTTTTACGCTTCTTGTGCTTTTTACTGTTTTTGTGACTGGTTTTTTTGTATCTTCAACTTTTTTGCCTACTGACATAATATATTTAGAATCATTTGCAAAATAAATTGTACCATCTTCATCAACCACTACATCACTCATACATCCTGTATTCTTTATGTCCCCAGTTGGTTCATAAACTGTTTCCAATGTTGCTGATGTTGCATCTTTTGAATCTTCAATTGCATAAATTCCACCTGGTTCATCATTAATTGTGAAATATACACGTACAGAATTTTCCCCTGTTTTTACAATTGTTGGTTCACACTGAGAATAATTAGATAATTCTACTGTATAATTTACTTTATACTTATCAGAACTTACATCTGCAACTGCCATATATCCTTTATCTTGAAATGCTTTTCCTTTTGATCCAGATACATAAACTTTTCCATTATATACTTCTGGTGTAGTTGAGGAATATCCTGTTTCATATAATCTGACTTTTTTCTCATCTTTTAATTTTCCATCAGCTGATACTTTGATACCGTACAGATCATTTGTTCCTGCTACAAAATAAATTGTTCCTGTCATTTCATCATAAGTGATATTACCAGAAAAAGCTTCTCCAATATCCTTTGTATCTGTAACTTTATCATTTGTTGTATCGATCATTGTTAAAGTTCCTGCTGTATCAGAAATAACAATGTATTTTCCAAGAACTACACCTTTTTTCAAATAAAATTTTCCTGTTTTAGATTCTACTACTTTTTTCATTGTTTTTTCTTCATCAGGTTTTGTTTTATCATCATCTGATGTCGTTACAACATAATAAGAAAATGGTGCACCATTATCATACCAATCTGTTGTCTTGGCTGTTGTCCCAAAATATAATTTTCCATTTGTAAATACGAAATCAGAGTTAATTGCATTCTTATTTTCATCTGTAATCCATAAAGATTCTAATGTGTTCTCATCAAATGCCTGTACACGACCATTGTCGTATCCTACATAAACCTTACCATCTCCATATCCAATACTGCTGACATATCCCTGAATATAAGATTCATCACAATATTTCTGTTCTTTTAAAATTGTTCCATCTTTCTTATCAATTTTCATGATACGATGTTTTGCATCATCTGCTACATAAAGGTAGTTTCCAACCAACTTGATCTTAGATACTGTGTTATTTGCATATGTTTTCTCATCAAATGGTTCTCCAACTTTCTTTGCCCACTTAAGCACCGCCTCACTACTACTCTTCGCTGGCTGTACATCCGTCACTGCTGCTTTTGCACTAACCCCTGATGTCATCAGCACGACAACAGACAATGCCACTGCCGCTACACGTTTCATCGTTCTCATAAATTCCTCCTTGTTGTGTCTCATTGATTGATTAGTTTCCTGACTTCTTCATCTTTGAAGAAACCATATTTATATTTAACCCTGTTTAGTTTCTTCACAAAAACAGGTGTTAAAATCCATAAAAATATCACATTCGATACGCAGTATTCAATCGTCACTGGAACCGAAGTTCCTAATACTGCCACATACCGCATCCACTGAAATCCATCTCCTGCTGCCAGAAGTGTCCAGATATCCATCACAAAAGAATATGAAATTCCTGAAAGAATCCCAAAAATCGTTAACAGTATCTTACTGTTTTCCAACCATTTTCTCTGATTTAAAATTCCTGAGATCCATCCGATCATTCCCCATGCAAGCATCTGAAATGGAGTCCATGGTCCTTGTCCAAAAAAGAAGTTCGATACCACAGCACTTAAAGATCCACATAAAAAGCCAGATTCTCTTCCAAATGCCATACCACAGATGATCACCATTGCACTAACTGGTTTAAATCCTGGTGAAAATGCAAATAACATTCTGGATGCAACCGTCAATGCGATCATCGCCGCAAGCACGACACTTTCTCTTGTCTGCGGTTTCTTCTTTTCATATTTAAAATAGTATGGAATACATGATATACACACCATAAAAATGATCACCGCATTTAACATACGCTTACCACCTCCTGTGGCAGAATGATCACTTTCTCAAAATCTCTCGTAATCTTTGCACACTCTGTCGTATAGAAATAATTTTGTGCAAAAAACTTGGATGGCTCATCAATTCCTTCAATTTTCCCATCAAACATCATTCCAACGCGGTCAGCATACTCAGCACAAAATTCCAGATCATGCGATACGATAAATATCGTTTTTCCCTGATCTGTAAGTTTGCGTAAAAGTTCTCCAAACTTCCTGCTGTGTTCCCGATCCATTCCTTTGGTCGGCTCATCTAGCAGCAAGATTTCTGGATCTGCAAGTAATACTTTGATCAACGCTGCCATCTGCTGCTGTCCTCCACTTAGATCATATGGATGTGACTTCTTTTCTCTCATTAGATCCGCCATTTCCAATAATTTATCGATTTTTACTTCTTTTTCTTTTCCCATCTCCAAAAGGTCTTCAAACAACTGATCTTTTACAAACAATAGTGTTGGATCTTGTGGCATATAGACGATTTTTTTCTTGCATTTTAATTTTCCATCAAATTTCATCTGCTTTACCATACAAGAAAGAAGCGTTGATTTTCCACTTCCATTTGCTCCGACAGCTGCAAAGATTTCACCTTCTTTAACTTCGACTGACAGATTCGAAAGAACATCTTTTTCTTTCTCATACCCTGCATATAAATGTGAAATTGAAAGAACTGTTTTTCCTTCAAAATGTGTTTTCTTTATCAACTGATATTCTTTTTTCCTGATCTGTTCTCTTGCTTCTTCCATCGAAAAGGTCAGTTCTATCTGAAATTTCTCTTCTAGCCGAAGAATCTGTGGCAGAGACTGTTCCAATGGATGATGTATTTTTTGAAGATGTCTTGCAACCTCTTTCGGATTTCCCTGTTCGATAACTTTTCCATCATCTAAGATCACACATTCATCTGACATTTCCATCACATCTTCCAAGTTATGCGATGTTAAAATAATCGTTAAACCAAATTCTTTATGTAATTTCTGAAGCATCACAAGAAAATCTTTCCTTGCCGCTGGATCTAACTGTGCGGTCGGTTCATCTAAGATCAATACTTTTGGATGCATTGCCATAACTGCTGCCAGATTCACCAATTGTTTTTGTCCGCCAGATAGCTTGTCTGTATCTTCATGATATATTTTCTGCAGATCAAAATAATTAACGATCTCGGCTACTGTTCGCTTCATCTGTTCATAAGGCATTCCGAGATTCTCAAGTCCAAATGCGATCTCATGCCATACGGTATCCATTACCATCTGGGCTGATGGATTCTGAAATAAATACCCAACTTCTTTTACAGACTGCAAGTCTTTCAATTGTTCTATTTCCTGCCCATCATATAAAACTTTTCCAGATCTTTTACCTTTGGGCAGCAGTTCTTTTTTTAAATGTCTTAACAACGTCGTCTTTCCACTGCCGCTTGGCCCTGCGATCAGAGTGATCTTTCCTTTTTTAATTTTTAATGATACTTGCTCTAGAGAATTTCTATCCGATAACATATATCGAAATGTTAAATTATTAATTTCGTACATCAAAATTCTCCTTCCACATGCATGGTAATAAAAACTGAAATCCCATCATAAGCAACCACAACAGATCTCTCATCTGAAATGCTGGCATAATGATCATCGGATAAAAGAAAAATCTGGAATAATAGTGGATGTATGCCCAGAGATTTAATATCGTCAAAATCACAATCTCCACGATATGAATCCAGTCATTTCTCTCCCACCTAAATAAATGAAAATGCGTTCGTTTCCCAATTCCATAACCTCTTGCACTCATCGAATCCAACTGATCCATCGAAGACTCAAATGCCCATGTCGTTTCCATTGACACTGTATTCATGACACGCTGTACAGCCTGTTCTGATTTTAAGGATTTTCGTGTGTTTAAAATCTTCTTTGCATGGTTTTGATATCTTGGGATCAATCCAAATGCCATGGATGTTACGACACCAAGTTTAGGGAAGAATCTGCCTGATAAATAGATCCACTGCTCTTTCTTTATATATTGGTTAAAGATTGAAAAGACCAGTAAAAGATTTACTAATACACATCCGTAATGAATTCCATAAAGCAATGCTTCTTTCGTGATCCTTATGTGTGTGTCTGCATACAGGATTGTTCTTCCTCTTTGTACAAATAATGGATTCGTTACAGCCACGATCAAGATCAAAGCAATCAACGGAAAAAACTTTTTCAAACTCCGATTATGATAAAAGTACAATAGGCATAAACAGATCATCTGCACTCCTGTCATCCATGGATGTCTGCTAAATGGTGCCAGCAAAAACATTCCTGCAAAATAAGTAAATACGACGAACGGATGGGCTCTTTTTAATGCCTTGATCATCTACAGATCTCCTCTAACACAGGTATACAGCCATTCCACTTTATCCCCATCATGAAGCTTACATTTCCCTGCCATATAGTTTGGAAACTTACCATTGACACGGTACATCCATCCACTGTTTTTTCCACAATCAAATTCGTATAAACCGTCAATTCCTGCTACATATCCTTTAGAAATATCAATATCTACTCCTGTTCTTTTGAGAACATCCATCACGGTATCGCCTTCTTCAAACTCCATCTTCTTCTCATAAATTTTCCCGCCAGCTGGAACTTGGTAATTGGATTGCAATGCACTTTTATTAGAGAGAACTGTTTTACAGCTGATCAGAAATTCACAAGATTGTTCTTGTTTTGCTTCTGTTGTCTGATTCTCTGCCGTCTGTACTGTTGATTCATTTTTACTGGCTGTTGTTGTTTTTGTTGTTTCTTTTGTATTCTTTGTTGTCTTTTCTTTTGTTTTTTTCTTCTTTACTTTTTTCTTTTTAGCTGTTGTTGTGCTTGTCTCTTTCTTTTTTGCTGTACTACTTTTTGTCTTTTTGCTGTTTTTCTTACTCTTCTGTGATTTCTTTTTATCTTTTTTCTTTTCTTTTTTCTTTTCTTTTTTACTTGTTGTCTTTGCTGCTTCTGTCTGCGTTGCATTCTCTTTTGCTGCCGTTGTTATCTGTGCCTGATCTTTTGTATCTTTCTTCTGTGCATTTGAACAGGCTATCATCGATACTGCCATCAATGCAGAAATCAGCCATACCATATATTTTTTCATAAAAAATAGATCCTCCCACGTATACAGCATAAAAGGATCTACTCTAGCTTATTTACATAACAAAAAGACATGCATTCTTATTCATTTCTAAAAAGACTACATTTTATCATCTTATCTTTTGTCATTCTGACACCATGAGGACGACTTCGTCACTCACAAAGTATATCCTTAGATCATGGCAAGTATTCCGGCTTAAGATCTGCATATACAGATTACCATGAAATTATGCGTTTCTTTTTATTATGTATTATTTGTTATTTGATTGTCAAGATTTTCGAGTGTTTAATAGGATTTCGATGCTTGTTACGATACCTCTTTGATATCTCATAGTTTCATCTGTTTCCCTGTTGGATCAATACGGTAATCTCTTCGATAGATCAATCTTGACACTGGTACGAACTCATATCCTTTTGCTTTGATATTTTTAATGATCTGTTTTAATGCCTGTTTGGTACATTTCGTTCCTGTATGCATCAGAATGATACTTCCAGGTGATAAATTTTTGTGTTCGCAAACTTTCTTAATTAACTGTTCTTTCGTTGGTTCTTGCCAGTCTAGGCTGTCTACGTTCCATTGGATCATATAATAGTTCATTTTTCTTGCATTCCTTACGACGGATTCGTTGTAATCTCCATATGGTGCCCGGAAAAGATCTATTTTGATACCTAACAATCCTTGAATCTTCTGTGTCACTCCTTGAATTTCTTCCTGCTGCTGTTTGTCTGTTAATTTTGTCATGTATTTATGATGATCTCCATGACTTGCAATATCATGTCCTTCCTCATAGATTGTTTTGATATCAGCTGGATATTTGCTGATCCAGTCTCCACAGAAGAAAAAGGTTGCTTTTACATTTTCCTGTTTTAATATTTTGAGAATCTGTGGTATATCTTCATTTCCCCATGCAGTATCAAATGTCAGTGCTATTTGTTTTTTCTGTGTATCTACACAATAGATTGGAAGTTTTTCCTCTTGCATTTCACTCCAGACATAAATGTTGTTTTGTATAAATTCTCTGGCGGGCTGGATACTGTCACTGTTTGTAAACCAGACTACTGTTAAGATCAGAAAGATCATGATCGTGATTTTTCGAAGCATTTTTCTGCTCCCTTTGTTTTTATCATTTTATGAATTCCTGTATAAAAAAAGAATCCTGCCTACACAGAATTCTTTTTCTTATCTCAATTGATATTCTTTATTTTACCTGCCCCTTCTGAATGATGGATACAATATTTAAATCCTTATCTAAAACTACTGCATTCGCATATTTTCCTTCTTCAAGGCTTCCATATTTATCATCAATTCCAATGGATTTTGCTGGATTCAGAGTTGCACATCGGACTGCACTTTCGAATGGAATATGCATTTCTTTGACTACCGTTCTCATACAATCCATTAGGTTTGTTGCAGAACCTGCGATGGCTCCTCCTTCGGTCAGTGTTGCAACGTTTCCTACTACAGTCACTGGCTGTCCGCCTAATTCATACTGTCCATCTTCCATTCCCGTTGCCATCATACTGTCACTGATCAGTACGATCCTCTTGTCTGTAAACATTTCAAAGGTTGCTCTGACACAGGATGGGTGAATATGAACTCCATCGCAGATCAGTTCTACATAACAATCACTGTCTCTTGCTGCTCCAATAACCCCCGGTTCTCTATGATTTAACGGCGGCATAGCATTATACAAATGTGTGATATGATCGGCACCTCTTCTGATTGCTTCACTTGCTGTATCATAATCAGCCATCGTATGTGCAATTGATACATGTACTTCATCTTTCACTTGATTGATAAAATCCATAGCTCCTTCAGTCTCTGGAGCAAGATCCACTAATTTGATCAATCCACCGGCTGCTTCCTGCAGTTTATGGAATAATTCAACATCTGCCAGCTTGATGTCCTCTTCTTTCTGTGCACCTTTTTTCTCTTTGTTTATAAAAGGCCCTTCCATATTGATCCCGACAAAATCTGCACCTTTTCCATTCTTATGTCCTTTTGCTGCCTTCATTGCCTGAAATAGTTCTTCTTCTGGAATCGTCATTGTCGCAGGACAGATTGCCAATACTCCATTAGCTGCTTCATAATCAGCCAGTGCCTGAATGGATTCTTCGGTTCCATCGCACATATCATGTCTGACGCATCCATGAAAATGAATATCGACAAGTCCCGGTATCACATAACATCCTTCAGCTTCTACTTCTTTGTTGTCCGTTGTTTCTTTCGCTACGTATTCTCCTTCTACATAGAGATCTTTTTTCTCAAATTTTCCTTCTGGTGTGAATACCAGTCCATTTTTTATAATCATTATATTACCTCGATTTCCGTTACCCATTTGTATTGTTCTTTCTGATTCTATTTTAGCAGTCTGATACTATACAATCAAATAAAACAGGGCTTTTTTGCCCTGTTTTACTGAAACTGATTCTTCCTTCACGGTGCATTTTTGTTTGATCATATTTTTGAATGTACTTTCAA
>OLQG01001868.1_pt1 | contig 12081 bp, 9 predicted proteins | sample 1672221 | NCBI WGS metagenome assembly OLQG01 (sample SAMEA3136660, study PRJEB25190) | human gut metagenome | biome: human gut; feature: human-associated habitat; material: faeces | place: Austria | collected 2013
CAGGTCTTGGAGTTGTAGCTTATGGGATGTTCGTTATGGATAAGATGGATAAGACTACGCTGAACACAGATGATCTTAATATTTATAAGAGTACAGGAGATTATACGAATATTGCATTATTTGGTCTGGATTCCAGAGAAGGCGAGCTGGATGGCGGAGTACAGAGTGACTGTATGATGATAGCCAGTATTAATAATAAGACCAATGAGGTGAAATTAATTTCACTCTATCGAGATACACTTTTGAAGCAGGAAAATGGGAAATATCAGAAAGCTAATTCTGCATACCGTATGGGAGGACCAGCCGAAGCAATTGCGCTACTGAATCGTAATTTAGATCTTGATATTGAAAAATATATCAGCGTCAACTTCAATGCATTGGCAGATATTATAGATGCGTTGGGCGGAATTGATCTTGATTTTACAGAAGATGAAATTAAATATACCAATATGTATTGCGATGAAACTGAAATTGTAGTAGGTCGTGAAACTTCCAGACTTAAAGGAGCAGGAACACATCACGTAGATGGTATTCAGGCAGTAGCGTATACGAGAATTCGATATACAAGTGGAATGGATTTTGAGAGAACACATCGTCAGAGAATTGTATTAGAAAAAATAGTTGAAAAAGCACAGAGCGCAAACGTGATTACATTGAACAAGTTGATTAATGAAATCGTTCCACAGATTTCTACAAATCTGACAACAGGTAATTTCCTGGCGCTTGCATCAAAAGCAACAAATTACAAACTTAGTGATATGTCTGGATTTCCGTTTGAAGTGACAACATGTGACAATGTAAAAGGACACAAAGGGTCTTATGTCGCTCCAGTTGGATTGGCTAAAAATGTAACAGAATTACATCAATTTTTATTTGGAAAAGAAGAATATGATCCTTCTGATGAAGTGAAAGAAGCAAATGATGCAATTATAGAATTGACAGGGGTTGATCCGAAAACTTATAAAGAGACTACAGACTTTACTTATAAGAGTGGAGGAGAAGAATCAGATACTTCAGAAAAGCAAAATAGTAAATAAAGGGGAATTTTAAATGCAGGTAGATGTAATTATTCCAACATACAGACCAGGAAGTGAGTTTGGACAATTAATTAGCAAGTTACAAAAGCAGGAATATCCGATTCATAAAATTATCATAATTAATACGGAAGTAGGAGAATTCCCACAAATGCTTGAATCAGAACCATATCAGATTGAAGTTACTCACATCAGACAAGAAGAGTTTGATCATGGGGGAACAAGAAATATGGGAGCTAGTATTTCACAGGCAGATATTGTTCTCTATATGACGCAGGATGCGATTCCGGCAGATAATCAGTTGATCGAAAGATTTGTGGAAATATTTAAAAGTAATCCAGAAATTGGGATTGCATATGGAAGACAATTGCCAAGAGAGGATTGCAATATAATAGAAAGATATACAAGAAGGTTTAATTACCCGGAAAAGAGCAGAATCAAATCAAAAGTTGATTTATCACAGCTTGGAATTAAAACATTTTTTTGCTCAGATGTATGTGCAGCTTATCGAAGAAACTATCTTTTGAGTGCAGGAGGATTTGAAGATCCAACTATATTTAATGAAGATATGATTTTTGCCGGAAAGAGGATATTAGCTGGAGATAAGGTGGCATATGTGGCAGAAGCGAAAGTGATACATTCACATAATTATACGGGAAGTCAGCAATTTCATCGTAATTTTGATCTTGCAGTGTCACAGGCACAACATCCGGAAGTGTTTGAAGGAGTTCCGTCAGAAGGAGAAGGAATCCGTATGGTAAAAGCGACTGCAAAATACCTGATCCGGAGCGGACAGCCTTTGGAAATATGGAATTTGATATATCTGTCAGGATGTAAATATATGGGATATTTCTTGGGAAAGCGATATGAAAAATTACCAAAATGGCTCGTATTAAAATGTACGTCAAGTCCAAAATACTGGAAAAATCTTAAGAAACACAATTTCTGTTGAAATTTGTAAAAAAATAGGATATTATTAATCTGTTTAATTCTGTTCAATGAAAGGAAGTTTCGATGGTTAAGAAAAGAAGAAGTAATCGTAAGGTACATAGAGGTAGAAGAAAAAAAAGAGGATTTTCTACCTGGTCGTTAGGTAAGAAGATAGGCGTGATTGCTGTTAGCATACTATTAGTACTCGTGATTGGTGGAGGAGCAGCGGCAGCTGCTTATGTGACCAGCAAGGTGGACAAGATGGAAGTCCAGAAGCTAGATGTGAATAAGCTGGAAATTAATAAAGAAGTAGAACATAAGACGGGATACTTAAATGTTGCGTTATTTGGAGTAGATTCCAGAGAGGCTTCTTTGGGGAAAGGTACCAGAAGTGATACAATCATGATCGCAAGTCTGAATCAGGAGACTGGAGAAGTAAAGATTAGTTCCGTATATCGTGATACGATTTTGCAACAGTCAGATGGTACATACAATAAAGCGAATGCAGCATATTCCTTTGGAGGAGTAGAAGAGGCAGTTGCACTGTTGAACAAAAATCTGGATTTGAATATTGAACATTATGTTGCAGTGAATTTTAATGCTATGATTGATGTGATTGATACACTTGGTGGTCTGGATATTGAACTTACGGAAGAAGAAGTTAAGTATACGAATATGTATTGTGATGAGACTGCTGTAGTAACAGGACGTCCATTTGAAGAAGACCTGGTTGGTGCTGGGGTGCATCATCTAGATGGTGTTCAGGCTACTTCTTTCTGTCGTATTCGTTACACGAAAGGCGATGACTTCAAAAGAACTGAGCGTCAGCGCTTTGTGATTGAGAAGATTGTAGAAAAATTACAGGCAGCTAATCTTGCAACAATCAATAAAATTGCAGACGACGTATTTGCAGAGGTAGGTACTAACTTTACATTACCGGAAATTCTTTCTTATGCAAAAGATTTTAAAAAGTATAAATTGGGAGAAACTACGGGATTCCCATTTAATAAATCAACTGGAACATTAAGCGGAATTGGAAGTTCCGTACTTCCTACTGATTTAGCAGGAGATGTGCAACAGCTTCATCAATTCTTCTTTGGAGATGATGGCTACACCCCATCAGATGTTGTGCTGAGCATTGATGCAGGTGTTAAAAAGAAAGCAACTGATGTTGGTAAAGGCACAACAAAAGATAATGACAGTTATTACGATAACAGCTCCAACAGTTCTTCTAAGGGTTCATCAGGAAGTAGTTCCAATAAATCTTCAGGAACTTCAAGTAGAGGCTCTGGTAGCGGCAATTCCTCTGGCAGTAGAAGCTCCGGTGGCAGTAAATCAGACAGCGGATCAGGCGGCGGCTCCGGCAGCGGTAGTTCAGGCAACAGCGGTTCCGGTGGTGGAAGTGAATCTGGTGGAAGCGGTTCTGGTGGCAGTAGTTCCGGTGGCGGAAGTGAATCTGGTGGAAGCAGCTCCGGCGGCGGAGAATCTTCCGGTGGTGAAAGTGCAGAATAATGTATAACCATTCTTAAAATACAGAAACTATAGAAAAAAGAGGTAAAGTACATGAAGTTTTTAAAGAAAGTACTGGCTGCAGTTGCCTGTGTATGTGTGCTGGCTACCAGCGTGACACTGACATCCCATGCAGCTGGCGGTAGAATTTCTTTTGCAGATCCGAGTACGGCTGTGGGAGATATGGTAGACGTAAAATGTGTTTTAAAATCCAGCAGTGGATCTCTTGGAAGTTCATCAGTAACACTTTCTTATGATGCCAGTGCATTGAAGTTTAATTCCGGTGATGGAGTGACCGGTGGTGATGGAACCCTGACATACTCAGGAAATGGCGGCTCTTCAGAAGTGTCATTTACCATGACATTCCAGGCACTGAAAGAAGGTTCTACAGAGATTACGGTAGCATCTCAGGATGTGAAATCCAGTTCTGGTTCAGAGGTTAAGCTGACAGAAGGAAAATCTACAGTGAAAATCGCTGCCGGAGATCCTTCTAAGATCGTGGATGATACTCAGGCAGCAGAAAGTGCTGACACAGCAGCTAGTGGCGATGTTACAGTTAAGGTGAACGGTACATCTTATACGCTGAGTGATTTTGTAGAAGCTTCTGTTCCAGCAGGATTTAAAAAGACAACAATGAATTATGAGGGCGCTGACCGCCCAATGGCTTATAACGAGACAAATGGTGTTTACCTTGCTTATCTGACATCAGCGGATGGTAATTCCAATTTCTTCTTATATGATGATTCAAATGCAACATTTGCACCATATGAAGAGATTGATATTTCCGATACAACAACGATTGTTCTGTTAAGTGATACAAGTGTGAAGCTGCCATCTAATTATGCGCAGACAACACTGACGCTGAACGGACAGGAATTCCCTGTATGGCAGAATAAAGACAAAGATGGATTCTATCTGATGTATGCTGTAAACAACAATGGTACGAAGAATTTCTACGAGTATGATTCTCAGGAGAATACGTATCAGAGATGTGATGTAAAGCAGGATACCGGAGCAAGCAATGCTAAGAAAAAGGCAAATGGCTTCTTTGACAAGATGCAGAATGTGATTGACGGACATTTTAAAGTATTTGCGATGATCTTTATTGTTATTTTACTTCTTCTCATTATCCGTTTGATTGTGGTTCGTGTGAAGCTTCGTAACCGTGATATTGAGTTGGATGACCTGTATGATGAGTATGGAATCGACTTAGAAGAGGAAGAACCGGAACCGGCTCCGAAGAAGATAAATAAAAAGAAAGCTCAGCCGGCTCCGAAAAAAGGCAAAAACAAAAAAGTCGTAGACGAAGATGATTTCGATGACTACGATGATGACGAATTTGGCGATGATGACGATGATGATGACGATCGTTATGATAGCAAGCGTTATGATGACGAAGATGATTATGCAGATGATGACTTTGAAGAAGAGAAATTTGATGAAGTCAGAGAAGCACCGCTTCGTACAGTGAAATTCGATGATTTTAATACCATTACGGATATGTCTTTATATGAAGATGAGAACTTCGAATCATTTGTGATGGATGAGGAAGAAGAGGATGATATGGTAGATGATTTAGATGATCTGCTCAGTGAGCGCCCGAAGGAGAGACGCAGCCATTCTGAGAAGGATGACACATTCCAGGTGGATTATATTGATCTGGATTAATAAGAGTGAAATGAGTAACCAGGGAGGAATGCATAATGTAAGATGCATTCCTCTCTTAATAAATGGAACTTAAAAGGCATAAATGGAGTTTGAAAGGCATAAATGGAGCTTAAAAGGCAGCAGGAGGGATTATGTACGATTATATTATTGTAGGGTCTGGGCTTTATGGAGCAATCTTTGCCCATGAGGCTATGAAGGCAGGAAAGAGCTGTCTCGTTGTAGAGAGGCGTTCGCATATCGGTGGAAACATTTATACAAAAGAGATGGAAGGAATCCAGGTGCATCAGTATGGAGCACATATTTTTCACACAAGTAATAAAGAGGTGTGGGATTACATTGGACAGTTTGCAACATTTAACCGTTATACGAACTGCCCGGTGGCATATTATAAAGGCCAGATGTACAATATGCCGTTCAATATGAATACATTTCATAAGATCTGGGGTGTGATCACACCGGCAGAGGCGAAGGATAAGATTGAGGAACAGGTGAAGGAATATGGCGTGAAGGAGCCGAAGAACCTGGAAGAGCAGGCAATCAGCCTGGTTGGAAAAGATATTTATGAGATCCTGGTTAAGGGGTACACTGAGAAGCAGTGGGGAAGGCGTGCGACAGAGCTGCCGCCGGAGATCATTAAGAGACTGCCGGTCCGCCTGACTTATGATAACAATTATTTTAATGACCTTTATCAGGGGATTCCGGTGGGAGGCTACACGCAGATCATTGAGAAGATGCTGGAAGGCGCCAAGGTCCGCCTGAATGTGGATTATCTGAAAGAAAAAGAAAATCTTCGCCCACTCGGTAAAAAAGTAGTGTATACTGGACCTGTAGATGCATATTTTGACTATTGTTTTGGTGAATTAGAATATCGTACGGTCCGTTTTGAGACAGAGATTCTGGATACGGACAATTATCAGGGAAATGCGGTGGTCAATTATACAGAGTATGAAGTTCCATATACAAGAATCATTGAGCATAAGCATTTTGAATTTGGAACCCAGGAGAAGACCGTTATTTCCAGAGAGTATCCGGTGACATGGAAGAAAGGGGACGAACCTTATTATCCGGTCAATGATGAGAAGAATACAGCACTTTATGCAAAATACAAAGAGCTGGCAGAGAAGGAAGAGAACGTAATCTTTGGAGGACGTCTGGGACTTTACCGTTATATGGATATGCATCATGTAGTGGATGCGGCGTTACAGGCTGTAAGAGAAGAAATGAAATAAATGATAACGAGGTTAGAAACCGGGTATCATCAAAGGAAGATAATGAACGTAAAGAAGGAGAAAGTATTATGAAATGGAAGCAGTTTCGTTTAAAAACAACGACACAGGCGGAGGATATTGTGAGCAGTATGCTGGCAGATCTTGGAATTGAAGGTGTGCAGATTGAGGACAAGATCCCGCTTACAGAACAGGATAAGGAGCAGATGTTCGTGGATATTCTGCCGGATATCCCAGATGATGACGGAACAGCATATTTAACATTTTATCTGGATGAGGAAGAAGATGTGGCGCCGGTTCTTATGAACGTGAGAAAAGAACTGGAAGATATGCGTGCATTTCTTGATGTTGGGGAGTGTACTATTGAGGAATCTGAGACGGAAGATGTAGACTGGGTCAACAACTGGAAGCAGTACTTCCATCAATTCTATATAGACGACATTCTTGTAATCCCATCCTGGGAAAAAGTAAAGCCGGAGGACAGTGACAAGATGGTCATTCACATTGATCCGGGTACAGCGTTCGGAACAGGTATGCATGAGACGACACAGCTTTGCATCCAGGCGTTGAAAAAATATGTGACATCCGAGACGGAGATTTTAGATGTTGGTTGTGGAAGCGGGATTCTTGGAATGCTGGCGCTTAAGTTCGGGGCAAAGCATTCTCTTGGAACAGATCTTGATCCATGCGCCATTGATGCGACTCACGAGAATATGGAAGTGAATGGGATCCGCAAGGATCAGTATGAGGTCATGATCGGAAATATCATTGATGACACGGCTGTTCAGGATGCGGTTGGATATGAAAAATATGATATTGTAGCAGCAAATATTCTGGCAGATGTCCTTGTTCCGCTGACGCCGGTCATCATTCATCAGATGAAGCCGGGTGCTGTATATATTACAAGTGGAATTATCGAAGATAAAGAAAATGTTGTAGTAGAAGCTGTGAAGGCTGCCGGGCTGGAAGTTCTGGAAGTGAATCACCAGGGCGAGTGGGTATCTGTTGTAGCAAGAAAGAATGCCTAGAGGAGTAAAGAGAAATGCAGCATTTTTTTGTAGATGCCTCTCAGGTATCGGAAGAAACAATCCGGATCGAAGGCACTGATGTGAATCATATGAAAAATGTGCTCCGTATGCGGATTGGTGAGGAAGTGACGGTCAGTGACGGTCAGGGAAAAGAATATCTCTGCCAGGTTCTGGATCTTGAAGAGGAGCAGGTGCAGTTGAAAATCGTAGAGACGAAAGCTTCAGATGCGGAACTCCCATCAAAGATCTATCTGTTTCAAGGTCTTCCGAAGCAGGAGAAGATGGAATTGATCGTGCAGAAATGTGTGGAGCTTGGGATTTATGCGGTTGTCCCGGTGTCCATGAAGCGGTGTGTGGTGAAGCTGGATGCAAAAAAAGGGGCGAAGAAAGTGGAGCGTTGGAATACAATTGCAGCCAGCGCAGCCAAACAGTCCGGGCGGGGGATCGTGCCGGAAGTGATGTCTGTGAAGACTTATAAGGAAGCCCTTGAGATGGCAAAAGATTTGGATGTTGTATTGGTGCCTTATGAGTGTGCAGAAGGTATGGACCACACAAAGAAACTGATACAGTCTATAAAGCCGGGACAGTCTGTTGGAATATTTATCGGACCGGAAGGCGGATTTGATCCGGATGAAATTGCGCTTGCATGTGAGATGGGCGGTCAGGTCATAACTCTCGGAAGGCGTATTTTACGGACAGAGACAGCGGGACTTGCGCTATTATCTGTGCTGATGTTTCAACTGGAGCAAGTTACATATTAAATTGCAGGGACATATATTGATGATAAGAAGAGACAGTGATCAACTGTTATTGGAAAAAAGAAAACAGGAAGTGAGATAGAATGAAGGAAGTATATCTGGACAATTCTGCTACGACGAGAGCATACCCGGAAGTGGGAGATCTGGTCCGTAAGGTATTGTGTGAAGATTATGGAAATCCATCTTCCATGCACCGTAAGGGCGTGGAGGCTGAAAAATATATAAAAGAAGCGAAAGAGACATTTGCAAAGCTTTTAAAGGTGCAGGAGAAAGAAATCTTTTTTACCTCCGGAGGTACGGAAAGTGATAATCTGGCATTGATCGGGGCAGCAAAAGCGAATCGAAGAGCAGGGAATCATCTGATCGCATCCGGAATTGAGCATCCGGCGATCATTAATACGATGCGCTATCTGGAAGAGGAAGGATTTCGTGTTACATTTCTTCCGGTGGACCGCTTTGGAAGAATCAGTCTGGATGCACTGAAGGATGCACTCTGTGAAGACACAATCCTTGTATCTGTGATGTATGTGAATAATGAGGTGGGATCCGTACAGCCGATCCAGGAGGCTGCCAGCATGGTAAAAGCGTATAACAAGAACATTTTGTTCCATGTGGATGCCGTGCAGGGATTTGGAAAGTATCACATTTACCCGAAGCGCCTGAAGGTGGATATGTGTTCCATCAGTGGACATAAGATTCATGGACCAAAAGGAATCGGAGTGCTTTATATTGATGAACATGTGAAGATAAAACCAATCGTATTTGGCGGTGAACAACAGAAAAATGTCCGTTCCGGTACGGAAAATGTACCTGGAATTGCAGGGATTGGTCTTGCTGCGAAGATGATTTATGAAAATCTGGATGAAAAAGTTGCAGCGATGCGTGCGATGAAGGAGCATTTTATTGAAGGCGTGAAGCAGATCCCGGATACGACCATCCATGGTCTTTATGATGAGACCAGTGCGCCACACATTATCAGTGTTGGATTTGCGGGAATCCGAAGCGAGGTTCTTCTGCATGCGCTGGAAGATAAAGGCATCTATGTATCCAGTGGTTCTGCATGTGCTTCCAACCATCCGCAGATCAGTGGCGTGTTAAAAGGAATCGGAGCCGGTCAGCAGTTTTTGGATGCAACGCTTAGATTCAGTCTTTCTGAATTTAATACGATGGAAGAGATTGACTATACATTAGATACTCTGTATAATATAGTACCGATGCTTAGAAAATATACCAGACATTAGAGATAAATGAGGAGAAGATCGATGAGATTTCATACATTTTTATTGAAATACGGGGAGATTGGTATCAAAGGAAAGAACCGTTATCTTTTTGAAGATGCTCTTGTAAGACAGGTGCGTTATGCGTTAAAGGATGTAGACGGGAACTTTGATGTCCACAAATCCCAGGCAAGAATCTATGTGGACTGTGAGGGTGATTATGATTACGAGGATACGGTGGAACATTTGAAAAGAGTGTTCGGACTGGTCGGAATCTGCCCGGTTGTCCGTATGGAGGATAAAGGTTTCGAGGAATTGAAAAAAGACGTGGTAGCTTATATGGCAGAGATGTATCCGGACCGCAACTTTACATTTAAGGTAGAGTCACGCCGTGCCAGAAAGTCATATCCGAAGAACTCTATGGAAATAAGCCGTGACCTTGGAGAGGCGATTCTCTATGCGTTCCCGGAGATCAAAGTAGACGTACATCACCCGGATGTATTGGTAAATGTAGAAGTGAGAAATGAAATCTATGTTTATTCTGAGATTATTCCAGGAGCAGGCGGAATGCCGGTAGGAACCAATGGAAACGCTATGCTTCTGTTATCCGGTGGGATTGACAGCCCGGTCGCAGGCTATATGGTATCCAAACGAGGAGTTGGTCTTGAGGCAACTTATTTCCATGCACCGCCGTACACAAGTGAGCGTGCAAAGCAAAAAGTTGTTGATCTTGCGAAGATTGTGGCAAGATATTCCGGACCGATCAAATTACATGTTGTGAACTTTACAGATATTCAGTTGTATATTTATGACAAATGCCCGCATGACGAGCTGACTATTATTATGCGCCGCTATATGATGCGTATTGCGGAAGAATTCGCAAGACGTGATGGCTGCCTTGGACTGGTGACGGGAGAGAGTATCGGACAGGTGGCAAGTCAGACTATGCAGAGCCTGGCTGCAACGAATGATGTATGTACGATGCCGGTATATCGTCCGCTGATTGGATTTGATAAGCAGGACATTGTAGATGTGGCAGAGAAGATCGATACTTACGAGACCTCCATTCTTCCATTTGAGGATTGTTGTACCATTTTCGTGGCAAAGCATCCGGTCACAAAGCCGAATATCGAGGTTATCCGCCGTTCTGAGGAGAATCTGGCAGAGAAGATCGATGAACTTATGCAGACAGCGTTAGATACAGCAGAGATCATTGAAGTGAAATAGAAAAAGTGAAATAAAAAGGGGCAGCCCTTCGAAAGGAAGAACTGCCCTGTTATCTTTACTGCTTTGCTTTTGATATATGCTTTTTGGCCTGAATCCTACTTAGGATCTTCGCTTACGATATAAGGCTTGATTGCTTCAAGAATAGGACCCATCTCAGAATCTGTTGCGTGGATATTCAGAGTTGTTGGCTCATTCAGATCCAGACTGAAGATTCCCATAACAGACTTAGCGTCTACGATATATCTTCCGGAAACAAGATCAAAGTCGTTGTCGAATTGTTCAAGCTCGTGAGAAAAAGAGTTCACCTTTTGGATTGAATTTAAATAAACCTGTACAGTTTTCATTGTACGTTACCTCCTTATTTATCATACTTCTATCATCTCTATCTTAAAAGTATGACAGATAAAAGTCAAGAAACAAATTACCAAATATTTTGAAAGGAATGTGTAAAATGAAAAAGAAAGCTGCGCTCCATAATCTGGGCTGCAAAGTAAATGCATATGAGACAGAGGCTATGCAGGAGCTTCTGGAGCAGAATGGATATGAGATCGTGCCATTTAAAGAAGGGGCAGATGTCTATATTATCAATACATGTACAGTCACCAATGTTGCAGACCGCAAATCCCGGCAGATGCTTCATAAAGCACGGAAAATGAACCCGGATGCGGTAGTTGTGGCGACAGGCTGTTATGTGCAGGCAAGAGGAGAAGATATCGACCCTTGTGTGGACATCGTAGTTGGAAATAATAAAAAGAAAGACCTGATCGCGATTCTGGATGAGTATTACAATGCTCAGCATAAAGTAAAAAAAGAGCTGCTTGATATCAACCATGAGAAAGAATATGAGGAGATGCAGGTCACCCATACAGCAGAGCATACCCGTGCGTATATCAAGGTCCAGGATGGGTGCAATCAGTTCTGTTCTTACTGCATCATTCCGTATGCGAGAGGACGTGTCAGAAGCCGTAACCTGGAACATGTATTAGAAGAGGTGCGGACACTGGCTGCTTCCGGATATAAAGAAGTTGTGCTGACAGGAATCCATCTGAGTTCTTATGGAATTGATACCGGGGAGAGCCTTCTGGAACTGATCCAGAAAGTACATGAAATTGACGGCATTAAAAGAATCCGGCTTGGATCTCTGGAGCCGAGGATCATTACAGAAGAATTTGCTTCCAGTATTGCTGCACTTCCGAAGATGTGTCCGCATTTTCATCTGTCATTACAGAGTGGCTGCAATGCGACCCTGAAGCGTATGAATCGTCGTTACAGTGCAGAAGAATATATGGAAAAATGTGACCTTTTACGGAAATATTTCCACAATCCGGCACTGACAACAGATGTAATCGTAGGATTTCCGGGGGAGACGCAGGAAGAGTTTGCCGAGTCCATGGATTTTGTAGACCGCGTGAATTTCTATGAAACACACATTTTCAAATATTCCAGAAGACATGGGACAAAAGCAGCCGCTATGGATGGACAGC
>OLQG01001873.1_pt1 | contig 12048 bp, 9 predicted proteins | sample 1672221 | NCBI WGS metagenome assembly OLQG01 (sample SAMEA3136660, study PRJEB25190) | human gut metagenome | biome: human gut; feature: human-associated habitat; material: faeces | place: Austria | collected 2013
ATCAGTCGTCAGTTTTCCGTCTTAATAATTGTTCTCTGAATTATAAGAAGAAAGAAATGCAGATGAGGTATACAACTGTAAAAATTGTATTCAAGTGTGTTCAAAACCTATAAGCACAAAAATAAGAGAAACGCTGTAAAATCAACGTTTCTCTCACTTAAAATCATGCCGCAGACCGGAATCGAACCGGACAGCACAGCCCAGAAACGTTGAAAGAAAGGGGATTTCAGGTACTTCATCAGCGGCTGTGTTCAAGTGTGTTCAAAGAATTTCTGTTATTTTATCTATATTCTTCAACCTCTTAAGTTTTTCAGGAAATACTGCTCTATTATTCCTTATTTATTTGTACTTTATGCAATACAATCTTGATATAATAGTATCTTTATATCAAATTATAATTACTGCTCCATCGGAGAGGTACTCTGGAAAAAATATTTTTAAATTACCTGTATCCATCTAACTTTAAATATAATTTCTTTAATATTTGCAAATGCTGTCTACCTCCTACAACGGTATCGTGGTACAATTATTTTACCAATATTTACCATCGGAGGATATTGTCTATGAATGAGAATATTAAGACAAGTGTTCACAAGTACTACAATGCCAAAGTTCCCATTTTATCTCATTGGTCGACTGCCAGAAATAAGGCGGCTACATTGTCACCAGAAGAATATGAATTCCTATATGAGATTGCTACCACCAATCCTGTGTATTCAAAGAAAGCAGAGCTATTGCGAAATGCATTACATCATTACCAAGATAGAAAATCTATTAACTCTCCTTTACCCTTAATCTTTAAGCAGGCTGTTTATTTATTAGCCTACGAATTATGCAGGGATGACTATTATGATGTTGCTCAGAAAAAAGCTCTTGAAGATGTCGGACTGGCTCATAACTCTTTTAGTAAATGGAAGATGAAGCCAAAGGAAGATTACATATTAAATCAACGAACACCACTGTCAATGCCTATTCCTTACCAAGGTAAAAAAAATTACGCCTTAGTCCATCTGGTCAATGAACTTAGTAAACAAGTTAATTATAAAACATTTGTAGATGTTTTTTGTGGTTCTGGTACCGTAACGTTAGGAATCCAAAAACATCCTAAATGTAATTATTACATGAATGACATTAATCCAGCCAGAACAAATCTTATTAATGTTCTGCGTGATAATAATAAAGAATTTCTCCAATATCTCTCTGAGTTAATGGAACTAATTAAGGATTTTACAGATGGAAATATCCCTGACCTAACTGCTTCATTTCTGCCTATATTCCCAGAAATTTCAAACTGGAAAATTATTGCTTTAAAAATAATAAGACAAATACTTGCAATTCGAACAGATAGAAGAGAAAGGGAAATACCTAAAAATATTGCAGACATTGATCTAGCTATTCCAGATATAACTCTTGCAGATATATCCATTGCAAATATAGAGCACTATATAAGTATTACACGTATAAAAAAATATATAGCAGAACCTTCCGTTAATATACAACTTGTATTTGCCGAGGGAATATCTGTTTTCTTTAACAAAATTGCTAAAGATATTTCGAATGATCCCTTAGCATATGCGATAGCAACTGTCTACACAGATACCTTTGATAGTCGCAGAAAACCATCTAAAAATAGACTTGAGACGTTCTACTCAACTCTGCCATACTGGTCAAAGGTAATTAAGGAGTTTCAAGGTTTTAAGATCATTACCCTTAATCAATCTGACCATATCGTAGTGGAACAGTTTAAAAATGATAAAGATACTTTGTTATATTTAGACTCCCCTTATATAGGTACCGCAGGCTATTCAGGTAGTCCATATAAATTAAAGCATTTTGAAAGATTACGTGATAAATTAAAAAAATTTAATGGAAAGTGGATTTTCAGTTGCAGAGTAAACGTTGTTTATCAAAATAAAGACCCGAATAAATTGTATCATGAATTTTTCTCTGACACTAATGAAAGACGAGCGAAACGGATTCAAAGGAAAGTAGCTAATATACGTTCTTTACTAGATATGTACAAATCTTTAGCACTAAATGTTGCTTTTATAAGACCAAACAGTGAGTTTAATGATGAAAGTTTTCTAACCGAATCAGCAGAGGAAAAAGAAGTAATGTTTTTCAATTTCAACGCAACAGCACCTGACATACAAAAATTTTACAATCATATTTGCAAGAAAATAAACAAAGACAACGATGAGATTGGTTGTGAATCAGATTCTGTTTGCAGCATTATGAGTTATGAAAAATTTTATTCACTGGCTCAAAGTGGATTAGACCATGTTGATGGTACATGTTGTTAAATTCGGCACACCGCACAAGATTACAGTGCGGTGTGTTTTTGTTTCTACAACAACTACACAATTGATACGAATAGGGTATCAGATGTACACAAATTCATATTGATATCTTTGTGAGGCTTACATGTTGAAGTACTCTCTCCTCAGAGGTATACTACACACACCAAAAGAGGAGGACGCAGTCATGAACGAACTTATGAAACAATATACTTTCGGAGTAGAAATTGAATTTACGGGTATGAGCCGTAAAAGAGCGGCTACTGTAGCATCGAAATATTTCCAGAATGAGGCAGAGTACATCGGTGGTACTTATGATGCTTACTCAGTAGCAGATCAGCAGGGAAGGACATGGAAGTTCATGTATGATTCCAGTATTCATGCACAGCGTAAGAATGGGAACTGGATATCAGACAGAACCTACAAAGTAGAGATGGTTACACCCATCCTGCATTATCCTGATATTGAACTGTTACAGGAACTGGTAAGACAGTTAAGAAAAGCAGGCGGTCTGGTAAATGATAGTACAGGCTTACATATCCATGTTGGTGGGGAAAGCTTCACACCACAGCATCTGCGTAGCCTGATTAATATCTTTACTGCTAAAGAAGATCTTCTGGTACAGGCTCTTAAGATTGAGCCAGCACGCCAGAACTACTGCCAGAAAGTAAACAGGCAGATGGTGGAAGTCATGAATAAGAGAAAGCCCAGTACATTGGAAGAATTCGCCCGTATCTGGTACAAGGAACAGAATGCAGAAGGTACAAGAAATCAGCATTACAGTTCATCCAGATACCATATGCTGAATTTGCACAGCCAGTTCTATCGTGGCACCATTGAATACCGTTTATTCAATTCCACATTACATGCAGGAAAGGTTAAGGCATACATCCAGATGGTACTTGCTATTACTGCTCAGTCTCAGACAGTAAAATATGCCAGCCCGATTAAGAGAAGTACCGATAATCCTAAATATGCATTCCGATGTTGGATGCTCCGCATGGACTTGATCGGTGATGAGTTCAAGACCTGCAGAAAGCATATGCTTGCATTGCTTGATGGTGACAGTGCATGGCGAAACGGAGCCCCGAAATAAAGTACAGGCAGTGGGGAGAAAACTCTCCCCACTATACGAAAGGAGATACTTATGAATTATTATATAGCTTATGGAAGTAATTTGTATTCAGAACAATTTTACCATCGATGCCCTGATGCAGAATTTGTATCCAGTGGGGTATTGAGAGATTGTATTCTGGCATTCTGCGGCAGTAATGGAAATGCGTTCCTTACAGTAAAGAAACAGTCAGGATGTGCTGTCCCTGTTGCAATATACCGTATTAGTCCAAGAGATGAGCGTTCTCTGGACAGATATGAAGGATATCCTAACTTCTATATTAAAACACAGGCAGTAGTGGAAATAGATACAGGTAAAAAGCTAAAAGGAATGATGTATGTTATGAAAGAACAGCCGTATGCTTATCCATCTGAGTCGTATTTTCATACCTGCTCAATGGGGTATCAGGAATTAGGATTTCCAGTAGATGTTCTGGAAAAGGCAATATCCTATCTGGAAACCAGTTCTGCAGTTGGACATAACCTGCAGTTTTACCGTAAACGAGTGGGGTATTCACAGTCTAAGTTAGAGAGGTTATGTGGCTTCAGCAAGGGTAAGATCTGTAAACTGGAAACAGGCGAGCGTGACCTCAGAAGGGTATCTGCCGATGTTTACATTACCTTGAAGCGTAACCTGCGGTTTGATGACTCTTATATTTTTCTGGAAAATCCCAGAAATTAACTGCCCTGTTCCAGTGGTGTCCTAACCCTGCTACCGTCCTCATTCAGCAGGTACAGATTCCATTTTCCATAAATAAAAGCATTCATCTGCAAGCACAGCAGTAACTGCCCTACCGTCTGCAAATATATAGGAAAGAATACCTTCCCGTTCTCCTGCTTTTGGTAAAAAATGAGAGATATCTTCGCAGAAGGGAAGTTGTGCAGTGCTGTCTGGCAGATGGATGCTTTTTTCTCATTTCAGGAATAAGGCACAGGTTTCAACCTGCCTACTGTCCTGCAGGAAGAGGCATAGCTGCTATCTGCAAAATGTATGATTTGTCTGTTTTAAGATATTGTTTTTCTTTGTCAGTATAAAGATTTTCGTATATATGAGTGGGGTACTGATACTATTATTTTGCTGTTCGATATGCTTTTCTTCTATCCTTATCCATTCTTATGGATTACACTTAGAAAGCAACCCTGTTTAGATTTCATATAAGATTACAGGATGAATAGATAACAGTTATTGCTACATACATAGTTCTTACAACAGTTATTATAAAGACAGTAAATACAACAACAGTCCTATATAAGACATTAGTAATGAATCCTAATACAGAATAGGATTCTTACATGAACAGTCAGTTGCAGAATAATGGATATCAGTAGATAAGAGAACAGCAAAATTAACAGCAAGATTAAAAGTTTACAGATAGAGAGTCAGTAATAAAGGTCAGGGTCAGTCAGGGATCAAGATTAATATTAGTGAGTTTTATTTTCGAGTGGTGATTTCAGCCATACATAGTATTAAGAAATAGCTGTATTGTTAAGGCATTGCAGAGATAGTGGTCAGGATATATTTCCAGATAAGTTGTACTGGTTCTGCCTATACTCAAAGTATGTAGGGTAGATAAGATTTCCATAGAGAAAGGAGAGCAGTTATGGTTACAGAGAGAGACAGAAAGCAAAGGGTAAGGGATCAGTCTCAGTAAGGGTAGATGATTCTGCATTTCGAGTATATCCAGTTATGTAGATACTCTCCCGATATGAGAGAACAGATACAGTCAGTAGGTACAGCAAAGGCAGAGAACAGATCAGTTAAGAAAGAAATCCCCAGCAATGCCATACAGAAATTCAGTAGGTATATTCTCCCAAGTATAAAGGTTCCACTGGTAACAGGTGTGATATAGGGTAGCTGATAAGCACAGATTCCCAGAGAGTACAGGCAAAGTCTGAGAAGTACGAATGGGGTATTCAATAGCCAGTCTGATAATAGAGGGTACTGACCAGATAGGTCTGATATCTAATCTCCTGCTTCTACTTACAGGATAGAGAGTAGGTAAGAAACACAGGTATGATTCCAAGTAGATACAGGCAGAGCCGTATATGAGTAGGGTATTCCAAGGATATGTAGAGAACAGGGGTACTGACCAGATAGGTCTGATATCTAATCTTCTGTTTATACTTACAGGATAGAGAGCAGATCAGAAACACAGAAAACAGTTCGAGTATATCCAGTTATGGTCATGGATGAGTAGGGTATTTTAAGATTATGCAGGGAACAGGGATACTGACCAGATAGGTCTGATATCTAATCTTCTGCTTCTACTTGCAGGATAGAGAGCAGGTAAGAAACACAGGTATGATTCCAGATAGATACAGGCAGAGCCGTATATAAGTAGGGTATTTCAATAGCATCCAAGTATCAGGGGTACTGACCAGATAGGTCTTAATATCCTGATTCTGCCTATACTTACAAGAGATGTAGTAGATAAGAAACACAGAAATCCTTTCGAGTATATCCAGTTATGATCATGGATGAGTAGGGTATTTTAAGGCTATGCAAAGAATAGGGGTAGTTGACCAGATAGGTCTACTCTCCCATTTCCATCATGTACTTACAGAATAAAGAGTATCCAAGAAACACAGTTATGAATGATAAGACAGGCATTCAGGATTAAGTAGTAAGAATAAACACAATCTATATAGGGAGCATACAGTTCCAGAACAGAGAGAGGAATGCCGTATTTCTGCGGTATCCAGATATGAGTAGACACAGTTATTAAATATTAGCCAGTATACTGAGTAGGGTATTGATAGACAATACATTGCAGTGTTACATATCAGGAATACGATAGTTTCTGGTAACAGATCGCAGTAGTCCGGCATTATTCCCTGTTATAAGTACAGATTTCAACATTCAACAATACATAACAAGGTGCAAGTAAACACAGTAATATTTTTATCGGGTATCAGTAGATACAGACATCCTTTACTTGATAAGTGGGGTATTATTCTACAGTATTACATCCAACACAGTTATGTGTTACATTGTCAGAATACTTTTTCAGATATTAGTTGTAGTTTAGTAGTAACTATGGTATGCTACAAGAAACGATATGGTAATTTCTATAGAGTGTATTTCCCCATTTACCTGCCTGAGTATTCAGCCCCCACCATAGGGTGTGGGTACTTCATTCTCAGGCAGATGAATGGGGTATTGTATAGTAATTACAACAGATCAACATATAATGCAGAAGGAGGACAAAAATATGTTGAAGAAAACCTTAAAGAAACTCATCGCAACAGCCCTTGCAGTTGCAACGGTAGCCACCACAATGGTAGCCCCAGTCAGTGCCACCACATTCACACCAAAGAAAACTCATAAGGACTCAGAAGTACAGGAAAGGGTACTGTACTTCATCAATGCAGCCGATGACATTGCATTCTCTCCGTACAGTGGTTTTTCTGGAAATACAGAACCTAATGTATCTTATAGCAGTCGGCATAAGAAACATTCATATATGGCATATGCAATGTGTGAAATGCTTCTCGCAACACCAAACTTAACCTCAGCTTGTTCCCCAGAAACAGTAGTGGAACTGAAGAAGGCAAGAAACACATGGAAGGCAGCTTATGTAAGTGACCTGATGTATCTTTTCTACTCTCAGGTTTGGTCTGATACCTACTTCATTGTTGATACTAAGTATCTCACCGTTACTTACAAGAACCCACGTGCTTGGCATGACTATTCAGCAAGTAACACGGTACTTCATCTTCAGCCAGCTAAGGTTTTAAATAAAGCAACAAGTTCATATAATCGAGTAAAAAATTATATTGCTAAGTATCAGAAATACAATCCGACACTTGCAGCAAAACTTAATAAGTGGAACACATCTCAGTATAAAGGTTATAAAAAACTCGCAAGTAAGTTAAAAACTTTGACAGTCAAGGATTATGTAAATAAAATGCATGGTGGTAGTGACGAGGTGCTCTACACTGTATGGACGTACTATAAGTTACCTCGACTGGGAGTTGAGGATGGTCAGGTGTATGAGGAAACTAAGTTGATTTCTAAAATAAGTACATGGTACTGGAACACAAAGGGTATGCATCCATTCAACAGTAATCCTAATTCTCCATCCAACACATTTGCTAAAAATGTAAAATATGGTGCATGGTAGACATCATCACAGGGAGGTAAGGTCAAAAGCCTTACCTCTTTTTTATGCCCACCTACACCCACATCACCCCACACTCACTCCCCCCTCCGAGTACTCTCCCTCTAACACCCAACCTTAAAAAGCCGATACACTAAGAGCCACCAAAGTACCCTCTCCTTTTTGGGGTACTCTCCTACCCTTTTAAGATAGTTTTCTTCTTCCTAACCTATGGATAAAGTAGGATGATAGGAAAAGGAATCATTCCGAAAAGAATTAGAGAAAGGGGAGTAAATGACATGAAGATAAAAGTAGTAAGGTCATTGCTTTTAGTCACTACGGTACTGAGTATTGGGGTAAGCTCTGTGCCAGTCATGGCAGTTGACATTTCGCCTGATACAGACATAAGTGTAGATGCTGATGACAGTAGTGCTGTTGCACCAGATGACAGTGGTACAATGGTATGTGGCTGAATGGGGTATTGATGATAGATATAATATATAATTCAAGTCATATTTCAGGGTAGAGATGCCCTGTATTTTTTTGCTGTAGATACAGTTTCATATCTTAGTCTACAACATGAGTGGGGTACTGTATCAAGTATCTACAGTTCACTTCTTTCACTTTATCAAGGGTACTTTCTCATCTATCCAGTAGTTGCCCTGCAACTGCCCTACCATATATTGTTTTTTGGTAGATATCTTTCAGCATTCCAGTATTTTTTCCAGTATCCTGTCTCTCCCCTGTTTTTATTTTTCATGATGATGAGATTCTGTTTTGGGTATATCAGTTGATACTAAATTAAATGAAAAGTAGCTTAGAAAAGGTTTTTGAATTTCAGGAAAAGCTGGGTTTCTCTAGGTGTTATCCAGAAAAGGGTATGTGAGTTCTGAAAAGATGACGAATAGAGACACAGGATTCTTGGACATTCCATTGACGATTAAAGATGACGAAGACACAGTTCGGAAAGGAGAAAATGATGGTACTTACTCTGGTTAAGCAGTTGGAAATTGCATGGACTGCACTGTCTGGCAGTGATGATCCAGATGACGAGATCCGTATAGCGGCACTGGATGAGTTGATAGCATTACTCTTTTCGGAAGTGTGGGATGGAAAAAAGGGAGCCGCCTTTGCTGAGACGTATTTCGACATCCCAGATAAGGAAATCAGTCATAAGCTGGGTATTTCTCTTTCCACCGTCAGAAGCAACCGTCAGTTGGCATCCAGAAAGCTCTCTAAGCTGGTTGGTAGCGATATTGTAGAAGTAATATGTAATGCCCCTGCCAGGCAGGTAAGGGACAGACTTGTATTTCTGCAAATGTTAAGATCACCACCCTCATGGGTAGTGGTTCCCAACTCTGTATGGGAGATGAATGGGGTATTGCAGGATGAAAATGCATCTCTCAGAAAATCTTTTCCATTAAAAGATTGTAAAGCTGAGATTGCCTTTTTACGGCAGTACACATTCTCCCATATTGAGAAATCACTGGAAGGTTTAAGTAAAGAAAAATTATCGTTCCTACTGCATCTTATGGGTTCAGAAGATGTTACGAAGGACAGGGGAATTTTATTTTACTTATTGCATCAAAAGAAAGGAGGTGAATAAAATGAGCCAGCATAAGAGACATAAAAAAGTATATGTGGTATGCAACGTAAAACCTGATTTAAGTTATGACAACGACCATCGCATGTACGATGAGGTTGTCGGTGTAAATGAAATAGTATCTCTACCTGCAAGGCTTCAGACTGGAGATAAAGTAATCGTCGGTGACATCTTTACTACATTTCCAACCTATGACTTCATGCTGACATTCTTAGACTTTGCACTGAGAAACGGGATTACTTTTGAATCCACACGCCAGCGTTACTTATGCTTTTCAGCGGCACGTCCGTTACCTTATAAGGTGATCCACTACCTGCTGGAAATGCAACAGTTAAGAAACCAGTTATGGAATATGCGTGCACGGTTTGGTATACGCAATGATGATTCTGTTCAGGCTGATAGCTTTTACAGAAAATGTGACTGGATTGTTGGTCGTGTAGTTTCGATCACACTGTCTACAGACGGCATTCTGCGAAGATAATATTTAGTCATAGCAACATAATAGCAGTTCTGTCTGGTAGTATTGCCGACAGAGCTGCTATTTGCCTGTACAGGGTGTTTTTATATGTTTAGTGCTAAGTTGTGCGAATGGGGTATTGGATTGCTTACATTGGCAAATACGGGGTACACGTTCGAGGTCGCTTTTTCCGCAATATGCGACCAATGGGGTATTCATGGGCATTCCCAGTGTTCCCAGTATAAACTGCGACCTTTAGAGGATACGAAATGCGACAGGAGGGATTTTATATGTCAAAGAAAACCAGAGCGTTAAATAAAGAAGAGTACAGATTAATTATCGACTGTATCAAAAAAGGTTTTGATATGCCTGGGGATACTGCAGTCAAAGCAAATCCCAGAATCGCTATGGCACTACAATGCGAAGCGTTACTGGGACTTCGTATCAGTGATATTCTCCGCTTGAGGTTAGATCAGTTTATAGCAGACGGCAGTAATTATTTCGTAGAGGTTAAGGAACAGAAAACAGGTAAGACTAAGAAGTGTTTTGTTCCCTTGGAGTTGTACTGTACCATCCGTCAATATGCAGATGAGTGGGGTATTGGACTGCATCAACCGTTGTTTGATATTACCCCCAGAAGCGTACAGCGGCATCTGGGTAAGGTGTGTTCTTATTTAGGTCTTACCCAAGTTTCTACCCACAGTTTCCGAAAATACTACGCTACTGATATTTACAAGAGGTCAGGAAGTAATATTGATCTTGTGAGACAACTGTTAAACCATTCAGATTGTAAAACAACACAGCGATATATTCGGGTAGATCCGCAGGAACTGTCCAAGGCTGTTGCAGAGCACTGTAGAGACGCTCTAAAAAATTGATAGCTAGTTTTTCTGCACAGTAGTTATATCAAAAACATTATCCCTTATATCAAAAAGAATAGCATTCCTCTACAGTGCTATTCTTTTTTTGCTTAGTATAGTTTTTTTCTGATCCTACTGCCTGTTTGTAATCGTAGTTTGTTTAAAACATTCTACTTAATACCTTAGATGCTCTATCTCTTATGTCTTTCAAAAGAGACAAAATAATTATGAAATGCGAGGTAGAGCATTATGAGAAATATTTTGTCACAGTCGTTAATTAATGAATTAGATGAGTTAGATCAGTTGACTTCATCTGTACTTCATGGTAACTTGCACTACGATGGAGTACTTGAACAGTTAAACATGACAAAACGAGAAAAAATTTTAAAGCAACATCCATATGCAATTTATTCAACTGATAACGGTACAGCATGGCGTACTTATTTACCTGCTACTGAGGAACATGGTTATCGCAAGCCAGTCAGAAGAAAGAACAAAGAAGATGTAGAAAGTGCTGTAGTGAAGTTCTACACAGAACTTTGGAAGTCCCAGCGTGATGAAGTATTAACCTTTGAAAAAGGGTATGAGACATGGCTCAGGTATAAAAATGATAACACCAGTACTAAAGCAAAAACCATTCAGGAATACATTAACGACTGGAAAAGATTCTTTGCTGATTCTAAGTTATCAAAAATGCCAATCAGATCCATTACGCCTGTCGACATTGATGACTTCTATCTAGCAGTCACAAAAGATTTACAGTATACCAAAAAGGCTGTATCTAATGCACGAGGTATATTAAATGGTATCATGAACTATTACGTTAAAAGGGGTATTATTCCTCAGAATCCTGCCAGAGATATTTCTCTCAGAGATTACAAATTTAAGCCTAGGAATAACCAGAATACGAATGTATATCCCGAAGAGGATGTCCAAAAGCTATTAAAGTACTTAAAGTATTCTGTAGAGGATGATGCTTATACCCTTGCCATTCAATTATCTTTTTATTTGTACATACGAATTGGGGAAACAAAGGCTCTTAAATGGTCAGATGTAGATTGGAAGGAACAGACAATATCCTTGAATAGACAGATTACTGCTCACCGCCCTCTCAACAGTGATTTAAGCCTTGGAAGTCATACGGAAGTAGAATATGAGCAGATGAAAGGAAATTGTTCTTCTGGGTACAGAACAGAACCATTACTTCCAGAAGCTATCAGAATCTTAAAGAAAGCACAGGAGATTAATCCTGACGGTACATATATCTTTGAGGGAAAGAATGGACGCTGTCTTACCACTGATACATTTAACAGACGTTTGAGAAAGTATTGTGACGAGATAGGCATACAATATTATTCAAGCCACAAGATACGTGCATATAATGCTTCTATAAGCTATGATGGAACAAATTTAGCAGAAATACAACGCCTGATGGGACATAGTTCTTCAGCTACAACTTTTGGATACATCCGTAATGTTCATCATGATAAAATAAAAATTAGCCCTAAATTAGGTCTACAGGGGGATGAAAAATTAAAATAGCTATTTTAGTAGCTCAGATTGTAAAAATTGTGTTCAAGTGTGTTCAAAACCTATAAGCAAAAAAATAAGAGAAACG
>OLQG01001876.1_pt1 | contig 12013 bp, 11 predicted proteins | sample 1672221 | NCBI WGS metagenome assembly OLQG01 (sample SAMEA3136660, study PRJEB25190) | human gut metagenome | biome: human gut; feature: human-associated habitat; material: faeces | place: Austria | collected 2013
GCTGGAGGAAAGCAAAAACGGCTTTTTCAGATATGAGGGCTTGAAGCTATACCTGTTTTGGGCAGGGATGGGCTGTAATATCGTGACACTGATATTGCTGATTTATTATCTATTTTTGGCTTAGTAAATGAATAATCAGGAAGCCGTAACGGCTTCTTGATTTAGTATATAAAAAAAGGTAAAAAAATCAAATCCGGCTTAAACTCTTCAATCTTCTTTTCCAGATTATCTACTTTCTCTTCTACTTTTCCTATATTATCTTGTAATTTTAACTTATATTTATAAGCCATTTTTTCTAATTCTTTTTTCCTAGTAATATGAATATCTGAAGAATCTCCTCCCTGCATATCCATATTATACAATACTATATCTGAATTATTATTAATTATAACCTGACTGCAACCAACCCATTCATCATCAGCATGTGGTACTAATATCAAACTTTTTCCTATTAGTTTGCAGTCAACTTTTTTCTTACTTATTTTCCCTCTCAGATAATACGAATCCATAATATTTACAAATTCATTACTCTTTTTCGTGTATGCCGAATATATTCTTTTAATATAATTAATCATTGCCGTCACCTACAATTGAGAATAAAGCTCTAAATGAAGCTTAATAACATTAGTCCAGGAAAACTGTTGTAATATCTTATCCTTTAGTACGTTATCCTTTTCTGATTTATATGTTTTCATAATTGCTTCTCTAATTTTTTCACTACTATTCGGATCAAAAGTGCTACATGCATTAAATGAATCAAATTCTAATATAGGTAGGGTATTAGATATAGCCAACTTAGCTCCTGACACTCCTGCCTCAAGTAAAACTAATCCAAAAGTTTCATGAAACGATGGTAAAACAAACGTATCAGCATTTCCATACGCTGAAGCAATTAACCTTTTATCAGTTTGCCAACCCAAAAAATGAATATTATCACAGTCTTTTGCTAATTTCATACATTCTTTATAGTATGATTCATTATTGTGATCTGGTCCGCCGATAAACACAATATCAATTTTTGTATTTTTCATTGCTTTTATAACATTTAATTGATTTTTATTATTATCAAATCTCCCGACTTGTAAAACATATTTTTTCTTTCCACCAATGAGAGCATATATTTCTTCACCATATTCTGCTATTGGATCAATACCATTGGGAATGACATTAATTTTTGATGCAGGAATTCTATAGTGCTTTTGTATATATGTCTTCTCTGCAAAGGTTTCAACAATTACTGAATCTGCTAAACTCAAAGATTTAAACATCAATTTATATGTTGTCATAATAGGAAACTTATTAATAATTCTTCTATAAACATCAATTTTCCAACCATCTTCTAGGTTAATTATTGTTGAAATAACAACCTTTGCACCTCTTTGTTTTGCACATTCTATTAACCCTGTATTCTCAGAGTCTAATCGAAATACATGAAGAATGTCACCTTGTTGTAATTCTGTAGAAAAAGTATTAAACAATTCAACATTTTCTAACTCATTATTCAATAATGTGTATATTTTTTTTATACGTTCTCTTACTCCACCTGCTTTATTCTGACAGCATGTGTTATAGCCTTGTAAAACTACCCTCATCTTAATCTCCCTTTGTAACCTCAAAAGTACCTTTATTATTCATGTATAGATTAGCCCCCACAAAAACCCAAAATGCTTCTGTTTTCCATATAGTCAAACTAAACTGAAGAGGGAAAAACCATAATACAAATATCAATAAAAGAAAATATTTAAAAAATGCATTTGAATTATATATAGTCTTTTTCAACATAACAATCAGAAGAATTAAAATGAAGAACGATAAAATAATGCCAAATGTGCTTATTAAATCCAGGAAAAAATTATGAGCATAGTTCCCGGTATTTTCTTCCATCCAACCAATTCCATAACCTGTGAATATATGTTTTTTACAATATTCCCACACATTGCTCCACAAATTAGATCTTCCTATAAAAAGCTCTCCGCCTTGCTGGTTAAAACTTTCTCCTATGGTAATTAAAGAATAACTTCTTATTCCAACTTTTTTAGCAAGCATTATAAAAAAATGTAATATATTATTCTTCTGCCAAAAGCAAACTATTATCCCTAAACATATTCCTCCCAGTTTTCTCCAAGAAATAATCTGTTTATTACTAGAATACAAGTATGTAAAAATCATAACTGCGGCTCCCGCAATGATTGCTCCTTTATTTGCAAAAAATACAATTTCAGCAAAAAACAAAATCATCAACGGTATAATACATTTTTTCTTGTAGTGGAAAAATATTACGCATGTTCCTGAAAAAGCAGGCAGCATAGCCTCAAACCCATACGGCATATAGCCTCCCATCCACTGATACCCTAAGAACGGATCTGCTATATACATAATTCCAACAATAATAGCCCAGAATGACCACCAATACAATACTTGTTCAAAATCTTCAACCTCAAGCAACATCACCAACGGTATTATTCCATATATAATAAAATTATAATAGTATTGTCCTAATAGACTGTTAGGTCTAAATATCATATCCCACACAAAAAATGCTGATACAACAAAGACAATTATTAAAAAAACTGTACATTTTCTTTTTGATATTATAAATCTTGATGCAAATAACGAAAATAATATCACAAATATCGTTGCTCCTAACAAGATTGTTGAAGATCTACTGGCATTACTTATTAAAATCGGTTTTATAAGAGACGAAAGAAAATAGGACAATGCAAAAAAGAATTCTGCTGACATAATTTTATTTTTCTTAGTTTTCATTTCATTCATAATCTATCCACCACCATTATCACTTACAGTTTTTTCTTGCATTTAATAAAAACCGATGCCATCTATAATTGATAGCTGCACCAATACAATTAATTGTTTCTTTCAGAAAAATAGACGGACTAACCTTAAGGCATTTTATCATTATACTAATTGCTTTTCCAAACTTCCGATCTTTTATATAGCATTTCATTACCGAAAAATAATTAACTACATATACTTTTTGTTTGAATCCTTTTTTTTGATTATCAATTTTATTAATGATATTCTCAAATTGAAGTAAAAACTTTTTCTTCACTTTTTCCATTTTTTCTCCATTTGGAAGATTATTGTTGTCTGCTCTTTCTCGAACATATAATATTTCATTACTTTGATGTATTTTCATCATTTTTCTCCCTATAATAGGTATGTACTCTCACGACTGATACTATTTCTTTTATTGTTAAAATTGGATCCGCTAAAAAAGCTTTTAAAATCAATTTTAGTCCTTCAATTCTATCTTCGTTTTTTAAATAGGATTTTGAAATGCTAATATAAGTAACTACTTTTAATTCACGTCGAAATCCTGAGTATTTTTTATCACATTGATCTATTAAGTCTGAAAAATCAAAAAACAATTTTTCTTTAATTTGTTCCATTTTTCTACCCGATGGATTATTATCCACATCAGTAACTGTTCTTTCATATAATACACTATCAATTTTCATAATTTTAGCACCAGATTTAATAAGCCGAAGCAAAAATTCATAATCTTGATGTCTATAATAAGATTCGTCAAATCCTTTTATTTTTTCTATGCACTTTCTATTAAGTAACCAACCACTAGTTTGTGGAGTGTTCTCCCCTAAAAATATATTTCGGACAATATCTATATTTGAATCTGTAAAAACTATTTCTCCATTTTTTTTATAGTCACACCAACAAAGATCAACATCCTTATTATTATTCATAAATTCTACTTGAGTTAAAATTTTATCTTTATAAAAATAATCATCGTCATCTAAAAAGCAAAAAAATTCTGCCTTAGAAAAATGCCACCCCGTGTTACGAGCAGCTGAACCATTTTTATTACATTTATGTTTTATATAATACACCCTTGGATTTGATTTATAATTTTCTAATCGTTTTTCAGTTACTATTCTCCACTCTGAATCAGGATTATTATCATCAACAACAATCACCTCAACATTTGGATAAGATTGTGCTAATACTGATTGTATAGCTTGATCCAACGAATCTGATCTTTTATATGTTGGGATAATTACACTAACTAGCGGTAATTCATGTATATCATTCATTCGCTATATACCCCTTTATTATATTTCTCCATGCATTTCTCATCGAAATGGTAGCTTTATACTCTTTTGTTTTAAACAAAATGAAATATATGCAATAGGCTAATCCCCATGGTACTCCCATCAATCTTTTTATTATTTTCCCTCTATTTAGAAAATACTCTTCATCGAATCCCCTAAACCAATGTGATTCTTCCTGTGCGACGTGTCCTATACATATTGGTAAATACTTTATCTTCAGCCCCCGCTTCAAACAATCATATAAAAATATATTCTCTTCTCCAGAACCTATTGGTGTTCCAGAGCCAAATTTCTCATCGAATCTAATATTCTTATCAATTATACGATTTTTTTTTAATGCAATTTGACAACTGGCTATTTTTAATGCATTCAAATAGTTCACTTTAAATGAATATTTGGGAAATTCTTTTCCTTTGAGCTGAAACATAAAACACAATATATCATATTTAGGATTCTCGTTAAAAGCATTTATAATTAATTTTTCATAATTATCGATGAGTACTTCATCATCATCACAAATCAAACATATTTCTCCATTAGCATTATCTAATGCCATATTTCTACTTCTACTAAGTCCTCTTTGTGTCGTTGATATAACTCTCTGTGTTCCATAATCTCTCTTAATACTGTATTTTTGCTCTTTATCACATTGGTTAATTAATAATGCATCTGTTTTTACATTTGTTCTTTCAAAAATAGAATAATCTACCTGATGCATAGCCGATATTAATATCTCTACTTGTGGTTGCATATTTTTCTCCCTATTCTCTATAATCAGCAAGTAACACTAAACTATTGATTTTATTAAAAAAGCTATGCTTATCTGATAAACGCAATATTATTTTTTTTAATGGTCTTATCAAAGAAACTATAATATTAATCCTTGGATTGAATATTACATGTAAATCACAATAAGCCTTCCTAAATCCAAATTGTTTTATATCATATTCCTGAACATTAGTTTTATGGTTAATATTTTTTTGACCACTTATGAGATAATTATATCCATGAATATTAATATAATATCTAATTAAATAATACTCCATATAATCACTTATTCTTAATTTTAATGCATCTGGGTTAAACGTTGCTTCATTCCAATCCACACATGTATCATATACAGTACAAATGCTATATCCCATTAGGCATTCATTTTCTTTATCAAATCCTCCCCAGAAATCAACCCTTCCATGATATTGATTTTTTACAAATTCGAAATAATTTTCTTTTGACCGTATTTCATAATTCTCATATCTTTCACATGCTTTTAGATAAACTTCATACACTTCATCAAATTTTTCTATAAAATTAAATTTTCGAATTTCAAAATTTCTTTCACCCTTTCTTACTTGACTTCGGGCACTTTTTCTTAAATCTTCTAAAACGATATCATAATCTCTGATTATGTAGTACCAACCATCAGAATCTTTCTTATCCCAATTATCTGTATATCTAATTAGCAACGCATGTGGAAATGCTTTCCACATACGTTTAATATCTTCTTTCTTTAAACTTATTTGCTCATGTGGTTCTCCCATATGAACTATCATTCTATTGTACTCTTTCCAATTATCCATATTCAAACTCCTATCTATTATTTTTACATAAATTGGAAATATCTAACATTCTTCCCCACTGCAAATCATATTTTTCAGGATTAAACGGCATCATACAAGCACTTGGAGTAAACGTAAGTTCTGCAAAATAATATCTTCCGTTTGCAACAAAAAAATCAACTCTTACAAAAGGAAAATCTTTACACAAATCCTTAGCCACCTTGTACATTTCTTCAAAAAATTCTGGTAATTCAACACTTTCTATATCCGTATAATCATCTCGTTTTAAAGGCATCTTTTTACCGTTCAAATAAAAAAAACCTATTTGCGCTTGTCTATCATGCACTAAATCATTGGAAACATAAATAAATTGAGGTTTTCCGTTAAAACAAAAGAATTTATAATCTGTAATTCTGTCTCCTAAAAATTCCTCACATGTTATCATATGCGGATTAATCTTTGAATAATGAAGTTCAATATTAAACGCACCAAAATCTTCTTTCATCCACTTATTCAATTGACGAACTGCTTTCTGTTTATCAAATTTTTTTTTGTCATTGCACAATATGTTATATGCACACCCATGGTTGCATTTCAAAACAAATTTATTTGGTAACTTGTCCCATTCAATCTGCTTAGCACTTTTCCAACTTCCAACTAGCGGAACCAGTAATTTTTCATACCCTTTTTCCTTAATATACCCTCTAACTGCATATTTATCTGCACATCTAATTACGGTCTCATTAAATGGGAAATAATATAATTTCAACCATTGCATTTTATCATTAAAAGTTTGTGGGTTTTCTAAATTTAATCTTTTTTTTAGTACAACTTTAAAATAAAATTTGGACATAGTTTCGTTTGGCAAAATATTATGTGCTATAACCTGTCCTGTTCTTCTCATTTTATATAAAATAGAATCTCTTTCCATTAATAAATCCTCTCACTATATTATCTTCTACAATCACATTCTTACTAACTCTATTTGCATAATTATTTTTTTACATATCTTTTCTTTTTATAAAACCCAAACACTAAATTTCTTCCAGTATTGAATAAGCTCTCAATCATTCCCATATCTTCAGCCTCATGAAAGAGCTTATAATGCCAACCAATCATTGTCTTAATACTATGTGTACTTACACTTCCTGTACGACCTTTTCTATATTGTGCTAAGAATTCATCAAGCAAATAACAATTTGCTTTTTTGCATATTTTCAACCACATCGCATAATCATTATTCTTTTTAATGTCATGAATTTGAACAATACCAATTTTATTTACGTCAAACATCACAGTTAGACATCCTGGCCAACAATAATTAAACATTCCTGTCTTTGTAATTCTTTTGGGACCAGAAACTTTAACACCCGTTTTATTACCATCTACATCAATTTCTTCATAATTTGTGTATGAAAAAGCATATCCATTAGCCTCCATAAAACGAATTTGTTTTTCCAATTTTTCTGGCATCCAAAGATCATCAGAATCAAGATAGGCAATCCATTGGCCTCTAGCTTCACGTAATGCCTTATTGCGACTTACCGCAGCACCTAAATTTTTATCATTCTTAAAATACCTAATTCGAGAATCTTTGATATATTCTAATACTTCATCCGTATTATCCGTTGAACAATCATCCACAATAATCAATTCCCACTTTGAATATGTTTGATTCAAAACAGATTGAATCGTTTCTTTTATAAATGATGCAGTATTATAAGACGGCATAATAATAGAAACCAAACCTGCTTCTCTTTCAATACTATCTGATCCATTCAAAATCATCTTTGCTTGAAGTTGCTTTCGATTATACTCTTCCTTATCAATCCTTTCTGTTCTCAAAAGATAATCTCCTAAGTCTTCTGCGGTTGCCATATCGTTCTGTGTAATTCCTTCTTGTTTAATAAAGGCTTTCTTTACAGTTTCAAAAATGATTCTTACATCTTCGGCAATGCTTACATTCTCAATATATTTCAAATCCCATTTTATTTTATCTTCCCACGCAATAGCATTACGTCCATTCACCTGTGCAAGACCAGAAAGCCCTGGCTTTGCTGTATGTCTCATTCTCTGCTCATCTGTCATAAACACCATATCTCTGACAAGCTGTGGGCGTGGTCCAATGACAGACATTGTTCCATTCAGGATATTAAATGCCTCTGGTAATTCATCAAGACTTGTATAACGAAGCCACTTTCCAAATTTTGTAAGTCTCACATCATCTGGAAGCAATTCTCCATTCTCATCTCGTTCATCTGTCATAGAACGGAATTTATACATTTTAAAAACAGTCTCTTTTCCATCCGGTCCAATAAGTCCCGGTCGATCCTGTGTGAATAACACCGGCGATCCAAGCTTTGTTCTAACGAGAAAAGCCACCCCAAGGTACAATGGACTAAATACTACAATCGCACCTGTTGCACATGTAATATCTATGGCTCTTTTTATATATTTCTCATAGAATCCCATTTTACGAAAATTAACTGGATTAATATTTTCTACCTTATATGTAGTTTTTTTTGCTTTATTTTCCATTACCTTGGCCGTAATTGCTGTCGCAACAGCTGCGCCAGTAACAATACAACCTATTACCTTTTTTTTAGCCACAACTTTCTCCCACTCTTTTGAATCCTAACTACTCAAAACATGCTTTTATAACTTCAATAATTTTATCCTGCTGTTCTGCAGTCATCTTGTTATCAGATGGTAAACATACACCTCTCTGGAATATATCAGCACCGATATCTTTGATTCCACCTGCAATATATGCATTTGTTTTTGCTCTGCCGGAACCATTCCCAGTTATAAACTCATGCATTCGATACATTGGCTGCATATGCATTGGTTTCCAAATCGGTCTGCCTTCGGCATTTATGCTACTAATTGCATCTAAAATTTCTGTCGGACAGCTTTTTCCTGATTCTGCAATATACAGTGTCTCTGTTTCACTTCTAACCTGTCTACACATTGCCTCTTCATCAATTAATAATGCACTCAACCAGTAATTAGGACTTGCCTTTGTTTCATCAAATGGATTCATCTTAATCGGAAGTTCTTTCAAGCCCTTTTTATATCTTTCATAAATTGCTTTTTTCTGTGCAATATGCTCTGGCAAATGATTGTACTGGTCTCGGATCACACCTGCAATCACATTACTCATACGATAGTTGTAGCCAACCTCTTCATTCTGATACCAAGCTGCTGCCTCTCTTGCCTGTGTAGACCATTTACGAGCCTGATTCGCATCTTCCAGTGAATTTGTTAATAAGCATCCACCAGCTGATCCAGTTATAATTTTATTTCCATTATAAGAAACTGCTGCGTAATCACCATACGAACCACACTGTTTTCCATCCCAACTTGCTCCCATGGCCTCTGCAGCATCTTCAACCAATAAAGCACCGTGTTTTTCACAGATTTCTTTAATCTGTCTTATATTTCCAGGAAAACCATATAATTCAGCATAAACAACCAATTTTACATCTGGGTACATCTCGAATGCTTTTTCCAGTGCAACAGGATCCATTCCCCATGAATCATATTCCGTATCAATAAATACAGGAATTCCGCCCTCATAAACAACAGGATTCAATGTCGCATTAAATGTCATATCTGTACAGAAAACTCTTTTTCCATTCAATGCTCCTATTCCTACTTGTGGCTTTCCATACAATTTTTCACCAGCTAATTTCATACAAAGATGAAGTGCTGCTGTTCCGCAAGATAATGCAACAGCATATTGGGTTTCAGACACTTCTGCTGCTACTTTCTCAACCTCGTTGATATTGGCTCCAACAGTAGACATCCAGTTTGTTTCATACGCTTCCATTACATAGCGCATTGATTCTGGATACATTGTCGGAGATGAAAGCCATACTTTATTTTCAAACTTCTCAAATCTTCCGTTATTTACAAAAGCCATATTTGCTCACTCCTTCAATTTTTCTTTTGCTTATGCCGGATGATAAGTACTTACCACTTTCTGTACTCGTTCTTTCATATCATCCTTATTCTTATATGTTGCTTCCAGAAGACTATCCAGCTGCTCCAAAAATTCTTTAATATCAAATGGAATCGGGCAACCGATATGAATTAAATCATTTTTCGTTTTCTTTAAGCCTTCTTCAGCCATTAATTTTTCCTCGTATAACTTCTCACCTAGCCTCAGACCTGTATAAGTCAACTGAATATCAACATCTGGTGTATATCCAGATAAACGAATCAGATTTCGAGCTAATGTATCTATTTTTACAGGTTCTCCCATATCAAGCACGAAGATTTCTCCTCCTTTTGCGTAAGTTCCCGCAAGAAGGACAAGACTTACTGCTTCTGGAATTGTCATAAAGTAACGGATGATATCCGGATGCGTTACCGTTACCGGTCCTCCTGCTTCAATCTGTCTTTTAAAGATTGGAATAACTGATCCGTTACTTCCCAGTACATTACCAAATCGCACTGCAACAAACTCTGTTTGTGCTGTTTTCAGTGCCTCAACAACTTTCGGTGCCGTAATCATATCTTTCATTTCATGTGTAAAGAGCTGTGGCACTTCATATGCCTTTCCTTCTTTCACCTTAGCTGCAAATGCCTGAATAACCATCTCACACAAGCGCTTGGATGCACCCATGATGTTCGTTGGATTAACCGCTTTGTCTGTACTGATCAGTACGAATTTTTTACATCCATGAGCCATTGCTGCAAATGCTGTTTTATAAGTTCCCAGTGCATTATTCTTAATTGCTTCACACGGGCTGTCTTCCATTAATGGTACATGCTTGTGTGCTGCAGCATGATATACGATTTCTGGTCTGTATTTTTCAAATACCTGGAACATTTTTCTACTGTCACGCACGGAACCAATAATGGTATCTAACTTCATTTCCGGGTATTTCTTCTTTAATTCTAATTGAATGTCATAAGCATTGTTTTCATAAATATCGAAAAGAATGAGATGTTTTGGCTGATGTGATGCAATCTGTCTGGCTAACTCTGAACCAATAGAGCCGACACCAGTAATCAAAACAACCTTTCCTTTGATATACTCAAATACCTCTGTCATATCCGGCTTAATCGGATCTCTGCCCAGTAAATCTTCAATCTGCACCTGCTTCATCTTGCTAACAGTTACCTGTCCAGTATATAACTGGTACATTCCCGGCAGATTCATAAGTTCACAAGCTGTTTCACTGCAAACCCGAAGGATATCTCTTTTATCTTCTGGTCTTGCACTTGGAATCGTCATATAGATTTTCTGAATTTCAAATTTTTCTACAGCTTCCAGGATTCTGTCTCTACCACCAAAGACTGGAACATCATCTATGTATCTTCCCCACTTGTTCGTATTATCGTCTATAAAGCAGGCTACTTTCTCATTTGTTTCTTTCGTTGCTTTCAGATCACGATAAATCATCTGACCAGCAGAACCAGCTCCAATCAACATAACTTTCTTTTCATGCTCACTCTTATTGCTTCTTCCTCTTAAAAGAAGAATGAAACGATATGAAAAACGAATTCCTAAAGTCAAGCTGAACTGGCAAACAATGCCTATCAAATAATAGGAAACAGGCATTCTCTGAACAAATACGGTCAATGCCAGAATATAAACAATGCCACTAATTGCAGTTGCCACACTCACTCTTAAAAGTTCAGTGTAACTTGCAAACCGCCAAATACTTTTATACAAGCGCATAAACCAAAACAGTACCACACAGAAACCTGCATAAAGCAAAATACTTTTATAGTATGCATAGAGATATGGTTTTTCTATCATACTAAATCTAAAGTCAAATCGGATCAGCAGTGCTGCACAATATGACACTACAACAGCCACGAAATCATATATCATCAATAATAAAGTGACCACTTCCCAGTGTTCCATTTTTCTCATTTTACAAGAATTTCTACTCATATTCTCCCCTCTATCATCTCAACATATTTGTTATTTATCATCAAAAGGTCTCTTTTAATTGCGAGATATTTTCCTTTAATTTTCATATTCATATACAAATTCTTTTTTAACACAACAAATAGCCTGTGTACGTCTATATGAAGTACAGCAGGCTACTAAGTCTAAATGCATGTTATTCTATCTTGTCTTGTTTCAATGGGTTAAAAAGAAACATTCAAGAGTAACTCTTTGTATTTTCATATAAAATAGCATTCTATCTTAAACCCATTATTCGCAAACAACATAGAAACATCCGACTTAGAGACTCTGCTATCCCATTGAAAAACAAAGGTTTTCACTGGTTGTCCCTATTATATCTTTAAGCCCGGTTTCCACAATTTCAATTCCCTGTACACCAGACAAACGAATCATATTCTCTGCCAAATCCATTATTTTTACAGGCTGTCCCATATCCAATA
>OLQG01001889.1_pt1 | contig 11895 bp, 13 predicted proteins | sample 1672221 | NCBI WGS metagenome assembly OLQG01 (sample SAMEA3136660, study PRJEB25190) | human gut metagenome | biome: human gut; feature: human-associated habitat; material: faeces | place: Austria | collected 2013
ACTTTCTCTTTACCTGTGCAATATACAGATTAGATACCTTCATCCCATCATTATGTTTTGCCACATACTTCTTTATCTCCTCATAAGTAGCCTGTCTACGCTCCGCTTCGGTCCGCGCTGGGCAAAGGTCCCCTGGACCTTTAGCGCCTCTCAGCCGCCGTTAAATCCATCTCGTCCATGTCAAGTCTCACATTCACATGATGCTTCGCTTAGTGGAGTTTGGACAATAAACATACTGTCTCTATATGATAAGTGCTCGGAAAAAGATCCACACACCCAATCCGTTCTACCTGATATCCTCTTCCCTGCAGAAGCTCCAGATCTCTCGCCAGGCTGGTCGGCTTGCATGCAATATAAACCATTCTTTCCACACCAAAATCAATGATCTTTTCCAGTGCTTTCGGATGCACACCGTCTCTTGGTGGATCCAATACGATCAGATCTGGTACTTCACCCAGATCATCGATTACTTTCAACACATCTCCAGCCCAGAAGGTACAGTTATCGAGTCCATTTAAAGCAGCATTTTCTTTTGCAGCCTCTACAGCCTCTTCAACGATCTCCACACCTACTACTTTTTTTGCCACTGGTGCAAGGATCTGTGCAATCGTTCCGGTTCCACTGTAGAGATCAAAGATTACCTTATCTTTCGTCTCACCGATATAAGATCTTGCTGCCTCATAAAGCACTTCCGCGCCAAGGGAATTAGTCTGGAAGAAAGAAAATGGTGTGATCTTGAACTTCAGTCCCAGAAGTTCCTCATAGAAATAATCCTGTCCATATAAAATTTTGGTTCCTTCATCTTTTACCACATCCGCAAGGCTGTTGTTGGTTGTATGAAGAATTCCGGCAAGCTTCCCATCATAAGAAAGACCGGTAAGCTTTTCCACCAGTCTGGCTTCATCTAGCTGTGCCTCCGATGTTGTTACCAGATCAATCAGAATTTCTCCGGTGCGAACTGCCTTTCTCACAAGAAGATGACGGAAAAATCCAGTATGGCGCATTTTGTGATAATACGGAAGACCTGTATCTGTCGCAAACTCCAGAACAGCCTTTATAATTCGTCTGAAATCCTCATCCACAATCTTGCATTCTGTAACATTTACAATATCGTGAAAGCTGCCTCTTTTATGCATGCCAAGTGCAAGAGGTCCGTCCTTATATTCGTCTCCAAAAGAAAATTCCATTTTATTGCGATATGCCTCTCTGACCGGGCTTTCTTTAACACCCTCCCAGATATAATCACCATCAACCGCCGCATCCATCATTGCATGGATCTGCGCTTCCTTCATCTCCACCTGCTTTTCATACGGCAGATTCTGATAAGTGCATCCGCCACAGACTCCAAAATGCGGACATGCCGGCTGACATTCTTCCGGTGAATGCTCCAGAATTTCCAGAAGCCGTCCCTCTGCCTGACCTTTTCGTATCTTATTCACCGCGAAACGCACCTTTTGTTCCGGAACGGTATTCTTCACGATCACTTTTTTTTCTTCGTCCTCTACCACGGCAAATCCTTTATTCGGGAAATCTACCCTTTCTATATATCCTTCTAATATCTGTCCTTTTTTCATCTATCTATATACCCTCACATAGAAAAGGCAGGAATCTTTGACAATTCCTGCCTTCGCTGCTTTCTTAAGATCTAATTCCTGATCGATCGGAATGACAAATACAAAATACCCTCCACCTTTTCCTTCAGTCACGAGGGTTTTAAATACTCTTTCATATGGTTCATTTAACATATCTGCGATGGTAATTCCATCAATAAATTCTTTACATTCATAACGATGTACTTCAAATGGGATCTTTGCTCTCTCAAGCATCCGCATTGCATTTGTTTTTGGTTCTTTCTTTGCCATCTTATAATGTCCTCCTTACTGATCGTTTTATCTGGCAAAATTTACTTTTGACATTCTCATCATATTTTACCTTGCAAATACTCCATAGATCAAAGAAACATAACATGCAAAATCTCCGATTCTTTTTCTTTGATATCCAAGTTCTTCTCTCCATTTTGCTTCTTTGCCATGCTCTTTTGTATATGCTGCCAATTCATCTAAAGAATGGATCACGCTATCGTGCATCACTGTCCTATCATCATTGCTTCTGTCTGTCTTCGGTGTGATCTTCCAATGTGCGCGGAGGCTTCCATAATCGATCATACAATGAAGTGCATGATCCCATAACTTGTCATAGATCTCATCTTCTTCAAGATTCTCTTCTAACAGTTCTTCATAAACCTTCATCGCCTGCTCAAATTCAAGATCATCTGGCATTTTTAGATAATTCTCATATATAAAATCTTTCTGCATAATGGCCTCCTTTATTTCTTTGGCATACATTTTTACATTACTTGTGCACATTATATCATATTTTCTCATATAGTGAGAGTAAAAGATCTTCCGAGGATATTTTTATGCCAGAAATACAAACTAACAATCTTGTCGATCGTGGACAGTTAAAAATACAGGTAACTTCAAGACAAAGAGCCGTCCCAATCCCTAACGCTACGATCGAGATTTCTTATACTGGTGATCCTGATTCTGTTCTTGAGACTGTATCTACTGATGAAAATGGGCAGACACCTGTCGTTGACCTCCCTGCTCCTCCCGTGGAATACAGCATGTCTCCGAGTGAAAATCAGCCTTATTCTGAATATAATCTAAAAATACATTCTGATGAATATAAACCTGTCACGATCTCAGGTGCACAGATTCTTTCTGGTGTGGAAGGCCTGCAGCCTGTTTCCATGATTCCTGAAGAAACCCACACTCCAACAGAAGAACACCCGATCGTGATCGGTCCGCATACCTTATGGGGTAATTACCCTCCCAAGATTGCGGAATCTGAGATCAAGCCAGTCAACGAAAGTGGTGAGATCGTTTTAAGCAGGGTTGTGATTCCTGAATATATTATTGTTCATGATGGTCCTGTCGGTGATAAAACTGCGCAGAATTATTATGTTCGCTATAAAGATTACATCAAAAATGTTGCCGCCTGTGAGATTTATTCCACTTGGCCAAGGGCAACACTTGAAGCAAATATTCTTGCGATCATGTCATTTACTTTGAATCGTGTGTATACAGAATGGTATAGAAATAAAGGGCATGATTTTACGATCACATCTTCTACAGCTTATGATCATAAATTCATTCCTGGAAAGACAACTTATAATTCTATTAATACGATCGTTGATGAGATTTTTGCAGATTATCTGTCTCGTCCAAATGTGAGACAGCCGATCCTTACTCAGTATTGTGATGGGAAGAAGGTGTCTTGTCCGGAATGGATGACGCAGTGGGGTTCTAAATACTTAGGCGATCAGGGATATGCTCCGATTGAAATCCTGAGATATTATTATGGAGAGAGTATGTACATCAATACCGCAGAACAGATTTCAGGAATTCCTTCTTCCTGGCCGGGATATGATCTGACGATCGGCAGCAGAGGAGATAAGGTTCGACAAATACAACAACAATTGAATCGTATTGCTAAAGATTATCCTTCTCTGCCTACGATCGCTGTGGATGGTGTTTATGGAGAATCTACTGCGAATGCTGTTCGGAAATTCCAGAATATTTTTGGACTGCCACAGACAGGAATTGTTGATTACCCTACTTGGTATAAGATCAGTGAAATCTATGTTGGAGTTAGCCGGATTGCAGAGTTGAATTGAAATCTTAGATACAACAAAAGCCCCACAAAGTTCATCCTTGTGGAGCTTTTTTCATTTCTTATTCTATTTACTCTTCACCAAACACCGCTTTTTATAAAAAGCAATTCCATAACACAATACTTCCTCATAAGCATCTTCAAACTCTTTTGCATACATCTTTGTGTTGATCTGATCTAACGCCTTTTGACAGTCTTTTCCCAAATCTTCTAATTTCCTTGAATACTTTGCTTCAAATACTGCAACTTGTCCTGTTACATCATTGTAGATTACAATATCACTTCGTCCTTCTCCATGCTCTCTATTCGACTCTACACTATAACCTGCTCCTGCAAAGATTCCTGCAAGAAATGCATGATAGAAATCTTCTCGATAATCATAATAACTGATCGTCATTCGCAGTAATGTACTGATTTCTTTTGTTACCTTGTCTGCATCTTTGTTCCATACTGCATCAAATAAATCTTTCCGATTCGTAACTCTTGCACTATCTTCAAACCATTTCCTTACGGTTGATTCAAAAATTTCTTTTACTTCTTTGTTTGGAATTCTTAATTCTATCTGATCGTCCTTATCACGTTCTCCGACTTTTGTAAGATATCCAGTAAGATAGAGAATACTCCATAAATTATCTTCTGATGAATGTAGATAATCATATGTGAGGTCTTCTTCTATTTTCTGGCAGATGCTTCCACCTGCGATCAATACTTCTAGTTTTTTTCGTATAGCAGCTCCTGTATAATCAATAAAGGAGCGAATGATCGCATTATCACTGGTATTCTTCCAGTAGCTGACTGGTCTTGCATTCAGATCATTTTGAAGATCTCTTAGATAATTCATGACATCCCATGGACAATAAACTTCAAACTCTCCAAAATTATACCCATCATACCATTCTTTAATCAGATCCGCTTTCTCTTCAATCTCCGCATCTGCTAAAAGCTTATCTACATCCTGTTGTGTAAATCCATAATATTCATTGTATCTTGTGGATGAAATCGTATCTGATACAAAGTTATTTGTTCCAGTGAAAATACTTTCTTTGGCAATCTTTAGGCATCCTGTGATGACTGCAAACTTTAATGAGGAATTATCTTTTAATGCCGTACTTAACATGCCTTTTATAACTTCTAACATTTCTTTGTAGTACCCATTATTACTTGCCTTCGCAATCGGCACATCATATTCATCGATCAAAAGAATCACCGGCTTTTCATAGTAACTCTGCATCATATTCATAATCGTTACAATTGATCCCTTTATATCTGTAATCGATGCTGTTTGACTTCTCAATCTTGAAAATATATCTTTTTCATTTTCTCTTATATTTTCTCCTGTTTCTAAATAGGAATTCTGACTGCACAATGACGAAATTACAAATTTCAGCATATTAAATGCATTCTCAAAAGTTGTTCCATCCACATCTTTTAATGACAAAAACAATGTTGGATATTGATTCATTTCTATTTATTCACTTCAAAATGCTGATAATCCTTAGAGCTTCTCCACTCACCACCCCAGCTGAATCCATATTTCTTAAAGATCTTATAAGCTGTGTCATTCTTATGGATCATATATCTCTTATATTTTCCTTTACACTTTGACGTCTTTCTCTGCTTATATACCTTACCATTTGCCGGTGATACCTTATTTCCTTTGACCCACGGATTGATCCTTGGATTGATATCGATAGCCATTCCATAAGAATGGTTGGACAGCTTTGTTGTTCCACTGATCACACGATAATTAAACGCAGAGGTATTATTTGCAGCCATAGACTTCTCATCATTCGCACCATAATCATCGATCAATCTCATTCTCTCAATTCTGTATTTCTTCTGATAAAGAGCATAAAAGACCTTGACCGTTTTCTTCGCGATCTTCTTGTTAACGATCAGCTCACCCTCTTTTACCTTCCCATCAAAACCATAATGAAGAACCTGTACATATCTTAAATCAGACAATTTAATATTATTATTCTTCCGATAAGATTTTCCCGTGATCCTCTTTTCAATGTTCGGAGAAATCTTCTCATAAGTAAAGCCTTTTTTATAAGTATATTTCGAAGCTGCATTCGCAGATTTTCTCTGTAAACAAGCCGGAATCACAGCCACTGTAAACGCTGTCAATGCAATTATCGTAGTTAATTTCAATTTTGATTGATTCATTTATTTTCATCCTTTCCAAAGCTTTAATATTTATCTTAATCGATTTCATTATAACATATATTCCGAAGTCCCACACTCCATACCTTGAAGCATTTCAAAACAACAATTCAATATCCGTTACTGAAAACTTATAAAAAGTTATAAACCTTTATGTTCCATTCCTACTTCAACGAGTATGCTTTTGTAACGAATCAATTCATGTACTACTCACAAGTTCCTGTACTCTCCATAGGCGTTAATTCCTGACTAACGTATCAGTACATATCTGTAATCACTTGAATATATTATGCTACAGATCGTTTCAGAACATCCTCTCCATATTTTTTAAGATTCAAAGCTGCCTGAAGATCTCTGTCAATTACATTTCCACATTCACATTTGTAAATACGTTCTGATAACTTCAGATCTTTTTTGATCTTTCCACAACAACTGCATAATTTAGAACTTGGAAAAAATCGATCTGCAATGATCACCTGAATATTGTTCCACTCAGATTTATATTCCATCTGCCGCCTAAATTCATAAAATCCCTGTTGTTGAACTGCTTTGGATAAATGTCTGTTTTTCATCATTCCCTTTACATTTAGATCTTCGATACAGATAAAACTTGGTTCTCGTTTTACGATCTCTGATGTTATATGATGTAAATGATCATGACGGATATTGGTTAGTCTATGATTTAATATTAATAAAAGTTTTTCCTTTTTGATCACATTCTTCGTTTTACAGTATTCCTTTCCTTGTTTATTGTTCTCGTATGAACGAGAGATGCTACGCTGTAATCTGCGTTTTTGTTTCTCTAGTTTCTTAACTTTTTTCGTTTTATTGATGTTCTTATATTTATTGCCATCAGAACATATCGCTAAATCTTTAATCCCTAAATCAATCCCTATCCCATCATTGGAGGGAACGGTAACAGAGTCTTCGTATTCAATGCCTACTGTGATCCACCAGTTGATCCCATCATATCTAATACGGGGATTACTATAGTTACAATCCGTAGGTATCCGATTCTTTTCCGCAAGTCTGATCCAGTTTATCTTTTGCTTATTCTTCTTTTTGGAAGCAGCAAAACCCTCAATTTTTACATGCGTATCTGAAAATTGGATCTTTACATTATCTTGATAAAAAGATGGTATAGAAAATTTTCGGCTTTTGAATTTAGGAAACTTTGAACATCCTTTGAAAAATCTCTTATATGCATGACAAGCATCTTTGATCGCTTGTTTTGTTACATTATTTGAAACTTCATTTAACCAGGAATATTCCTCTGTTTTCTTTAATTGTGTAAATTCTTTTCTCAGATCACTATCCGATAGGAACTTACCACCATTTTTATAGTTTTCTTTTTCTCTTCCTAACGCCCAGTTATAAGCGAATCTGGCAGTATTGGCATATCGAAAAAGTTTTGTATTCTGTTTATTATTTGGGATCAGCATGACTCGAATTGTTTTTATCATCTTCTTCACCACCATCATCTATCAGTTCTTTTACAAGTTTTCTTGCTTTATTGGCATGTTTGCCTTGTAATTTACAACTAAATACAGTTATTATCTGAACTAAATCTTCAACAAGTGTTTGCCCTGTGCAGTAAGATACAATTTCATATTCTCTATTTGTCGTTCCAGATCATCTTTTTGTTTATTACTTGAAACTCTGCAATAACCTATTACAATTCTATCTAAATTAGGTTTTACATTCATAACTTGATTTAATTGCTCATGCGAATAATATCTATATCCATTACTGGAAGTGTGATGTGGATGAAGTTTACCCTTTTTATCCCAATTCCTTAATGTTTGAGCCGATACACCTAATATTTTTGAAAATTTATTGATAGAATAATATTTACTCATAAACAAATCCTCCATATAATATTTATAATTTATTCTACCAATAAAAATTATAAAATCCAACATATATTTATAATTTTTTATAAGCCTATTTTAACAGTTAAACACCTTCCTTATTATAGCAGTTAATAGTTATTTTCATTATAACACGATTGATAGCCTGAAGCTATCAAAAAACACTAAAAGATATATTGGAAGTATCAATCAATATGGAATATAATATAGCCATAAGGTTGTTAAAAAATTAACTTTTGGGTGAATGAAACTAATAACAAGCATATTATTTAAGGAGTAAAATTATGGCAGAGAGAATCACAGGACATACTGAATTAATCGGATTAATGGCTTATCCAATCAGACATTCAAGCTCACCTGCAATGCATAATGAAGCATTCGCAACATTAGGACTTGACTATGCATACTTAGCATTCGAAGTTGACAACAGCACATTAGAGGATGCAGTCAAAGGACTTCGTGCTTTAAAGATGGTTGGATCTAACGTATCAATGCCGAACAAAACAGTTGTAGGACAGTACTTAGACGAGTTATCTCCAGCAGCTAAAATGGCAGGAGCTGTTAACACGATCGTAAATGACAACGGAAAACTGATCGGACATATGCAGTCATTAAAAGACAACGATATTGATGTGATCGGTAAAAAAATGACAATCGCTGGTGCTGGTGGAGCTGCGACAGCAATCGAGATTCAGGCTGCATTAGACGGTGTCAAAGAAATGTCAATCTTCAATATCAAAGATAAATTCTGGGCTAACGCTGAAGAAACAGTAAAGAAGATCCGTGAAAACACAGATTGTATCGTAAATCTTTACGATCTTGATGACAAAGATAAATTAAGAGAAGAAATCGCAGACAGCTACTTATTCGCACAGGCAACTGGTGTAGGAATGAAACCATTAGAAGGACAGACAGTTGTTCCTGATGAAACATACTTCCGTCCAGACCTGATCGTAACAGATACAGTTTACGCTCCAAGAGAGACAGAAACATTAAGACTTGCTAAGAAAGCTGGATGTAAGACAATGAACGGTCTTGGAATGATGTTATTCCAGGGAGATGCTGCTTTCCACTTATGGACAGGAAAACATATGCCGATCGACCATATGAAAGAAGTATTAGATATCAAATATGACTAAGATCAGTCATAACCATATAGCAAACGAGAGGAATTATTAAAATGGATAAAAAATACATACCAAGTGCCTTAGTTCTTTATCTGAACTATTTCATTCATGGAATCGGATGTTCCATCTTAAGTCAGCAGGTAGTAAAAGAAATGCTCGCAAGCCAGTGGGGATTAAAAGATGTTATGGCAGTAACTTCCATTGCAGCAGCATTAGGATTGGGACGTTTGATCTCCCTTCCATTTGCAGGACCTTTATCTGACAAATTAGGACGTCGTTTATCAGTGATCATTGGATGTGCTTCATACGTTATTTTCTTAGTAGGGATCGCATTCTCACCAAATACAACAATTGCTTATATCGCAGCAGTTCTTGGTGGTATCGCGAACTCATTCTTAGATACAGCAACATACCCAGCTGTAACTGAAATTATTTACAAATATACAGGTATCGCAACAATGGGGATCAAATTCTTCATTTCTGTTGCACAGTTATTAATGCCTTTCTTCTTAGGTGTTGTAGCAGGAACAAGCATGTCATACTTAATGCTTCCAGTTATCGCTGGTGTATGCATCGGTATCATGGGAATCTTAGCAATCTTTGCTCCATTCCCAGCAACATCTGAAGCAGGAAAATCTGAATCTTTCATCAGCAACTTAAAGAATGCACATTTCTCTATCGAGAGTATTGCATTGATCCTGATCGGATTCACAAGTACAGCTACATTCCAGTTATGGTTAAACTGTGCTCAGACATTTGGTACTGAAATTGCTAAAATCCCATCTCAGAACGTATCTGTGATGCAGACATACTATTCTGCAGGTACAATGGTAGCATTATTCGTAACAAGTGTATTGATCACAAAATTCAAACAGGTAAGATTCCTAGTGATCTACCCAGCAATCTCTCTTGTAATGTTAGCATTAGTTTACATTATTAAGACACCTATGATCTGCTATGTTGGAGCATTCGTGATCGGATATGCAGCAGCAGGCGGAGTACTTCAGATGGCAACAGCCGTTGTAAATGATCTGTTCCCTAAAATCAAAGGAACAATCACAAGTTTAGTTATGATCGCATCTAGCTTATGTAACTATACAATCTTAACAGCAGCTGCAAAGATGACATCTACAAGCGTAATCATGATGAATATCGTAATTACAGCAATCGGAATCTTATTAGCACTTTTCGTAAACGTACGTTATGGTGTATTATTAAAGAATGCAGAAGAGGCATCTAAAAATTAATTAGTATTGGTAACAGGAACTCCCGAGGTTTATGCTTCGGGAGAATGTTCAGACAATAGGAGGAAATTGTCAATGAATACAGTAAAAGTAAGAAATATTGAAATCGGAAGCGGAGTTCCTAAAATCTGTGTACCTATCGTAGGTGTTACAAAAGATGAGATCATCGCAGAAGCGAAAACATTTGACAGCATCCCTGTAGACGTTGTTGAATGGCGTGTTGACTGGTTCGAAGGAGTATTCGAATTCGATAAAGTAGAAGACGTATTAAAAGACTTAAGAGAAGCTTTAGGTGAAACACCAATTCTTTTCACATTCCGTACATCAAAAGAAGGTGGAGAAAAAGCAATCGAAGCAGAACCTTACAAAGAATTAAACATCGCTGCTGCAAAAACAGGATATGTTGATCTTGTAGACGTAGAAGCATTTACAGGGGATGAGATCGTAAAAGAGATCGTAGCAGCAGCTCACGAATGTGGAGTAAAAGTTGTTGCATCTAACCATGATTTTGACAAAACACCTGAAAAAGATGAAATCGTAAGAAGACTTTGCAAAATGCAGGAACTTGGTGCTGATATTCCTAAGATCGCAGTTATGCCAACTTGCAGACGTGACGTATTAACACTTCTTTGTGCAACAGAAGAAATGTATACAGAACATGCAGATCGTCCGATTATCACAATGTCTATGGCAGGAACAGGACTGATCAGCCGTCTTTGCGGTGAAGTATTTGGATCTGCTTTAACATTTGGAGCAGCGAAGAAAGCATCTGCACCTGGACAGGCAGCAGTGAACGACTTAAATAATATGCTTCAGTTCCTTCATGAAAATCAGGGATTATAAGAACTGAATCTTTAAAAATTAAATGTAGAAGAGGAGAAGATTCTTGGTTATTCTTTTCCTCTTTTTTAAATACATAAAAAATATTTGCTGAAATCCTATTTTTTCAGTATAATTTAGTAGAGCAAATTGTTAAAGTTTTGCCATAGTTTGTGAAAATAAAGACTTTTGTTATAGAAAGTAGAAAGAGGTGAATCATGCTAAAATGGCTTGATGAGAATCTGGAAGAATTTCTGATGGTAGCATTATTGATCGCAATGACAGTGATCATGGGAATCCAGGTATTTGCAAGATATGCACTTGGAGCTTCTCTTTCATGGTCAGAGGAACTGACAAGATATTTGTTTATCTGGTCAGGCTTTATCAGTGTTAGTTATTGTACTAAGAAATGTATTTCCATTAAAATTGAACAGTTTGTAGCAATGTTTCCAAGAAGAGGGAAAGCATTGTTCAAAGTGGTGAACCACACGATCGAACTTGCCTTGTTTTTATATCTGATTCCATATGCAGTTCTTTATTTAAAGAGTGCATTTGAAAGTGGACAGGTAAGTCCCGCATGTCAGATTCCAATGTATTATATTCAGGCAGCCCCGCTGTTTAGTTTTGTTTTAGTAGCATTTCGTATCGTCCAACGTTGGATCATTGAATTTAAGATTGTGATCCGCAAAGATGAAGAAAAGGAGGAAAAATAAATGTCAGCAGCAGTCGTATTTTTACTCTTCTTTGTTTGTTTGATCATTGCAATTCCGATTTCGATCGCCCTTGGGATTGTATCTGTACTTCCAGGAGCATTTGATCCATCATTTACAGCAAGCGGGACATTTGTCATTCGTTCTATGCTTGGAGGAATTGATAGTTTCCCATTACTTGCAGTTCCAATGTTTGTATTATCTGGAATGAATGGGCACTGCATCAGATGAAAGCAATCGAACAGCGGCTGGAAGGCGTGGAGGAAGAAGATGAGAATGACCG
>OLQG01001897.1_pt1 | contig 11842 bp, 9 predicted proteins | sample 1672221 | NCBI WGS metagenome assembly OLQG01 (sample SAMEA3136660, study PRJEB25190) | human gut metagenome | biome: human gut; feature: human-associated habitat; material: faeces | place: Austria | collected 2013
AATACCTGTTCTGTCAGTGGAAATATAGCAGTCAGCCTGCAGATGCATTAAACATCATATACAGGCTGTTTTGCGTGCTAAAAAATAAAATATAACAACTGAAAAATAAAGGAGGGATCTGGAAAAATGAAAAAGAGAATAGAACACTGGAAGGTTATAACCGTTCTTCTGATAATTTATGATTTTCTTGCTATAATTATGTCTTATTTCCTTGCATTGTGGATACGATTTGATTGTAACTTTAGTGAAATTGACCTTCCATATTTTCGTACATATTGCAGGACAATTTTAATTTATGCTTTGTTTTGCGTCGCAGTTTTGGGTGCGCTGAGGCTTTATAAAAGTATTTGGAGGTTTGCAAGTTACACAGAACTTCTTAGGATAATTTATGCTACAGTCTTTACCGGAGTGATATATTGTATCGCAGTAAATATATTTATCATGCGAATGCCTGTTTCATATTACTTTTTTGGAGTTCTGATGCAGTTTATTTTAACATTGGGCATACGCTTTTCCTATCGCTTTGTTCTGTTGTTAAGAGGGCAGAAGAATCCGGACAAAAGACAGAAAAGAGTAATGATTATTGGCGCCGGAAAAGCAGGACAAATGATCTTACGTGATATTAAAAATTCAAAAGAAGTAAATAAGAAAGTGTGCTGCTTCATTGATGATAATCACAATAAATGGGGCAGATATATTGATAACGTTCCGGTCTTTGGCGGCAGAGACAGCATTATGGAAGCTGTAAAGAAGTTTGGAATCGAAAAAATATATGTGACAATTCCAAGTGCAAAACCGGAGGATAAGAGAGATATTCTGAGAATCTGTAATGAGACATCCTGTGAACTGCTGAATCTTCCGGGAATGTATCAGTTATATACAGGTGAAGTTCTGGTAAGCAAAATGAAACCCGTTCAGACCGAGGATTTGCTGGGCAGGGATCCTATCAGGACTGATATGGGTGAAGTGTTTGAGTACATCAAGGACAAGGTCGTACTTGTTACCGGAGTTGGTTCTATAGGATCAGAACTTGCCAGACAGATAGCTGCTCATAATCCGAAACGTTTAGTTCTTTTTGATATTTATGAAAACAATGCCTACGATATCCAACAGGAGTTAAAGAAAAAATATCCAAACCTGAAGCTTAATACGATTATTGGATCAGTCAGAGACAGCAGAAAAATATTTCAGGTATTTGAAGAATTCAGACCGGATATTGTGTACCATGCGGCAGCTCATAAGCACGTACCGTTAATGGAGGACAGTCCGTGTGAATCAATTAAAAATAATGCAATCGGAACGTACAAGACAGCTTATGCGGCAATGGTTCACGGATGTAAAAGATTTGTTCTGATCAGCACGGACAAGGCGGTTAATCCTACCAATATTATGGGAGCATCCAAACGTCTATGTGAAATGATCATTCAGGCCTTTGACGCAAAGATTAAAGAGGGAAAAGCCAATGAAATTCCTCAACTGTATACCCATGGCATGAACGAGGTTCTGACAAAACCGCAGGTGATCGAAGCGTTAAAGACAACAAAGACAGAATTTGTTGCAGTACGTTTTGGAAACGGACTTGGAAGCAATGGTTCTGTAATTCCGCTGTTTAAAAAACAGATTGAAGCCGGCGGGCCGGTGACAGTCACCGATAAAAATATCATCCGCTACTTTATGACCATCCCGGAAGCCGTATCCCTGGTACTCCAGGCCGCACATTATGCAAAAGGCGGAGAAATCTTTATCCTTGATATGGGTGAGCCGGTGCGCATCGATGATATGGCAAGAAACCTGATCCGCTTATCCGGCTATACACCGGATGTGGATATCAGGATCGAATACACCGGGCTGCGCCCGGGCGAAAAGCTGTTTGAAGAACTGCTGATGGCGGAAGAAGGCATGCAGGAGACACCGAACAAACTGATCCATATCGGAAAACCGATCGAGATGGATGATATGGTATTTAAGAAAAAACTGCGGCAGCTGGATGAAGCAGCATTCCGTGAAAACGAAAAGATCAAAGAGCTTGTGGCACAGGTAGTACCAACATACCATCCGGAGAAGGCAGGAAAAGAGGAAAGGGAATGACGATCAAAGAATGTTATGAACAGACGGGTTCGGATTATGAAAGTATTTTAAAGAGATTTGGCAGTGAAAGCATGATTCGGCGTTTTGCACTGAAATTTTTAAAAGACGGCACCTTCGCTGAGCTGAAAAAGGCACTGGCAGAAGGAGATGGCGAGACGGCTTTCCGTGCGGCACATACCTTAAAAGGTGTCTGCCTGAATCTTGGGTTTGACCGCCTGTATGAAGTGAGTGCGGAACTGACAGAAACGCTGCGCGGACATGAGACTGCAGGAACCGAAGCACTATTTGCAAAAGCAGAAGAACAGTATGCTGCCCTGACAGACGTACTTAGAAGGTATGAGGCAGAAGAAGCGGTCATCTGATGTATCAGACAAAAGTATATAAAAAAGGTGAAATCTTGACTTTTTCTATAACTTTTGATATGATAGCACCATTAGTGAAGCACTATATTTAACAAAAAGAAAAGGTGGGATTTGTGATGAAACAGTTTACTTACACAATTCAGGATTCTATGGGTATCCATGCAAGACCGGCAGGTCTGCTTGTAAAAGCGGCTGCAGCATTCAAAGATACGACCATTGAGATCAGCAGCAATGGAAAAAAGGCTGATGTGAAGAGAATCATGGCAATCATGAGCATGGGCGTAAAACAGGGCGCAGAAGTAACAGTTACCTGCGAAGGTGCAGAAGAAGATGCAGCAGCAGAAGCAATGGAAAAATTCTTCAAAGAGAATCTGTAAGAACTGTAGGACACGGGATTAAGAAGCGAAAGACATGGTCGTTGGATCATGTCTTTTCTTTATGATATTTTGAATGTTTGACCCTGGCATCTTAAAAAGTTTCAGCTTAATTTCAGTTTGCACTCAAATTCCAGACACAACCTCCTGTTATCATGGATTTCAGATGAAAAAGTATGGCAGAAGAACAGAAGGTTCACATGAAAAAGTATTCAAAAAAGAAGAAATGGATCGCAGCAAACAAGATGCGCACTAAAGCAGACGTGGATAACCACACGTATGTTGTGGTATTAAATACTTATGCGGGAACGCAGCTGATCGAGGCACTTCGTTATTCTGGATGAGCCAACTTTAGTTTTGGAAAATACGTAATAAAACACAAAAAAAGAAATAAAATCAACAAAAAATGCAAAAAAATTTAAAATAAATATGGACAAAATGTGAATGGTATAATAAAATAATACAGTAAACAAAAAAGAATGGTTCTTGATTTTGATAAATATAACAAAAAACAGAGCCATAAATTTCTTTTTAGGGGGGATTTATGAAAAACAAAAGAGGATTTTTAAAGAAAAGTCTTAGTATTAATTTGACCTGTGAAATGGCAGTCACAGTACTTCCGGCACAGGCTATGTCCATGTAGGAAAGGAGTGGAGACTGTCTCATAAAAAGTGAAATTAATGCTTAAAAATCATTGATTAAAAAAACAGAAAGTGTTAAACTATATTAAGCAATATATTTAAAATTCCAGATGGAAAAGGAGAAAAGAGTATGAAACTGAAAAAAATTTTAGCGGGAACACTTGCAGCGACGCTGGTGATGACAGGTGTTCCGAATGCTGGTTTTACAGTATTCGCGGAAACAGATGTTCTATCTGATACGGGAGCAAGTGATGAAGGCATAACTGCTCTGGCAGCAGAAGATGCAATGCCTGCACCGTATGGATATCAAAATCTGCCATTGTCAGAAGAAAATGTTACGATTACTTCATCGGGGTTTGCTACTTCAGACAAACCGGCAGGTATTTTGAGTGCCGGGTTTGTGGCGATTAATGGAACTGCGCAGGGTGGAACGTGGATCAATTTTAAATTTGCTACCCCTCAGAAAGTAGCGGGAGTTTTGTATTATTTATCGTCCGGTCAGATAAATGGTTACATTAAGAATATAAAGGTAGAAGTGAAAACGTCAGGCAGTGATGCGTATACAACTGTTTATGAGAATGCAGAAGGATGGGCAAAAGAGAATGTAGTACGTGAGGCAGTGTTTACACCGGTTTCAGAAGTTACCGATGTGAAAGTTTCCGGAACCGCGTTTAATGGAAATGCTAACTATATGCAGATTCAGAAGATGCGGATCATGACAGCTCCGGAAAGCGCTGGAATGGTGACGGCAACAGCGGTATCAGAAAATGAAACACTGGGAACGGCAATGGCAGATGTTTCTGATGCAAAAGCAAAGGCAGCTACAGTCCAGGTTATGCCGGGGGTTTCAGTAAAATACCAGGCAGCAGTTAAGGATGGAACAACAGGAAGATTTGCAGGATGGCAGGATGAGGCAGGGAATATTGTCAGCCGTGACAGAGTTTATACAACCGTTCTTGAAAAAGATACGAAACTTACTGCAAAGTTTGAAACTGGAACTTCAGCAAGAATTGAGATTCCGCTGGGCGATAATATGACTTGGCAAAGTGCTAATCCTGACAATATCAAAGCTTCCAGTGATCGGGCACCAGGCAATGCAAACGACAGGGATGGAAGAGCATGGTATGCATTTGACCGGAACAATGGAACGGCAAACACAAATACGCAGTGGCACTCCGACTACAGCAATCAGTCGGCAACATCTCCGGGAAAGGTCAGAGCAAATAATCCGATTTGGATTCAGGCTGGATTTAATGCAGCGAAAAATGTTTCAAAAGTTACATATCAGACTAGGCAAAATGGTGACGTTTCTGATAACTGTGCAAAGAAATATCAGATTTTGGCAGCAAATATGTCAGATCCGACACAGACACCGCAAGATGAGGATTTTGCAGTTGTATGTGAGGGCGAATTTATTGCTACCAAATCAGCGCAGGAAGTAGAACTTCCGGTAACGGTGCAGGCAACGCACATACGTCTGAAAGTACTTTCGACACAGAATGAAAATGAATTTATTACAGCGTCAAATATTGAGATGTATGAATTTAACGGCGGCGAAGTGAAAAATCTGATTGATACTCCGGCAGTGGCACTGGACAGTACGAGTGAAGGTCTGGGAACGGTGTCAAGGTCTGCAGGAAAAGTAGTAGAAGGACTGAACACAGAAGTTACTTATACAGCAACACCAAAAGCAGGCAGCCGATTTGTAAAATGGGTTGACGAAAGCGGAAATGCCATTGAGAATGCAGGTGCTTCTTTTGCAATAACTGTGAATACGGCAGAAAATAAAACGTATAAAGCCGTGTTCTCCTCTCTTACAGAGATTAATATTCCGCTGGAGGGAACAACGTCCGGAAACAAGACAAGTACAGCACCAAACATCACTGCATCAAATCAGTATACGGACGCGGAAAATGAAAATGATGGTCCGGCATGGTACGCTTTTGATAAAAATGGTGACGAGCCAAATACGACTACACACTGGCATACAGATTATCATGACAATTCGGGAAAAGGTCAGGTAAGCAGCACGAATCCGATTTCGATTACAGCAGGATTTAATAAAACAGCGAATGTAAGAGAAGTTGTATACCGCAGCAGAACAGATTCAGATAATAACTGTGCAAAAGATTATGAAATCTGGGCTGCAAATAGCAGTGATCCAACAGTAATGCCGTCAGAAGAAGAGTTTGCTTTTGTATGCTCAGGCACATTGCAGCAGTCAAGAGAGGATCAGATCATTCTTCTTCCGGTATCAGTGACAGCAACACATATACGTCTGAAAGTATTGTCTGTGCATGACCAGAGCAGCAGTGCGTATGTGACAGCATCCAATATTGCAATGTATGCATCTGATGAAGATCTTAAGGACATTATTGATATTCCGTCTGTAACGGTAGCTGAGGAATGTACTGCAATGGGAACAGTATCTACATCTGTTAAGAAGCTTGTGGATGGCATTGACTCACAGGTTGAACTGACAGCAACCCCTAATACAGGATACAAATTTGTAAAATGGGTTGACGAAAGCGGAAATGCCATTGAGAATGCAGGAGCTTCCTATACGATTAAAGTAAATGGAAAAACGACTCATACCTACAAGGCTGTTTTTGAACACAAGAAAATCAATCAGATTGCCCTGACTGGAAAATTAACAGAGAATGCGGCTGTACCTGAACTGACTGTGAACGCACAGACAACCGATGGAGAAACCGTATCAGATTATATAACAACATCTGGCACAAAATGGACGTTAGATGGAAAAGAAATCAGCATTTATCCAGATGCAACTAAAAAGGTAACTTTAGAGACCGTATTGTCTGCTTCGGAGGGATTTGTTATTTCTGATGACGCAGCAGTGACAGTGAATGGAAAAAGAGCAGCTCTGACAAAACAGCAAGATGGAACAGTGAAACTGACAGTCAGCATCAGCTCAACAAGAAAAGAGTATACAGCGGCTGGTACATATACTGGTGAAGATGAGCTGGAGTTCTATAATGACCTTAAGAAAATTACTGTGACAGTAACTGGAAAGGTGAACAATAACGATAGTAAGGCATATTCCTTATTTACACTGGAAGGCAATAACAATAATTATTTTACTGTCTGGTATAATCCAAAAACGGGTACTATGTGCTATACAAGTAAAGATATGGGTACGGCTGTATTCTGGTCTGGAAGAGTAGGAACAACGGATGCAGGCAAACACTTTAAGGCAAGCTTTTCGCTGGCACAGTTAAATGATGGAAAATTTTATATGATGTATTCTGTTAATGGAAAGAATGAATCGATTCACGGAACTGGATATGTAAATATGACAAACTGGGATGCATTTGGAAACAACTTTCTTGCCAGTCACAAATGGAATGCTGAAAAAGTAATGATCGGCAAAAAACCAACAGGAATAGATAAGAAATTTGGCATCCAGGGCAACCAGGGATCACTTTCAGACTTTGATGGAACAATCAGCAAAGTAGTTGTGACAAATGATATTTATGGTGATTCAACGGTACCTGCTGATGCTGCAAATAATCTGATAGCAGAAAATAATAAAGTAACAGAAAATTTAAAAACAGCATTACAGGCAAAGACTGCAGAGTATGGAAAAATTAGTGCCTATGGTTATGAACTGACAGGCTGGAATACATTGCGGCAGCTTGTAAATGATGCAAAAGCAGAACAGTTTAGTAATGACTGGCTGATCCTCAATGCAATGGATGATATGGATGCGGCAAAAGAAGGTCTTGCAAAACGCCAGGTAACGGTTACAACAGCAGGAGAGCATGTGACATGTACAGGAGCTGGAACTTATACATTTGGTGACATGGTAAATCTGTCGGCAAAACCGGAAACAGGATATGAGTTCAAAGGCTGGAAGGATGAAAATGGAAGTATAGTATCAAAAGATGCGGCATATACCATGCTTGCAGAAAATAATATTACACTGACAGCCGTGTGTACACCGGAACCGAAAGAAAATACGGTAACGATTACTTTTAAGACTGGGGATAGATTTTCAGACCAGATCTGCGGTGAACCTGTTCAGGCAGCGGTAGGAGAGCAGATTACAGTTCCGGCACACAAAGATTATTATGGCTATACTTTTGAAGGATGGGACAGCAACGGAGACGGCGTGGCAGATATCACAGGAACCCAGGCCGAAGAAGGTGCCAAGTATACAGTAGCAGAAGGGGTAATGACACTGCTGGCAGTATACAAGATTGAAAAAGTAACCTATACCGTAAGTGTTACAAATGGCAATGTAAAAGGTGAAGATACCAAAGCGGCAAACGGAACTTACGAAGAAGGCAGCGTTGTCACCGTTACTGCGGATGCAGCAGCAGAAGGAAAAGAATTTAAAGAATGGCAGAGCGATGGCATGGTAGTCAGCACTAATGCAACCTATTCCTTTATTGTGAAAAAGAATATGAACCTGACAGCTGTTTATGCAGATAAAGGAAGCGCTGAAGTCAAGCCGGTGGTAAGTTTCACAGACTGCAGCAGAAAATTCCTGACTGCAGAAGATAAAGATCAGGTGAAGATGGTTATTTCCTGGAGTGGTGTAACGGGCTGCCAGATCGTATCGATCGGAACATTAAGAACGTATGATGCAACGCAGGGAACCAAGGACAATCTGGTTCTGGATAACAGCAGCACTGCTATAAAGAATGGAAAATGTACGAAGATATTGAACAGCGGTACCTTTACAGGAAGCCTGAAGATCGGTGCTGCAAACAAAGATAAGCCATTGTATGCACGTGGATATATCACGTATAAAGATGCACAGGGAAATATCCATGCTGTCTACACAGATATCAAAACAATTGCACATCCTGCAGAATAAGAGGAGACAAAATATGAAAAAATATGAAACACCAGAAATGGAACTGTTAGAAATAGAAGCTGAAGATATTATGACTGCTAGTGGTAAACCTGGTGAAATTGAAGGGGACTTGGGTGAAGACTAGTAAACAGAATCGCCAATCCTGATCTGATGAGCAGCAGGATTTTGGAAAGCACCTTTTGGCCAGCAAAGTTTTAGACCAGCGGAGGGGGGATGCAGAGCATCCCCCTTTTTGCTACAGTGACGTTAATGGCTTACTGCAGTTATGCCGGTTTTGAGAATGAAAAGGGACTGAGATGGATATGCCAAAACAGAATATGAAGCTGGAACAGCTGGAAGAGACGATCAGAAAAGTCCTTGCGGCAGGAGGGAGCTTTTCTTTTTATCCCAGGGGAACCAGTATGGAACCGTTTTTTGTACAGGGGCGGGATAAAATCGTACTTGCACCACTTCCAGATAAAATTAAGAAATATGATATTATACTTTATAAAAGGAAAAATGGCGCATTTGTATTACACCGGATTATTGGGAAAAAAGAAGATGGTTATGTATTTCGAGGGGATAATCAGTTTGTAAATGAATATGGAATACGGACAGAGCAGATGATCGGCATTGTTACGGAAACAGTCAGAGGCGATAAAATCATACAGGTCAACGACCGGAAGCATCGTCTGTGGGCACTGATGTGGGTTCATACGGCCCAGATCAGAAGAATATGGAAATACCTGATGAGACATTTGATAAAAGAAACCTATATGAGGACAGAGCCACAGGAGGGCAAAAAATGAAAAAGAAAACACTACAGAAGCTGATGATAGGTGCAGGATGTCTGCTGACGGCATTTGCATTTCCGGGCATGAAAGGTCATGCCGCAGAGCCGCAGTACCGGGCACTTCTGGTAACACGCGGTGAGTACAAAGGGCCCACAGAGGATCTGACACCGGGACCGCAGAACGATGGTGTCAATATAAGCCGTATGCTCCAGAAAGCGTATGGAAGCGGCCAGGTTGCCATCACGGTAAAAGACAAGGATGGCGTAACAACAAAAGAGGGGATCAGGAAGCAGATCCAGAGTGCTTTTGCAGATGCCGCCGAGGATGATATCAACTATTTCTATTATTCCGGCCATGGTCAGGAAGATGGGCTCAGCCTTGAAAGTAAAACCAGTCTTTCCGCGCAGGAACTGTATGACTGTTTTGAGGGTATCAAAGGAAAAAATGTCCTGATCCTGGACTGCTGCTACAGCGGTGTTATGACCGGTCAGACAAGGAGCATTGGACTTAGGAGCCTGAAGGAGAGTGTTTCTTATCGGGATGAGACGGCAGACTTTGTGGAGAACTTTACAGATGCTTTTGTACAGGCAGAGAAACAGGCGGCGGGCAGACAGAGCAGAACAGCACTTAACAACGAACGTTTCCGTATCCTGACAGCCGCACAGAGCGAGGAACTTTCCAATCAGGTCATAAGGAATGGAGAAACGGGGGGTCTGGCATCTTCCTATGGTATTTTTACCGGTGCACTGGTATATGGAAGCGGGATCAATGCGGAGCTGGCAGAAACAGAAGCTGGTGCAGCACAGGTATCCCTTGGCGTTTCTCCGGCAGATTTTAACGGCGATGGAGCTATTACGTTTAATGAAATGAAAACGTTTGTCCAGAATCACTGCGTTGCCAATCATATGAAGATGTATCCGTCCGACAGTGAAAAGATTTTTCTGCCGACAGCCGATCAGCCGTCGGATGCGGCTTTTGAAAAGGCAGTGGTACAAAAAGAGGCAGACGGCAGCCGGAAACTGGAAGTATCTTATCAGGCAAGAAATAACAGGAATGTGCAGATTGCCTGGTATCGGGCTGAAGATTCCTGGAGTCTGCAGCAGCTGCTGTTTCTGGTGACGGAAACAGATGGTCTGATGGACTTTGAAGAGGGATCCGGAATTGCCATGCAGGGGCATGAGAATGTATCACTGAAAAAAGGAAACGGAAGTTTCAAGATCCCTCTGACGGGAAAAGAACCGGAAACAGGGTTTTATGGCTGTATTGTTCTGGCAGATGATGCAAAATATGCCTATATGATCCCATTTGCGGCATCCGCTGCAAAGGATTCCCTTCTGGAGGATATGAGCCTGGAAGGAAACGATACTTACGATGCCGCATCAGGGGAAGAATGGGAACTTACGGCTGATTTTGGAAAACATAATACGGAAGTGCTGGCAGCACCGCTTGTGACCTGTGAAGTGCTGGATAGAGATGGACAGGCAGTACGTATCCTTTTGAAAGATGAAATGGCAGATCTGATCCAGATCAGCGGGGATGCAAAGAATGTGTTGTGCCGGAAAATCGTTTACTGGGATGGACTGGACGCGGCAGGGAAGCCTGTGGCAGCAGGTACGTATACGGTCAGCGTGACGGCGCAGGATGCATCCGGAAGCAAAAAGCTGCAAAAGAATGTCCGGGTGTTTTGGAAAGAAGAGCCGGATACCGGTGAAAGTGAGTCAGAAACAGAGAGCGAATCTCAGACCGAGACAGAATCGGAAACAGAAAGTGAAAGCGAATCACAGGCTGAGACAGGGAACGGAAGTGGCAACGGATCACAGCCGGAAACCGGCGAAAGTGAGACACAAAAAGAGACACAGAAAGAGACACAGAACGAGACACAGAACGAGACACAACCAGACAAAACACCGACAGCCAGACCGGATACAACACAAACACCGACATCCGGCAGCAGCCAGGGTGCAGTGAAAAAGGAAGTGCAGGGGATCACACTGATGGTCCGTTCCAATTTTTCGGGAAAGGAAAAGAAAGCAGCAGGCATTGTGCTTGGAAAGAAAGAGAGTATTTTGCTGAAAACGGAGATCCTGCCAGCCGATGCATCAGATAAGAGCATAACCTATACAAGTTCAAACAGCAAGGCGGTCACAGTGGATGCAAACGGAAGAATAAAAGCAAAGAAAAAAGGAAGTGCAGTGATCACCGTAACTGCTGCAAATGGCGTGAGCCGCAGTGTGAAGGTGACGGTCAAAGATGCACCGAAAAAGGTGGCGCTGAATGCAAAAAACAGGACACTGAAAAAAGGAAAAACATTTCAGATCAGGGCGAAACTGCCGTCTGGAAGTGCGGCTTTTGGCATCCGGTATGCAAGCAGCAAGTCAAAAATTGTTTCTGTGGATGCAAAAGGAAAGGTGCGGGCACTGAAAAAGGGAAAGGCATCTGTAACCGTGAAGCTTTACAACGGAAAAAAAGCAGTGCTGAAAGTGAACGTGAAGTGATTTTGTAAAAATAGTCTAATAAAAGTAGAAAAAAACTGAACATGTACAGCAAAAAATACAAGAAAAGAGTCTGTTTCCGTCGTTTCGGAAATAGACTTTTTCTTTTTGTTGTGTTATAGTAAAAATACATGGGTAATAACAAATTAGTGCTGATTGAATCCCACATATACAGGGAATTCCCAAATATTAAGGAGGTATAATAAAAATGGCTAGAAAAATGAAGACCATGGATGGTAACCATGCAGCGGCTCATGCTTCCTATGCAT
>OLQG01001908.1_pt1 | contig 11766 bp, 11 predicted proteins | sample 1672221 | NCBI WGS metagenome assembly OLQG01 (sample SAMEA3136660, study PRJEB25190) | human gut metagenome | biome: human gut; feature: human-associated habitat; material: faeces | place: Austria | collected 2013
CATCCACCTATGAGCAAGCTCATGTGGATTTAGACCTTTTGACCCTGGCATCATAAAATATCTTTCACAAAAACGACCATATCCGGAAAGACATTATAATCTGACCGGGTGGTCGTTTTTTGTTTTTCTAAATTCATTTGTATAAATATTCTGTCACTTCAGATCAAAACGATTGCATTTCATTTTTTCCACTTTTATTTAATACATATCCTGTGATTCCGCCTACAATTCCCCCGACGATATGTGCAGTATTGGAAATATTGTCCTGTACGGTAATCCCTTCATAAACCTGCTGCCCCAGAAAAAATAAGGCAACCAGAATAAATGTCAGTGGAATCTCGCCATCCTTAAAGCTGGTGAAGGAAGATAATAAGATAAAAGCAAACACTACTCCACTTGCACCACACAAAGCAATATACGGGAAAAAAATATAATTAACCAGGCTGGTGGCAAGTGCCGTAAGTACTACCACAATCGCCAGTGTGGACGATTTATATTTTTCTTCCAGCATCGGACCCAGAAGCAACAGATAACTCATATTTCCAATCAGATGCGACCAGTCCGCATGTCCAAAAATATGGGTGATCGCTCTTACCCAGGTCAGTGGCGACAGCAGAGACGAATGGTAAGTCATAAACAGCATTCTGCCGGATGCACCGTCCGTTATGTAATTCAATAAAGTTGCCAGAAAACTGATCGCCACCAGGCTCAATACCACCGGTGCATTAAATGTGATACGTAATTTTTTCTTCATACTCTTTCTCCCACAATAATCTTAATCAAGCTTTTATCAAGTTGGATCGTCCGGTTCCACGGATTGACAATGATTCCTGCAATTTCCGGCACTGCAATCGCAGATGCAAACAATTTATCAATATCTGCCAGAAATGTCGATTTTATACTTCCTCCACCTTTTAATTCTTCTTCAAATCCTGTAAATGCTGACCACCAGTTTCTTCCGTCAGCAGTCTGAATCGCCTGCACCCGGATCTGTCCGTCTCCGGTCGGCGGATCTAGCGCAACGATAAACTGCCCTTTTTCCTGCATACGTCTGCGGATCACTGTCAGGGTATATGCGAGCATTTCCTGCGTCGGTTCCTGCTGGAGTGCTGCGATGGCTTCTTCTATTTTTTCATTCCCACGCAGTCCAGCATCGACTGTTTCGTTCTGTTTTTTGTTTTTATGATCTGCCATATATTCCTCTTTTCATCTGTAGCAGGCGGATATTCGTAATCTACCAAAGCTTATCTCGATCCACCTGAGTCTATCTATCCCAATCAGACAATACGATCTGATTCTACCTGCGATTCCTGCACTTTCAGACTTCTGACTTTGAAGTCATATGATACTTTTCCATGTTTTCTTTATTTCGGTATTCGTGCTTCTCATAATATCCGATCAGTTTTTTGTCTGCATCACGAAGTGCCACCATATAAACATCTTTATTCTGTTTTTCATTGTGCGAGGTATAGATAAGATTGTTTTCTTCGCTTCTGGCAAACCATGCAACAACTTCTTTGATTCTCTCATTGGAATGTGCTCCATGACAGTTCAGAAGGCTTTTGCCAAGCAGTTCTGCACCACCATATTTATGATAACTGGCAACTGCTGCAGGATTCATATAAATAATTTCATGCTCCAGGTTACAGATCACAACGGATGCACGATCCTGATCAATAACACTTTTAAAATATGTTCCTAATTCCATAATATCATCCTTTCTCATTCAATGTCCTGCCCCGCAGATACACCAGAATCCCCACGGCATCTGCCAGGAACCATCCGATCGGGATCGATATCCAGATTCCGGTCACTCCGATCCACGGGATTCTGGAGAGGGTATAAGACAGCAGCACTCTTGTTCCAAGAGAAATGACCGTAAGCACCACCGACATTTTCGGACGGTTCACAGCGCGGTAATAGCCATAGAGCATAAACAAAATGCCAATGCCGACATAACATACTCCTTCGATTCTTAAATACTGTACGCCGACTGCGATGATCTCCCTGCTCGTCTCGGAAACAAACAACTGCATCAGCGGCGGTGCCAGAACAAAGATGACGCAGCTGATCACGATGCAGAATAAGATCACGCTGATCGCAGACTGGCGGATGCCCCGGCGGATACGTTCTTTCTTTCCTGCTCCGTAGTTCTGTGCCACAAAGACGGAAAATGCATTTCCAAAATCACCGACCGGCATATATGCGATCGTGTCGATCTTGACGGCTACGGCAAATGCTGCCATAACGGTCGCACCGAAACTGTTGACAATTCCCTGCACGACCAGAATACCAAAATTCATCACGGACTGCTGCAGGCAGGTAAAACCGGAGAGTGACATGATCTGTTTTAAATTTTCACGGTTCCATTTCATATCTTTTCTGCTGATATGATATTCCGGATAACGCACCAGAAAATACAGCAGAATACCAACTCCGGAAATATACTGTGCGATCACGGTCGCAACGGCCGCACCTTTGATTCCCATGTGCAGAACCAGCACAAAGTATAAATCCAGAAAAATATTTAAAATCACGGAAATTCCCAGGAAAAATAGCGGTGTGACGGAATTTCCGATTCCGCGCAGTACGTTTGCAATATAATTATATAAAAAGGTGGCAAAAAATCCGATAAAGACATAAAAAAGATATTCCCGCATCGCCGCTGTCGTTTCCTGCGGCACCTGAAGCAGGCGGATCATCGGATTCATCCAGATATAAATGATTCCGGTCAGGATCACCGCCAGCGAACCGATCACAACCGCGGAAATAAAAATGCCGTTTCGGATCAGATCCTGGTCTTTTTTACCATAAGCCATCGATAAAAATGCACTGCTCCCAAGACAAAGCCCGATAACGATCGACGTCAGGAAAGTCATCAGCGTGTAGGATGAGCCGACGGCTGCCAGTGCATTATCTCCGATATAACGGCCGACCACCCAGGTATCAACCAGGTTGTAAAGCTGTTGAAGCACATTTCCAAGCATCAGCGGAACCGCGAACTTCCAGAGGCTCGAAGTAATGTTTCCGGTCGTCAGATCTATATTTTTTGTTTTCTTTTGTTTTTCCATTTCTTACTTTTCACTCATTTTCTTTTCTAAGCTGCCAGAATGCCACGGCACTTGCCGCTGCCACATTTAAGGAATCCACGCCATGTGACATTGGTATTTTGACGGTATAGTCGCAGTCTGCGATCGTTCTGGACGTCAGTCCGTCTCCTTCTGTTCCGAGAAGGATTGCCAGCTTTTCTTCTTTCTGCAAAATCGGATCATCGATGCGGATGGAATCATCACTTAAGGCAAGTGCCGCCATTTTAAATCCCATTTCATGCAGAAGCTGAATGCCGCCCTCTGGCCAGGAAATGGAGTTATCCACAAAAGTCCACGGAATCTGAAAAACTGTCCCCATACTGACGCGGATTGCCCGGCGATAAAGTGGATTGCTGCATGCCGGTGTCAGCAGAACTGCATCCATATGCATTGCTGCCGCCGAGCGGAAGATCGCCCCGATGTTGGTCGGATTCACTACTTCTTCCAACACCGCAATGCGGTTTGCATTTTCACAGATTTCCCGTACAGACGGAAGTTTCCGGCGGTGCATCGCACAGAGCATGCCCCGTGTCAGTTGAAAGCCGGTGATCTGTGTGAGCACAGCAAATTCTGCGGTATACACCGGGATCTGCCCGCAGCGTTTTATGATCGGTTTGGCTTCTCCCTCAATGTGCTTCTTTTCCACCAGAATGGAAATCGGCTCGTACCCCGCATCCAGTGCACGTTCCACCACCTTCGGGCTTTCTGCGATAAAAATCCCCTCGTCCAGGTTTGCCCTGTTCAGAAGCTGGATTTCTTTCGTTCTTGCATATACGTCTAGTTTCGGATCTTTAAAATCCGTAATTTCTATGATATCTGACAATTTTCCGGTCTCCTCTGATGTATTTTTTTCCTGACAAAATAAAAGCAGATTACCTGCATAACGATCGTGAACAACCAGGAACCCGGATACGAAATAAACAGCACATACAAAGAACGATGATACGGAAAAATTCCAAAGATCCATACCACCCGCATACCAACCGTTCCGATAATGGAAAGGATCATCGGCACGGCAGAATATCCCATTCCTCTTAGTGCTCCCGGAAACAGATCCATGATGCCGCACAGGAAATACGGTACGGTCGTGATCGACAAAATTTCCATTCCGCAGCGGATGACTTTTTCTTCTTCGGTATAAATTCGAAGGATCTGAGGTCCTAACAGATAAGAACCGCATCCGAGCACACCGGCAACAACAACGGTCAGGATCATACAGTCAATCAGCACTTTGTCCATACGTTTATACTTGCTGACACCGTAATTCTGGCTTGTAAAACTCATACATGCCTGCGTTACGGAATTGACTGCCGCATAGAGAAATCCAAGTATATTATTGGCTGCCGTATAACCTGCCATGGCGGTCGAGCCGAAAGAATTGACCGATGACTGTAAAAGTACATTGGAAAAGTTGATGATCGTACTCTGGATTCCCGCCGGGATGCCAACCTGAAAAATCTGTTTCAGGTAAACGCTTTTGATCCGCAGTTTTGAAAAACGGAGCTGGTAGCTGCCCTCCGATTTGTACAGGCACCACAATACCAGTACGCAGGAGATCAGTTGTGAGATCACCGTCGCGATTGCCACGCCTTCCACCGACATATGGAGATAAATGACAAAAAACATATTTAATGCCGCATTGATCAGTCCGGAGATGATCAGAAACAGAAGCGGCCGCTTCGTATCTCCGATTGCCCGCAGGATCGCCGCCCCATAGTTATAAAGCATGAAAAACGGCATGCCCATAAAATAAATTCTCATATACAGCGCAGACTTGTCAATGACATCGTCCGGCGTACCCATCAGTTCCAGTGCACCCCTCGCAAACAGAACACCGACAAACGCCATGATCACACCGCTGACCATCGCCAGCGTGATCGAAGTATGTACCGTCTCCGACATCTCTTTTGACTTGCCCATCGCGTAAAACCTTGCCGCCAGTACATTTGCCCCAAGTGAAATACCGATAAAAAGATTGGTGAAAACATTGATCAGGGCGGTGGTTGAACCCACCGCCGCCAATGCCTGTTTTCCGCTGAATCTTCCCACCACGATGATATCCACTGCATTGAACATCAACTGCAGAATACCGGATAACATCAGTGGGAGTGAAAACGAAATCAATTTGTCCATGATACTTCCATTGCACATATCAATTTCATATTTACTGTTTTTCAAAACAAAAACCTTCCTTCTTTACTGCTCATATTACTTTGTCATTTCTTTTTTACTGCGGACCATCTTCCTTTTGTTGTTCCGTTTACACCACGCACACGAATATAGTATTTCTTATTTTTCTTTAATCCTTTGATCGTATATTTCAGTTTTGTGGTCGTCTTTGTTTTTGCTTTCTTAAACTGTTTGTTGGCCGCATACTGGATCTGGTATTTCTTCGCATTTTTTACCTTTTTAAACTGAACCTGGATCTTCGCTTTGGATCTCGTTAATTTGATGGACGGCTTGCCTACTTTTATGGTCTGCTGCGGTTTTGTCTGGGAATCCTCCGGCTGTGTGTTTCCATTATCACTTCCGGAACCGCCGGTTTCTCCAACCTGTATTTCCAGAGTTCCGGTATAATATTTCGTCTTTGCAGAAATCACAGCCGTTCCATTTCCATTTGCCGTAATTTTTCCGTTTGCATCCACAGATGCGATGGACGGATTATCAGAACTCCATATAATTCCATCCTGTTCAAAAGAAATAACAAAATATTTGAATCCCGGATTGACCAGCTTTACTTCTGCATTCTGCGTCTCATTTAATTTCATTCTGGAATTTGCCTGTACTGCCAGTTCATACGTATATTTTTCCGAACCGCCCCATATAATTCCTGACGTATTGGCTGCTTCACTGAACGTTTCACCCGGAATCTCGATCACTGCTGTCGTATCTTTATTTGCCGGTTTTGTACAGTCTGCATCAGCCGTTTCTTCGGAAAATACCTGAACCCAGGTATAACCACCGTCAATATAGTAACATCCGATTCCGATGGTATTTGCCTTTTCAAGCAGAATATTTGCTTTATGTCCGCTGGAATTCATCCACTGATCCATAACACCGTCCGATGTCGTGCTTCCGATTGCTACATTTTCTGCCACCATTTTCGCATTTGCAGAGAAACAGCTTGTCCCATTTGGTCTTGTATGGGAAAACAATACTGCCTGTTCCTCCGCACGCACCATAGCCGTATCCAGCAGACTTTCTTCCATTTTTAATTCTCCAAGTCCTGCTTTTTTCCGCTCTGCATTGACAAGTGCAAGTACTTCATAAGCCTTCTGATAATCTCTTGTTCCGCTGATGGAAACATACTCTGCACGATGAAGTCCGTTATTTCCAAACGGAATCAGTTCTTTATTTTCGCAGGTGATTTTTACATTCTTTGAAAAGGCATTTTCATCAACCCACTGTGTTGTCGCAGGCAGCGTAATTTCTGACAGGCTCGTACAATAAGCAAATGCCTGTCGATTGATTCTCTCTACTTTTCCCAGATAAACATGTTCCAGGTTGTAGCACTGAGCAAAATCTGCATAAGCCACTTCTTTAAGATTCTCTGCACGAAAAGTGACCAGACTCTTACAACTGTTAAAAACAGAACCGCCCCAGTCTGTCATTCGATCCGGGAGTGTCACTTCCGTCAGGCTATTACATCCTAAGAATGTTCTCATATACAGATAATCTAAACTTTCACCAAAATCAATGGCGGTCAGTCCACTGCAATCTTCAAACATACGATATACCGTCTGCTTCAGACCGTCTCCGAATTTTACAGATGTAAGTCCCCGACACGCTTCAAATGTAAAATCGCCCTCCAGTGTAGTCAGACTGTCCGGCAGAACCAGTTCCCCGGTAAGCGATGCACTGTAAAAAGCTCCTTCTCCAAGTGTGGTAATTTTTCCTAAATCCACAGTTTTCAGACGGCTCACGCCCCGGAATGCATAATCTGCGATTTTTGTGCATCCTTCCGGAATCCGATACGTTTCGTCCTTCTTTTCTGCCGGATAAATAACCAGCTCATCACCTGATTTGCTGAACAGTATACCATCTTTTACCATATAAGTCTCATTTCCTTCTGCCAGGGTATACTCTTCGATGCCGCAATTTAAAAAGACCAGTGATTCGATATCCGCCACTCCTTTGGGAATTTCAAACGAACTAAGTGCCGTATCCTGAAATGCAAACTGTCCATAAGAAGTCACACCTTTTCCGGAATATTGCATCATTGAACTGCATTTTGCAAAAGCTCCCTGCTCCAAAGTCGTGACGCCATCTGGCAGAATAGCTGCTTCCAGACTGTAACACTGAAAAAATGCTCCTCTTTTTATCGTTGTCAGTGTATCAGGAAATACGACTTCTGTCACATTTGTACAATCATAGAAAGCCTGTATTCCTATCTCTGTAATTCCATTTTCAATCACGATCTTTGTAATTGTTTTTTTCTGGTCTTTCCATGGAATCTCAGAAGTATCCGAATAATCTGCGATTGCACCGGTTCCTGAAATTGTCAGCACTCCATTGTCCAATGCCCATGTAGCTGTTTCACCACAGCTTTCATTTTGTGCTGTCCGTGAAACTTTTTTATTTTTCATTGTTTCCGAAACTTTTTCATTATTTTTCTGAAATTCTTCTTCATATCCGGAAACCGGCTCTTTTTTCTCTTCTTTTATCTTGTCTGCTTCTGTCTTATTTTCCTGCATAATCGGTGCTGCTGTTACATTTATTCCTGACAGATAAACAGGTGCTGTCAATATTGCTGCCGATAATGTCCAAAGTAATACTTTTCTCCAATGCATAAATAGTCTCCTTTTCTCTTACTTTATCTTCGCTTTTGCGGCTCCTCTTGCTTTCAGCAGTTTTTTATATGCTTTCCGCTTTCGTTTTGGTACGTAAATCACCGTTTTTTTCGAAAGCTTTGCAAATGCCTGTACACCTACTCTTTTTTTCTTCAGTCTTTTTGTGCGTATGATGATTTTTTCAAGATTCGGGCAGTTATAAAATGCCCTCTTTCCGATTCGCTCTATCGAACCTGCGATAGTCACACTTGTTACTTTTTTATTTCCTTTAAAAGCCCTCGGTGCTATGGAAGTTACCTTGTACATAATACCTTTGACCTTGATCGATGCCGGGATCTGGATCACTTTTTTTTGTTTTATTGGCTTCATATAACGTACTTCTCTTTTCTTTGCCGCAGCAGTCGTAACTTTGTACTTTGCCCCGCCAATACGAAGAATTTTATTTTTCTGCTCCGGAACAGGATCTGGCTTCTCTTCTTCATCGTCCGTATCTTTTCTTGCTTCTGCCACCGTAAGTGCCATGCTTGCTGAATAATATTTTGTCTTTGCCTGTATTATGGTATTTCCTGTTTTTAATCCGATCATTTTACCGGATGTATCTGCTAAAGCCACGGAAGAATCGCCGGAGCTCCAGGTAATGTTTGTGTAAACAGGAACGGAAAATGCCGAAAATCCCGGATTTACAATACAAAACGCTGCCTGTTTTGCATCCCCCACGCGCAGTCCTCCCATCAGACGAATCTTTGCCTTGTATTTATATTTTTCAGAAGTACCAACCATACTCTTTGCAAGGTCTGCTGCTTCCGCAAAAGGATCCGCTAAAAGTTCCATACGTGGTGTTGTGTTCGCATTTGCCGGCTGTACACAGTTTCCGGTAATGCTTTTCTCTGAAAAAAGCTGCGTCCACATATAACTGCCATTTACAAAAAAACATCCAATGCCAATACTGTGAATATCCTTTTTCAGAATATTTTCCCGTTGCTCTGTCGAAGCCATCCACATTTTCATAACTTCAACTGCATTTGTACTCCCAATTGCAATATTTTCTGCCGCCATATCCTGATTCACTGAAAAACAGCTTGTTCCATCCGGTCTTGTATGTGAAAACAACAGTGACAGTTCTTCTGCCCTTTTCATAGCTGACTGCAGCAGTCCGGCATCCATATTGACTGGTGAAAGTCCCTGCTTCTTTCTTTCTTCATTCACAAGACTCAAAACCTGAAATGTCATCTGATAATCTCTTGTTCCAAGAACAGAAACCTGCTCGGCATAGTGAAAACCATTTTTCCCGAAACGAACCAGTTCTGTATTTTCACACGTTACCTTCGCAGTATCCGGAAATGCATGCTCATCTGCCCAGGTTATGGACTGCGGAAGCTTTACTTCTGTAAGTGCATCGCAGCCTGTAAAGGTTCTTGCCGCGATTTTTTTCAGATGATTTCCTGCATTGACCTGTTTTATCGCCGTACAGTTTTCAAACATGCGATAACTGGTTTCTTCAAGTCCCTTTCCAAAATCTACCGATGTAAGTTCTGTACAGTTTTCAAAAAGAAAACCGCCTTCCAGTTTTGTCAGACTGTCCGGAAGGATCAGTTTGCCGGAGAGCGAAGCTCCGTAAAATGCCCCTTCCTCAAGTGAGACAACTCCTGTCAGATCGATACTCTTAAGGTTTTTGACATCCCGGAAAGCATAGCGCCCGATCTCGGTACATCCCTCTGGAATCTGATAACCTTTTTCTTCTTTTTCTGCAGGATAAATCTCCAGTTTACTTCTATCTGCGTTAAACAACACACCATCTTTTGCAGAGAATTCTGTGTTACCGGACTGTACCGTGTATTCTCCAACCGGTGTCCCAAGAAAGGTCAGTGCACTGACCTTCGTTGTCTTTTCCGGAATTTCAAAAGAAGTCAGCGCCGTTCTTTCAAATACAAAATTTCCAAAAATAACAACACCTTTTCCGGAAAAAGAAGCCAGAGAACGGCAGCCTGCAAAAGCTCCGGCGCCAAGCCTTTCCACACTTTCCGGCAGAATGACCTGTGCAAGACTGCTGCATTCAAAAAACGCACCATTTCCGATTATTTTCAATGTTTCCGGAAATACAACTTCCTCAAGATTTTCAAAATTCGAAAAACTCTGCTTTCCAATGGAAGTAATTCCCTCTTCTATTACAATTTTTCTTACAGAATCCCTTACTGCAATCCATGGAACTTCTTCTGTTCCGGAATAATCCAGCATTTCACCTTCTCCGGACACCGTCAGAACCCCATCTTTAAACTTCCATGACACCGGACTTTTTGATTCTTCTTTGTCCTGCCCACTCTCTTTTTTGTACTCACTTTCCGGTTCTGCTGCCCGTACCATTCCAGGTACAAAAAGCGGTGCTGTCAGCATTGCTGCTGACAAGGTATAAAGCAAATATTTTCTCCAGTCCGGTTTCTTATTTTCAATCTTTTTTTTCAAATTTCAAAAGCCTTTCTAATACTGTCGTAATGCAAAAATTTACCCTCTGCAGCAAATGCTTCAATCTGTTTTTTTGTCGCAAACATATATCCATCGGTCTCTTCTGTCTGAAGTTTCAGATCTGCATCATCAATATCCATCACAAAACGATAGACATCAACAAAATAATTGTCGCCTTCGCCTGGGTTTTCTCTTTTATAGGTAAATAAATAACCGCCCTGTGCGTTCCGTGCATCCAGTCCGGTCTCTTCCTCCACCTCCCGAAGAACCGCCTCGTAAGAAGCTTCCCCTGCCTGTGCAGCACCTCCGGAAACTTCCCAACATCCAGGTGCCCAGGCTTTGGTCATCACACGCTTTGTGATCAGAAAAGTACCGTCCGGTCTTGCCACAACACCCAGAACCGTCAGATGATATTCTCCGTCTTTGAGACACCAGTCATTCCTATTCATCGTACGGCCGGTCGGTTTTTTGTTTACATCGTATATATCCCATAATTCCATTTATTTTATCTCCTGATTTCTATATAATTCTCTTTTTCTATGATAGCATTGTAGCAGAAGCTTTGCAAACAGAAATGCAGAATTGATGATAACCAAAATCGAACCAGAAAACCGTGGATTCTCCTGTCATAACCGCCTGATTGATCGAAGTCTGACCGGACAGGATCACACCGTCCACTGCGATCGTTTCACCCGGAAGAACCAGACAGGTAATGTCCTTCTTTGTGCCTCCCCATTCCAGAAATTCTTCTAATTTTTCCACTTGAATAGCCTCCTTTGATACCCATATGGGTATATGTATATGTTGTCTATGCTATACCTATAGAGGTATTAGTTGTCAAGTAAAGAAAAGAAAAAGAACGACTGCTTTTTGATAAATTTTATCAACAGTCATTCTTTATTCATAACATGATATTGGGGACAAAAATTTTTTTGCCCCTGGTAGCATATATTCTCCTATGCATCAGTTCATATTTGCAAAACGCTCTACTGCTTTCGTAAAATTTGCAATCGTTTTATCTGCATCGCCATGCTCAATGCCATCACGTACGCAATGCTGAATGTGTCCTTCCAGGACTACCTGACCTGCTTTGTGCAGTGCTGATTTGGCAGCATTGATCTGCGAGAGAATGTCTTCACATGGAATATCCTCATCAATCATACGATCGATCGCCTGAATCTGACCGATGATCTTTTTTAAACGTCTGTGCAAATTTTCCGAATCCATACATTGCTTCATTTATTATTCATCTCCTTATTTCTTCTCCAATTAAGATAACATTTTACCCACACTCGTGCAAGTGCCAGATGAAAAGAATCCTGGTCGTTTACAAAACGCTTGTTTGCATCTTATTATTTATGTAATATTTATTTTATTTTTTAAATTATATTGAAATAAAAAGAGTTTTATGTTAAGATATATTCAAA
>OLQG01001910.1_pt1 | contig 11764 bp, 9 predicted proteins | sample 1672221 | NCBI WGS metagenome assembly OLQG01 (sample SAMEA3136660, study PRJEB25190) | human gut metagenome | biome: human gut; feature: human-associated habitat; material: faeces | place: Austria | collected 2013
AATGCCGCCATCCACAAAAATCTTCATGCTGCCGCCGACAGCCTTCACGATTTCAGGAAGAACTTCTGCTGTTGCCGGGCACTGATCCTGTACACGTCCGCCGTGATTGGATACAACAATGGCTGCTGCTCCCGCTTCCTTCGCCTTCAATGCACCCTTCACTGTCATAACGCCCTTCACGATAAACGGCGCACCGGCCATTTCTGCAATGGCCTTCAGATCCTCGACGGATTTGCCGCCTGCCGGCGGATCCATATTCTTCAGGAACGGCAGACCGGCTGCATCCACATCCATAGCCACTGCAAAAGCACCGGACTTCTTCACAAGATCCATCTTCTCACGAATCGTATCCAGATTCCACGGCTTCACTGTCGGAACCCCCATGCCGTCGGCCAATGCGATCGCATCTGTTGCCGCTTCCATCACCTTCGGATTCGTACCGTCACCTGTAAAAGCAACAATGCCATTTTCTGCACAGGCAGAAACAAGGACTTTATTATAAGAAACATCATCATATGCATCGCTGTAATGCAGGTTCACAGCCCCTACAGGTCCCGCGAAAAACGGATACTTGAACTTCTTTCCAAAGAGTTCAAGGGATGTATCCACTGCCTTCGGCGCACACAATGTATCCATATTCACTCTGATCTCCTGCCACTTCTGGTAATTGCGAATGGCCGTATCGCCGACACCCTTGGCTCCGGGACCCGGAACGGTGTTGCGGCATGCCAGACCATTGCAGACCGGACAGGCCTTACATAACTTGCCGATGTTCTCTCTTGCATTCGCAAGTACTTCATTATAATTCATAATCTCCTCCTCACTCCGACGTCATCCTTTCTACTACCCCCGGATCATGTCGGTCTTTGTTTTAAATATAATCGCAGTGCCTGAAACCATACGCTCAGGCTCGCTTACCCCTACAAACTAAGTATAACACCAATTACACCAGATGCAAGAATATAAATGATCGGATGCTTGCCTGTTTTCTTATAAACAACATACAGCACCACGCCAAATATAAACGCTTTTATATTGAAGAGATCCGTCAACGATCCTGTTTCTGCAAACAGCTGTGATCTCAGAAACGCGGCCTCAGCCACACGAAGTCCTGCCACAGAAATCAGACCCACGGATGCGGCTCTCAGGCCATACATACAATATTGTACGTATTTATTTGTTTTAAATTTCTCCAGAATATTCGACACAATAATAATGATAATAATAGACGGTGTTACCAGTCCGGCCACCGCAGCAATACCGCCTAAAACACCCATGGAAGTAAAGCCCGTATAAGTAGCCATATTGATGCCCATCGGTCCCGGTGTGGATTCCGAAATAGCAATCATATTGGAAATATCATCCAGCGTAAACCAGCCTGTCGCAGCCTGCATATCATAAAGGAACGGCAGTGTTGCCAGACCGCCGCCAATGGCAAAAAGTCCTGTCTTAAAAAATTCCCAGAAAAGTCTAAATATCAACATATTTCATCCCTCCTATGCTTTCTTCTGCGCTTTTGAACGTTCCATCAAAGTCTTGATGATCACACCTGCTGCTCCGGCACATACGATCCATACAAAAGATGCAACATCGGTAAACAGTGACAGAATCACAACGGCCGCAAAAATCAGATACGTCGCCGCATCGATCAGAGACTTCTTCGCCAGTTTGATAACGGCATCCAGCACCAGGACGCACACACAGACACGAATACCTGCAAGGGCATGCTGTACCCAGACAATATGTGTAAAACTGTTAATGAATGCGGCGATGATCATGATAATGACCAGTGAAGGAAAAACACATCCGATAGTCGCCACAATACCGCCGATAATACCTTTGCGCTTATACCCGATAAATGTCGCGGTATTAACAGCAATAATACCCGGTGTACACTGACCGATGGCATAATAATCCATCAATTCCTCACTCGTTGCCCAGTTTCTGTTCTCCACAACTTCACGCTGCAGAATCGGCAGCATCGCATAGCCGCCGCCGAAAGTAAATCCGCCAATCTTGGCAAACACAATAAATAATTCCCATAACTCTTTCATAATCTCTATAATCTCCTTTCTCTTCCCATCCGAATCCCTTTCTGTCAGGATTCGCTTTATTTATCGTTGTGAAAATACACCTCCTGGTTTATAATGATCCTTAAAGCAATGTTTTCCTGTCCACCATTTCATTACGGCCGATGATGCCTCCGTTCCGGACGGCATACATTATGATAGAGAGGTTTCCATGACACTTATACAGCTGAAATATTTCCAGACGATCTGCAAATACAACAATATCACACGGGCATCTGCCGAACTCCATGTCTCCCAGCCCAGTCTCTCCAATGCGGTCAAGGAACTGGAACGTGAATTCGGTGTCAGTCTGTTCACCAGGCGCAGCCGCGGTCTGGAACTGACTCCGGAGGGTCGCTACTTCCTGGATGAGGCAGATAAGCTTCTGGAACAGGCCGAGCAGCTGACAACCAATATGAAGCATATGTCTACAACCGACAGAACACTGACCCTTGGTCTTCCGGCCATGAGCGGTTCCCTTGTCTTCACAGATCTCCTTCGAACCCTCTATACCCGTTCTCCCGGTACACATATCCAGGTCATGGAGAATGGTTCTCTGGCCAATCGTTCCAAAATCATGGATCACACTCTGGATGCGGCCATTATCACCCGAAACGGACCGCTCCCTCCGGGCATCGGCCATGTGGCGCTGCGTCATGTCAACATCTGCCTGTATCTGTCCGTCATGCATCCCCTGGCTGAGAAAGATACCGTAACAACCGACGACCTGGATCAACTGCCTCTGGCCATGCTGCCGGAAGATACTTTCCTCGACCACTGCATCAATCAGTATTATGAAACCCTTCATCTGAAGCCGAGTATCATTGTCCGCACCAATCAGCTGGCAACTATCCAGCAATTGGTGGCAACCAACACAACCGCGGCTTTTCTTCTGGATCATGTACTGGAAGAAAGCAGCGATATCGTGAAACGGATGGTACCGGGCCTTTTGCCTGCGGAGATCGACCTGATCTGGAAATCCAGCCGCCATCTCTCACCGCATCTGAAGAATCTGATCACAGCCGCCCGGAACATCTGACGAACCGAACTGTACAATCCCAAAAATCTGCTGCCTGAATGGCCGATATCTGACAGATCTGATACAGTTAGTGTTTCTCAACACTCTATCCATATTGTAAGCTATATGGAACAATTATTCCAATACTGATGTTTTATCGTGGTATAGTTTTATTCTATACCACTTTTTCTATTTTCCTTTGTAAACGTTTCCAAAACGAATTCTATTTTGTCGAATATTGCATTTTTTTCGGAGCAATTATGAATTTTTCTTGATATCCAATCACATTTTTGAATGTTTAATATTTAACACTTGCATTTAGTCAAACCATATCGTATAGTAAAAATATATGTATGCAATACACTCCGTACGACAGTCTGCATTCCTGCTGCTGTTTGTACGATAGAAAATAAGGGGATTTCAGATTGTATTTGCAAAGTTAAAGAAGGAGGTTTCTCAAAAGTGGGAGAAGTACAAATCAAACCATTCAAACGTGTTCTCGTCGCTAACCGAGGCGAAATCGCCATCCGTGTTTATCGTGCTCTGAATGAGCTGGGTATTACAACCGTCGGTATTTATTCCAAGGAAGACCGCTATGCCCTCTTCCGTTCCAAAGCAGACGAATCCTATCAGCTGAAAGAAAATAAAGGTCCTGTTGATGCTTATCTGGACATCAAGGGCATTATTGAAATTGCCAAGAAGGCAAATGTTGATGCTATCCATCCGGGCTATGGTTTTCTCTCTGAGAATCCGGACTTTGTCGAGGCCTGCGCAAAAGCCGGCATCGTATTTATCGGACCTTCCGAGGACATCATGAATGCCATGGGTGATAAGATTTCTTCCAAACAGATGGCTATCAAAGCCGGTGTTCCGATCATCCCTGGTGTAGATCACGCATTGAAGACAGAAGAAGAAGTCATGAAAGTTGCTGAGATGGTCGGTTATCCGGTTATGCTGAAAGCCTCCAACGGCGGCGGCGGCCGCGGTATGCGTATCGTCAACAGCGCTGAAGATATGCCGAAGGAATACCGCGAAGCCTGCAATGAATCCAAGAAGGCTTTCGGTGATGACCAGATCTTCATCGAGAAATACATCCGCGGACCAAAGCATATCGAAGTACAGGTGCTTGCAGATAATTACGGCAACGTTGTTCACCTTTACGATCGTGACTGCTCCGTGCAGCGTCGTCATCAGAAAGTTGTCGAATATGCCCCTGCATTCAGCATTCCTGAATCAACACGTCAGATTATTTTCGACAGCGCTATCAGGCTTTGCAAGCAGGTCGGCTACAGAAATGCCGGTACACTTGAATTCCTTGTGGACCAGGAAGGCAATCCATACTTCATTGAGATGAACCCTCGTGTCCAGGTTGAACATACCGTTTCCGAGATGGTTACAGGCATCGATATTGTTGCTTCTCAGATTCTCATTGCCGAAGGTTATCCGCTGAACAGCCCTGAGATCAATATTCCATCCCAGGATGCTGTCAAGTGTCAGGGATTCTCGATCCAGACACGTGTTACAACAGAGGATCCATCCAATAACTTCCTTCCGGACACAGGCAAGATCACAGTTTATCGTTCCGGTTCAGGCAATGGTATCCGTCTTGACGGCGGCAACGCCTATGCAGGCGCTGAGATTCTTCCATATTATGATAGTCTTCTTGTAAAAGTGATCACACACGACCGTACATTTGACGGTGCCATCCGCAAGTCTCTCCGCGCATTGAAGGAACTGCGTATCAGAGGTGTCAAGACCAACGTGCCTTTCCTGATCAACGTCATCAACCATGAGACATTCAGAGCCGGCCAGTGCTACACCACTTTTATAGAAGAAACACCTTCTCTGTTCCAGCTGCAGCGCAGCCAGGACCGTGCAACCAAGATCATCGAATTCCTGGGTGACAGAATCGTCAATACAACCGGCGGCGACAAACCATTTTATGAAAATCGTGAAATTCCTCAGTTCGATGAGAAGAAATCGGTTTATGGTGCCAGAGATGAATTCTTAAAGCTTGGAGCCAGGGACTTTACTCAGAAGATCTTGAATGACAAGAAATTATACGTGACAGATACAACCATGCGTGATGCCCAGCAGTCCCTGATGGCAACCCGTATGCGTACGAAGGATCTCGCCGGTGCAGCCCGTGCAACCAATGCATTTATGCAGAATGCTTATTCCGTTGAATGCTGGGGCGGTGCCACATTCGATACCGCTTATCGTTTCCTGAAGGAATCTCCATGGAAGCGTCTCGAAATTCTCCGTGAGAGAATGCCGAACACTATGCTCCAGATGCTGCTGCGTGCATCCAACGCCGTTGGTTACAGCAATTATCCGGATAATGTGGTTAAGAACTTTATTGATGTTTCCTCCAAAGCCGGCATCGATATTTTCAGAATTTTCGACTCCCTGAACTGGGTTGAGAATATGAAGATGCCAATCGAAGAAGCATTGAAAACAGGCAAGATTGTCGAAGGTACACTCTGCTATACAGGCGATGTTACGAATCCAAACGAGAAGAAATACACACTGGATTATTATGTCAAGAAAGCCAAAGAACTCGAAGCACTTGGTATCCATACCTTCTGCATCAAGGATATGGCCGGACTTCTGAAGCCATACGCTGCCAAAGAGCTGATCGGTGCGCTGAAGTCCGAACTGAAGATTCCGGTTCACCTTCATACACATGATTCTACAGGCAACGGTGTTGCAACTGTCCTGATGGCTGCAGAAGCCGGCGTTGATATCGTCGATCTGGCCATTGAATCCATGAGCACACTGACCAGTCAGCCATCCATGAACTCTGTTGTTGCTGCCCTGCAGGGTACAGACCGTGACACAGGCCTTGATCTTGATGAACTCAGTGAACTTGGCCGCTACTACGGCAGAGTCCGCAAGGTTTACAAACAGTTTGAAAGCGGTATGAACGCACCAAACGTTGATATTTACAAGTACGAGATTCCTGGCGGTCAGTACTCCAACCTTCTCGCCCAGGTTGAAAGCATGGGTATGAAGAATCAGTTTGAAGAAATCAAAGAACTGTACAGACAGGCCAACGAGCTTCTCGGCAATGTTACAAAAGTTACACCTACATCCAAGGTTGTCGGTGATATGGCTATCTTTATGCTGAAGAACGGTCTGAACAAAGACAATATCTTTGAACTTGGCCAGGATCTCTCATTCCCTGCCTCTGTTGTAGACTACTTCAAGGGCATGATCGGACAGCCTGAAGGTGGATTCAATCCTGAACTTCAGAAGATGATCCTCAAAGGTGAGAAACCGATCACTGTCCGTCCGGGTACATTGCTTCCGGATGTCGATTTTGACGCTGTTAAGGCCATGCTGAAGGATAAATACGATCTCTCAGATTTCTCCGATTACCAGCTGGATCTGAAGGCTGTCAGCTATGCCCTCTATCCAAAGGTATATGGAGATTACTGCGAACATTTCCAGGCATACAACGATGTTACACGACTTGAAAGCCATGTTTACTTCTATGGCCTGCGCCGCGGTGAGGAAACAACCCTTAAGATTGGTGAAGGTAAAGATCTGCTGATCAAGTTTATAGAAATGTCTGCACCTGATGAGGAAGGCAAACGTGTCCTCAGCTTTGAAATCAACGGTTCTGTCCGTGAAGTCACTGTTCAGGATAAGAAGCTTGAAGTTAAGTCCGATAAGAAACTGAAAGCCGATAAGTCCAACCCGGCTCATGTTGGTTCTACGATTCCGGGTACAGTCAGCCAGGTATTCGTCAAAGAAGGCGAAGAAGTGAAACAGAACCAGCCGCTGCTCGTACTCGAAGCCATGAAGCTGGAGACAACTGTCGTTGCCAAACAGGACGGTGTTATCGACAAGATTTACGTTGCTGCAGGCGATCGCGTCAATACCGGCGATCTGCTGCTGTCCTTCCAGAAATAGTACCTTATATAAACAAAAAGCGCAGTCCATGCTTTATGCCTGGCTGCGTTTTTGTTTATATTGTGCCCCGTGTTTCATTTTATAGTCTCTGTTGCTATGCTCATAGTTGCAATACTGAATTTTACGCATAAAAAATAGCCGTCCTATGTACTTTGGCGAGTCTCGGACAGCTATTTTTTAGTTTTTCTTCTTCGCCGGGTCGGGTGAGCGCATTCACCTTCCGACTTCCTATATTCTTATTATACCTTTCTTACAGGCGTTTGTAAATACGCCTATGGCGATTTTCTTTACAATGCTTTATTCTCTTTCCAACGACCTGATATCAGGAACACCACAATCAATATAATGGCACCCACGGATGCCATCGGACCGCCGAGACCGACGCCCGTCAAACCAAGGTTCAGCACCAGGCCAAAGGCCACTGCCACCGGTACTCTGAGAATGATCGCCGACAGCATATTATTCACCATGGAAAAAGCGGTATGCCCTGCGCCTGTAAACAGGCCGTTGATACAGAAGACAAACGGCATCAGCAGATAATCAAAGCTGAAGGTACGGATATACTGCACGCCGTATTTCAGCATTTCCGGTTCATCATTAAAAAGGCGTAAAATATGCTCGAAAGATGTCTGCGCCACAATAAAGATGCATCCACTGATACAAAATGCGATGACTGTACCGATTTTGCATGTTTTCACTGCTCGGTCCCACTTGCCGGCACCGATATTCTGTGCACACATCGTTGAGATGGAGGCCCCCATCGCCACAGCCGGCAGCACCGCAAAACTGTTGAACTTGGCCACAACACCAACGGCGGCTGATGCATTGACGCCACCGATGATATTGACAAGAGTTGTAATGATCATAAATGAAATGCTCGTCACACCATTCTGAATCGCAGTCGGTGTCCCTAATTTCAGAATCTTTATCGCTTTTTCTTTTTTGATAATAAAAGAAGATGGTTTGAAATCAAATACAAAGTTATTGCGGATCATCACGACGATACAGGTGATCATGCTGACGGCCTGTGAGAATACAGTTGCAATAGCTGCTCCCAGCGCTCCCATCTTCAATCCGGCCACCAGTACAAGGTCAAGAATCACGTTAGTAATGCAGGCAATCAGTACAAAGTACAAAGGTCGCTTACTGTCTCCCATGCCGCGCATAACCGCACTGAACACATTGTAACCAAATATAAAAATCAATCCCAGAACCGTCACTGTCAAATAACGATCAGCCTCTGCAAAGGATTCCGCCGGTGTCTGGATCAGATGAAGAATCGGTTTCTTGAGAATAAGCATTAAAACGGTAATGGCAACTGCCGCAATGGTTAATGTCGTAAGCAATGTTGCCGTCGTCTCCTGCATATCCTTCCGCCTCTTGGCTCCCAGATACTGTGCGATCAGTACAGTTCCGCCTGCACACAGACCGACAACGATATTCGTCAGAATCAGGGTTACCTGGCTTCCCAGATTCACACCGGACATGCTGGTTGTACCGCTGAAGCGTCCGACAATCAGCATATCCGCCACGCTGTAAAGAGACTGTATAATGTTGGATGCCAGAAAAGGCAGTGAAAACAAAATCAGCTGTTTCGCTACATTGCCCTCCGAAAGATTTTTCTCAAAACTGCTCATGATGATTACCTCTTTTAAATTCCTGTAAGTATTGGCAGAACTTTTGTCTGTCAGAAAAGCTTTTGTATACTTCATGTTTTTGTATACTTAATTATACTTAATATAGTAGCGTAAAGCACCAATAATGACAATAGGTATTCTCAAGCGTACCATACCTGCCAACCCTGTTTTCCATACAAGAAGAACATTTCGAGCCATTTTTCAATTTACATCTACCAAAAAAAATGATATCCTATAAGGTGTTTGACTACTATTAAGTACATCATCAATACTGGGGAATTTAAAAAATGAAAAATAAAACTGCATTTATAATTTTGACGATTCTAGTCTTAAGTTTTCTACTTTATCTGTCAGGCGGGATTTTTGTACATCACGGCTCTGCGAAAAACAGCGAATCTATTGCAGCGGATATTGATCTGCTCAACCAAATGGAAGCCAAAACGCCGACAGATTTCTCATCCCGAAAAATCGAAAGTTTTTCCGGCGATCTCACTGAGGAACAGGAGAAGATCATCGCAATGAAAGATGACTCCTTTGACAACAGTGAAATGACCAAATGGTTTGAGGACGTGATCATCCTGGGGGATTCTATCGTCGAGGGCGGCTCTGCCTATGAATGGCTGACGCCATCCAACTTCTCCTCCAAGATCGGTATCTCCGTCTGCACAGCTGAAGAACAGATTGACGCTGCTATTAATGCTTCGCCATCTCTTCTTTTCATGTATTTTGGTGTCAATGATATCGCGAATTATGGCTCACAGGTGGATGGATTTATCTCTGATTACAGGGAAGCAATTACCAAAATCCAAGGTGCAACACCGCATACTGTGATTTATGTCAATGCGATCTTTCCTCCGCAGGACGGTGTTCAGGATCGTCTGCCATTTTATGGGTATCTCGACGAATACAATACAGAACTTGAAGCTTTATGTCAGGAACTCGACGTCACCTTTATCGACTCCGGTTTCATTTTAAGAGAACTGCCGGAATTATATGATGCGGATGGTATTCACCCTGTTTCCGCATTTTATCCATTATGGTTTAATTATCTGGCAGATATGGCGGGGTTAAAAGACAATGAATAGATTAAAGAAATTGACATATATCCAATACATCATCTGCGGCCTGCTTGTTATTTTCATTCTTGGCATTCTCCTGTCAGGTCATGCCAAAAATGTCAGTTTTGAAACAGTCCAGCAGAATATTGTATCATGTGAAGGTATCAATACCCTCAAAAAAGGAACAGCCCGTGATATGCGAAAGAATCTTGATCTTGACGAAAGTCTCTTTGACTGGTCTATTTACTATTGCGGCAATGGTCTAATGGATGTATCGGAGCTTCTGATCGTGAAGTCCGATAACTCAACCGCTCTGGAAACAGCTGAAAAAGCGGCTGCTTCCAGACTGGACGCACAAAAGACCAACTTTGACGGCTACGGCACTAACCAGATTGACCTCCTTGGTCATGCCATCACCAAAAAAGTCGGCCCTTATTATTTTTATGCTGTTTCTGAGCATGCATCAACGTGGGAGGAGGTTTTTATGGGTCTCGTCAAATAGACCCTGAAAGTACATTATGGTATTCAGTAGTTTAAATTTCCTGCTTATTTTTCTTCCAATCGTACTGCTCCTCCATTCAGTACTTCCTTTTAAGTACAAAAACATTGTACTGCTTGCGGCCAGCATTATTTTCTATGCCTGGGGAGAGCCTGTATATGTCATCCTTATGATCCTGAGCATCGGCTTCAACTACATGTCCGGTCTCGTCCTTGGCGATCTTGAAGATCCTCATTTGCGGAAGCGCCAGCTTATATTTGCAGTCGCTGTCAATCTTCTGCTGCTTGGATTTTTTAAATATGCCGGTTTCCTTGTCAGCATGATCAATGCCATTCTTCCTCTGAAGATTGAATTCAGATCACTGGCACTTCCTGTTGGTATTTCTTTCTACACATTCCAGGCATTATCCTATGTCATCGATGTGTACAGAAAGAAAGTCAAGCCTCAGGAAAACCTACTGACCTTTGCTGTATATATCACGATGTTTCCTCAGCTCGTCGCCGGTCCGATCGTTAAATATTCAGATATCGAGCTTCAGCTTTCCAACCGCAGAATATCCCGTGCCAAATTCGGTCAGGGCATCGAGCGACTGCTCTTTGGTCTTTCCAAAAAAGTCCTGCTGGCCAACAATCTCGGTCTGCTTTACGAAACCATTCAGGCTTCGGACAGCAGAAGCATCATGACTTCATGGCTTGGTATTTTTGCCTACACCCTTCAGATCTACTTTGACTTCTCCGGTTACAGTGATATGGCCATTGGTATGGGCAAGATGCTGGGATTTACATTCCCTGAAAACTTCAATTTTCCATATATTTCAGACAGTATCACAGAGTTCTGGCGCAGATGGCATATGACATTATCCGGTTGGTTCCGTGAATATGTCTATATTCCTCTGGGCGGCAACCGTGTTTCCAAGCCCCGTCATATTCTGAACCTTCTGATCGTATGGGTGCTCACAGGTTTCTGGCACGGTGCGGCATGGAACTTTATCCTGTGGGGCCTCTATTACGGTATTCTTCTGATTCTTGAGAAATATATATTTGCTCCTCTGTTGAAGAAGCTGCCGAAAGCAGCCCGACACATCTATACCATGCTTCTTGTCATGTTCGGCTGGGTCTTATTCAGCAACACGGACTTTGGCAGTATGCGCACTTACGTCGGCACTTTATTTGGTATCGGCACCAAGGGCTTCCTTGATCTGGCGTTCTTTTATTATATAAGGAACAATCTCATCATTCTGATCATGGGCGTGCTCTGTGCAACACCGCTGATCAGGAATTATATTGTGCGATGCAGCAGAAAGAAACCTGAAGTGACTTCCGCAGTACTTCTGCTCCTTGGTATCCTCAGCATTGCATTCCTTGTATACGGTACTTACAACCCTTTCCTTTATTTCAGATTTTAGTGAGGACAGATTATGCAGAAACGAAAAGATAAAATCAATCGAAAAAAATATCATTCTATTCTGGTCATTGCCGCAATTGCTATTGTTGTCCTCCTGGATGCCGGCATGATCCTGATGCCGGATCATACATCCTCTGATATGGAAAACCGTACACTCCAGA
>OLQG01001911.1_pt1 | contig 11761 bp, 9 predicted proteins | sample 1672221 | NCBI WGS metagenome assembly OLQG01 (sample SAMEA3136660, study PRJEB25190) | human gut metagenome | biome: human gut; feature: human-associated habitat; material: faeces | place: Austria | collected 2013
AGTCCCTTTCTTTGAAAAAGCTGGAGGATGAACGGCAGAATCTTACCCGTGTGAATGATATTCTTGCAGAGCTTGAAAAACAGATCGGTCCTTTGGAAAGACAGTCAGAGACAGCCAGAATCTATCTGAAGATGAAAGAAGAATTAAAAACATATGACATTAATATGTTTTTGTTGGAGGAAGAGCGGCTGCAGGAGCGTATTCGTGAAGTCAGTGGGAAATATGAGATTGCTTCTCAGGAGATGCAGGAATCAAATGCCCGTTATGAGAAGATGAAAGCAGAATACGAGGCAATCGAGGAAGAAGTAGATCAGATTGATCTTGCAATTGAAACTGCGAAGAACCAGATGAATGAGACGAATCTTTTAAAGCAACAGCTGGAAGGCCAGATCAATGTCCTGAAAGAGCAGATTAATACAGCCCGTATGAATGATGAGCATTATGATCATCGCCTGAGTACGATCGTCAGCGAGATAGATACAAGGCAGCAGCAGAAAAGAGAGCTTGAAGAAGAGAAGAAAAGAATTTCAGAACAGTTAGAATCAGCCAGTGGACAGGATACGGAAGCACAGCAGAGTTTAATTGAGATTCAGTCAAAGATTGCAGAACACAGTACTGAAATTGAGCAGAAGAAGCGGGAGATCATGGATCTGCTTGGAAATCGTGCTTCGACAAAAGCTAAGATTCAGCATTTTGATACGACGAAAGAACAGATCCAGACACGGAAGGCTGTCGTTGCCAGAAATATTCTTGAGATTTCGACGGTAGCAGAAGGACAGAACAACAGACTTAAGAAGTATGAAGAAGAACTTGGTCAGATCCGTGAGCGCATTCAAACCTATAAGGATAAGATTTCCCTGAACGAACAGGAACTTGGCAAGCTTCAGAATGAGCTGAAAGAGAAGCAGGAAAAGTTACGGATCGGACAGACTGCTTATCACAGAGAATCTTCCCGTCTGGAGTCATTAAAGAATATTACAGAGCGCTATGACGGGTATGGTAACAGTATCCGAAAGGTAATGTCGAATAAAGAACGTGAGAAAGGTCTGATCGGTGTTGTAGCGGATATCATTAAGGTCGATAAGGAATATGAGATCGCTATTGAGACAGCACTTGGAGGAAGTATTCAGAATATTGTTACAGATAATGAAGATACAGCCAAGCGTATGATTGATTTCCTTAAGCGTAATAAATTCGGAAGGGCAACATTTCTTCCGCTGACAAGTATGCATGGCGGCGGAGGAATCAGGAATCCGGAAGCACTCAAAGAACCGGGAGTGATCGGACTTGCGAATACATTGATCCATGTGGAATCAAGATTTGACGGACTGGCAGAGCAGCTGCTTGGACGCACGATTGTAGTAGACCATATTGATCACGGAATCGCAATTGCGAGAAAATACCGTCAGTCTCTGCGTCTGGTCACACTGGAAGGTGACCTGATCAATCCGGGTGGATCTATGACAGGTGGTGCATTTAAGAATTCAAGTAATCTGCTGAGCAGACGCCGCGAAATCGAAGAATTCGAAAAGACGGTTGATATGCTCAAGTCTGACATGGACGAGCTGGAAAAAGAAGTTACAGAGGCGAAGAACCATCGTGCAGCATGCTATAGTGTAATCGATGAAGTACAGGAACATTTAAGAGAAGAATCGGTGCTGGAGAATACTGCACGAATGAATGTTGCGCAGGTACAGAGAGAACAGTTAGAATCGAAACAGCGTTACGAAGGATTTCTGAAAGAACAGAAAGCATTGCTTCAAGAGCTGGATGAAATCAATGAGAATGAAGATTCTATCCAGATGGAACTTGAGACATCAGAGAAGTTGGAAAAAGAACTGAATGAACAGATTGAAGCTTTGCAGATGCAGTTGGAGAAAGAAAGAGAGGATGAGGCTGTCCAGATGAAACAGTCTGAGGAAGTCCATCTTTCACTGGCAGGCCTGGATCAGCAGAAAACCTTTATTGTAGAAAATATTTCCCGTATAGATGAGGAAATCACCAGATATGAAAAAGAGCAGGAAGAACTTGCCGAAAATCGTGGAGATGTATCTGAGGAAATTCTGCAAAAAGAAAATGAAATCGGAGGACTCAGGAAAACGATTGAAGATTCAAAAGAACTGTTTATAGAGATTGGTGAAGAGATTAAAGTACAGAGTAAAAAACGCGAAGAACTGAATCAGAAGCACAAAGATTTCCTGAGACAAAGAGAAGAACTTGCGAAGCATGTGTCAGATCTTGATAAAGAATGTTTCCGTTTAAATAGCCAGAAAGAAGGCTATGAGGAAGCGTCAGAGAAGCAGATGAATTACATGTGGGAGGAATATGAGCTCACTTACAATCATGCGAAAGAACTTCGTAATGAGACACTGACAGATCTTGCATTGATGAAGAAAAAGATCCAGGAACTTAAGAATGAGATCCGAAAGCTTGGTTCGGTCAATGTCAACGCAATTGAGGATTACAAAAACGTATCCGAGCGTTATACATTCTTGAAAGGTCAGCATGACGATCTTGTGGAAGCAGAAGCTTCTCTTGAGCAGATCATTGAGGAACTCGATGTGGCGATGCGCAAGCAGTTTACAGAACAGTTTGCAAGAATTGCGACAGAGTTCAATGATGTATTCCGTCAGCTTTTTGGAGGCGGAAAGGGATCATTGGAATTACAGGAGGATGTGGATATTCTTGAGGCAGGAATACGCATCATCGCACAGCCACCTGGAAAGAAACTGCAGAATATGATGCAGCTTTCAGGTGGAGAGAAGGCGCTGACTGCAATTGCATTACTATTTGCAATCCAGAATCTGAAGCCATCTCCGTTCTGTCTCCTTGATGAGATTGAAGCGGCACTGGATGACAACAATGTAGATCGTTATGCGAAATATTTACATAAGCTGACAAAATATACACAGTTCATTGTCATTACCCACAGACGTGGTACAATGGCAGCAGCAGACCGGTTGTATGGAATTACCATGCAGGAAAAAGGAGTATCTACACTTGTTTCAGTGGATCTGTTGGAAGATGATCTGGAAAAATAAACCGGTCTTATTGTAAACAGGGTATTAAGAGAACAGGAGGCTGAAAATGGGAGAAGAAAAAAAGGGATTTTTTAAACGACTTGTATCCGGTCTGACAAAGACAAGAGATAATATTGTGTCCGGCATGGACAGTATTTTCCATGGATTTTCAAAGATTGATGATGACTTTTATGAAGAACTGGAAGAAACTCTGATCATGGGAGATCTTGGTGTCAGAGCAACAATGGATATCATTGAAGATTTAAAGGTTAAAGTAAAAGAGCAACATATCAAGGAACCGATTGAATGTAGACAGCTTGTGATCGACAGTATTCGTGAACAGATGGATGTCGGAGAGACAGCATACGAATTTGAAAATCGTCAGAGTGTGGTTTTCGTGATCGGAGTAAATGGTGTTGGCAAAACAACAACGATCGGTAAACTTGCAGGAAAGCTGAAAGCACAGAATAAGAAAGTGATCCTTGCGGCAGCGGACACATTCCGTGCGGCTGCAGGAGAGCAGTTAAAAGAATGGTCCAACCGTGCCGGTGTTGAGATGATCGGCGGTCAGGAAGGCGCAGATCCGGCATCAGTTGTATATGATGCGGTTGCTGCTGCGAAAGCGAGAAGGGCAGATGTACTTCTGTGTGATACAGCCGGAAGACTTCACAATAAGAAGAACCTGATGGAAGAGCTCCACAAGATTTACCGGATTCTGGAAAAAGAGTACCCAGAGGCATACCTGGAAACGCTGGTGGTGCTGGATGGTACCACGGGCCAGAATGCGCTGCAGCAGGCAAGACAGTTTGCAGAAGTGGCAAATGTCACCGGTATCATTCTGACGAAGCTGGACGGAACTGCAAAGGGCGGTATCGCCGTTGCCATCCAGTCCGAGCTTGATATTCCGGTCAAATACATCGGCGTGGGCGAGAGCATCCACGATCTGCAGAAATTTGATGCAGACCAGTTTGTAAATGCACTGTTCCATACATCCGAAGAGAATGCTTAAAAAAGACAACAAGGAGAAAAGACTATGGCAGAAGAAATGCTGACACTCCCGAAATTTGAGGAAGCGTCTGAAATCGTAAAAAAAGTAACACAGGAGACCAAACTGGTTTACAGCAAATATTTCAGCGAGCAGACGGGAAATAAAGTCTATTTAAAACCGGAAAATATGCAGCTGACCGGCGCCTATAAGCTGCGCGGTGCTTATTACAAAATCAGCACCTTAAGTGAAGAGGAGCGCGCAAAAGGACTGATCACCGCATCTGCAGGAAACCATGCACAGGGCGTTGCGTATGCGGCAAAATGCTACGGTGCAAAGGCTGTCATCGTAATGCCGACTACCACACCGCTCATCAAAGTAGAGCGTACCCAGAGCTACGGCGCTGAGGTTGTTCTGTACGGAGATGTGTACGATGAGGCATGTGCAAAAGCATACGAGCTTGCAGCGGAGCATGGCTATACCTTTATTCACCCGTTCGATGATCTGACCGTTGCAACCGGCCAGGGAACCATCGCTATGGAAGTGATTCAGGAGCTTCCGCTCGTAGATTATATCCTTGTTCCGATCGGAGGAGGCGGACTGGCTACCGGTGTTTCCACACTGGCAAAACTGCTGAAACCAAACATCAAAGTCATCGGTGTTGAGCCGTCCGGAGCAGCCTGTATGAAGGCTTCTTTTGAAAAAGGCGAGGTAACGACCGTATCTCCTGTCAGCACAATTGCAGACGGTACTGCAGTACAGACACCGGGATCCAAGATTTTCCCGTATGTAAGACAGAACCTGGACGAGATCATTACCGTGGATGATGATGAGCTGATCGTAGCATTCCTTGATATGGTAGAAAACCACAAGATGATCGTTGAGAACTCCGGTCTTCTGACTGTGGCTGCATTAAAGCATCTGGATGTCAGGGGCAAAAAGATTGTTTCAATCTTAAGCGGCGGAAATATGGACGTCATCACCATGTCTTCCGTGATCCAGAACGGACTGATCCAGAGAGACCGTATCTTTACTGTATCCGTTCTTCTGCCGGATAAACCAGGCGAGCTGGTACGCGTTTCCCAGGTGATTGCAAACGAGAACGGAAACGTCATCAAACTGGACCACAACCAGTTCTTCACAACGAACAGAAGTGCTGCAGTAGAGCTCCGCATCACAATGGAGGCATTCGGCACCGATCACAAGAACCGTATCGTCAAAGCACTGGAAGAGGCTGGCTATACACCGAAGATTGTAAGACCGAACCTGTAAAAACAGAAATTGCAGAGAAAATTCTGAAAAAAAGAAAAATAAAAATACAAAGGGCAATGAGAATAGGAGGGATGGTTTGAAAAATCCCTAAAAGACATAGGGAGAAGCCGACGGAGGAACATAGAAAGCACTTTGGGTCCGGTGGCTTTGCTGGGGAGAAAGACATCGGAACGGAGGTGGACCTTCGGAAAAGGATGAGAAGCGTCAAGCAGAGCGCGGATAGTAAGACATAGGGAAGCATGAGTTGGCAGAGTTGTCCAAAATGAAGGTTAAATTTGGTATACAGGTATAGATTCTGGGGGTTTCCCATCGGGGTTAGCATACTACCTAAATTTGCAGCGACGGTTTGCATGACGACCAGAGGGACTATGAGGGATTCTTGATTTGCCATTTGCAGCACGGTGAGACCGAAAGGAACAAAAATAAGTAAGGAAACATCGTTTGTAATTACCATGCTGGAGATAAAAGGTAAAAAAACGAGAGAGAATAGCATTTTCCGGGAGGTAGTGGCTCTCTTGATTAAGTGATTCCCAAGGTAGAGAAACAATCCGGCTTTTTGAAATCCTTTGGTAACTGCCATCAGGCTAAACAAAAGAAATAGTGTGTCCCAATCAACATAGGCAATGTAAGAAAGATTGGGAGGGACAATCATGGAGAAGATGAGAGCTAATGCAATTGCGATACACAGAATCGTTTCTTTCTGAACAAACCCAATACAGCGTTTTACAAATTTTGACATAAGGACATGAACTCCAGGAAAAGGAAAGAAATGAAAAAGTGACCGATTATAAAATCGATCACTTTCTTGTGGTGGAGGAGGATGGATTCGAACCATCGAAGTCGTCGACAACAGATTTACAGTCTGCCCCCTTTGGCCACTCGGGAACTCCTCCATATGAAATTGGAGCTGGTGGACGGACTCGAACCCCCGACCTGCTGATTACAAATCAGCTGCTCTACCAACTGAGCTACACCAGCATAGGTACTCATCCGCAGCAAGGATTAGTCTAACAGATGGCAGCTGTTTTGTCAATAGTTTTTTGAAAAAAGAAGGGATTTTTTGTGGAGTGAAACCGGAGGCAGGTGGGGAAGGAGGACATGGAAGCTGAGGAGAAGGCAGAGTGGGTTTCCCTTTCGGGACAAGCAGCGGGATTTCCCCTGGGCAATCTGCCCCGTATGCGGACAGGAACAGTATCAGGAGGATCTGCCGCTGGAGGAAGGCCGGTGCCTGGCGTGCCGGCGGCGGGCGCGTAAGAGAGAGGAGGATGCTATGACATTGCGGGAGATGTCCGTGGAGTACCGGGCCCAGGCCCAGGCGCTCCGGGGACGGATGCAGGAGCTGGAGAAGGCGTGGAAACAGACGGAGGACCCGGCGGAGCGGGCCAATTTGGAGGGAAGAATCTGGACGCTGGAGGTCCTCTGGCGGGAGACCCGGGATCAGGCGGTTTTGCTGGAGTGTTACTATGAAAGGGGGTACCACCGCAATGAAAAGTATACGTTATAGGAGAGGGCGGGAAAACGAACGGGACCTGGCGGTGTACACCCGCCTGATGGCCGAGGACAACGGCAGCCAGCTCCAACAGCTGCGCCGGAATCTGGCCCAGGCGCTTCGGGAGGAGGTGACGGAGCGCCAGAAGCAGGTCCTGTTTTTATACTATAACCAGGGGCTTACCATGCGGGAGATTGGAGCGGCGCTGGGGGTAGACCGGAGTACGGTGTCCCGCACCATAAAGCGGGGAGAAGCCCGGCTCCACCGCTGCCTGCGCTATGGCGGGGCGGCGTTGCTCCGAGGGTCTCTGGGGGAGGAGGGAAGAAAAAATTTTCGACACGCCGTTGACAAACGGGTTTTCCGGGGAAGATAATACAGACACGAAGTAAGCCAAAGGGGGAAGGCGGCATGAAAGAAAATCCGATCCGGGACCTGTTGGCCCAGGGAAACTGGGGGGAGGACCAGGCCCTGCTCCAGGGGCTGAGGCAGTGGCAGTATGCACCTGTGCTCTGGCAGGCCTATGAGACCTTGCAGGAGGAGGCCTTGTTTCACAGCCAGGTGCATGGCCCCGGTCACATTCACCGGGTTCTTCTCCTGGCGGCGCTGCTCTGCTGGAAGGAGGGTGCGCCGGAGGAGATGGTCCGGCAGGTGTTCCGGGCGGCCAGCTATCACGATGTGGGAAGGACCTTTGACGGATATGATATCTACCATGGGGCTCGGTCCGCCCTCCGTCTGGCGGCGCTGACAGGCCAGACGGGGGAGGCCCTGGTGGAGCTGCAGGCGGCGGTGACCGCCCATTCCCGTCCGGACCGGGAGATGGCGTCCATTGTGGCCTCGTTCCAGCCGCGGGACCTGCCCCACGCCATGGCGCTGACCCGTCTTCTGAAGGATGCGGACAACCTGGACCGAGTGCGTCTGGGCGACTTGGACCCAAAGTTTCTCCGGCATGACAGCGCCAAGGACTTAGTGGGTTTTGCCCAGCGCTTGTTTCAGAGGGACCAGGCGGCACGAGAACCATAAGGATGCCCAGCGGGATGGCCGGCAGTAAGCCGGCTGTCCCGTTTTTTGTCGAATCTGCCTGAAAACGCCCCTGGAATGTTGTGCAGTCGGTGCAGCGGTTTGGGAGAAAGAAACCTTTACATTTGCCGGGTCGAATGATACAATAGCCGCGTTGGCCGGCCCCCAATCGCTTTTGAAGGGCCGGGCGGCAAACGGATGGTATTCCGAATAGGAAACTGTACCGGCATATTCCCTGCGGGTCCGCTGCTCCGGCACGGGACCCATCGCGTCACCCTGACCTGTGGAAAGGCAAGGTGATCGGATGAAGATTGGATTCATTGGAGCGGGAAAAGTTGGCTTCTCCCTGGGGCAGTTTTTTGTCCAGGGTGGCCTCCCAGTGACCGGCTATTACAGCAGGCACCGAGGGTCGGCCCAGGAAGCGGCGGCATGGACTGGCACGAAGCAATACGAATCTTTGGAGTCGTTGGTTCGGGCGAGTGACGCGTTATTTTTGACCGTTCCGGATGGAGCGATTGCCTCAGTGTTTGCACAGCTGAGGGAATTTGACCTGGCAGGAAAACAGATTTGTCATTGCAGCGGCGCACTGACCGCCCGGGAAGCCTTTCCCGGGGTGGAGGAGACAGGCGCCGGTCACTATTCGATCCACCCGTTGTTCCCCCTCTGCGACAAGACCGTCGCCTGGCGGGAATTACCGGGTGCTTTTTTCTGCCTGGAGGGCCATGGTCCCCACCTGGACTGGTGGGCGGAGCAGCTGGCTTCTCTGGGGGCCAGGGTGCGGATTCTCCCCAGCCGGGGAAAGGGGGCCTACCATGCCGCCTGCACCGTGGCCAGCAACCTGATGTGTGCGCTGGTTCAGGAGAGTGTGGCACTGTTGCGGGGCTGCGGGTTCTCCCAGCGGGAGGCCCTGGACGCATTGGCCCCCCTGATGAAAGCCAATCTGGCCCATCTTCTCCAGGTGGGTCCCCAGCAGGCTTTGACAGGGCCTGTGGAGCGAGGGGACACTGCCACGGTGGCCAAACATTTGGCCTGCTTGACCGGGGAGGATGCCCGGCAGGTTTATCGGGGGGCCTCCCGCATGCTGGTGGAGTTGGCACGAAACAAGCACCCGGACATTGACGCGGAGTCTATGAACGAGATACTAAAGGAAGGATCGAACCGATGAAACAGAACAATGTTGTCACCTTAGCAGCCATGAAAGCCCGGGGGGAAAAAATCTCCCAGCTCACCTGCTACGACTATTCCACCGCCCGGCTGATGGACCAGGCGGGCATCAACATGATCCTGGTGGGGGACAGCCTGGGGATGACCATGCAGGGCTATTCCGACACCCTGCCGGTAACCCTGGAGGAGATGATCCTCTATGGCCGCAGCGTGGCCCGGGGATGCCGGAATGCCTTTGTGGTTTTGGACATGCCCTTTATGAGTTACCAGGTCTCCCCGGAGCAGGCCCTGGCCAATGCCGGCCGAATGATGAAAGAGACCGGCGTGGACGGCGTGAAGCTGGAGGGCGGCGAAGGGATCTGCCCCCAGATCCGGGCCATCACCGCCGCCGGCATTCCGGTCTGCGCCCATGTGGGGATGACCCCGCAGTCCTACCACGCTTTTGGGGGCTTTACGGTACAGGGCAAGGGGGAAGCCGGCGCGGCCCGTCTGCTGAAGGATGCCTTGGCGGTGCAGGAAGCTGGGGCCTTTGCCGTGGTTCTGGAGTGTGTTCCCCCTAAGCTGGCCGCGCTGATCTCCCGGAAGCTGGACATCATCACCATCGGCATTGGGGCCGGCGGGGGCTGTGATGGCCAAGTGCTGGTCTACCAGGATATGCTGGGGATCACCGAAGGACAGACGCCAAAGTTTGTCAAGGCGTTTGCCCAGGTGGGACAGCAGATGATGGAGGCCTTTCAGGCCTATGACAGCCAGGTGAAGAGCGGTGCTTTTCCCGCCCCGGCCCAGACCTATGCCAAAAGCGACTGCGGCGATGAAGTGCTGAACCGACTAGACGAGAGCCAGTCGGCCCCGCTGCTGTCCGTCTGTTCTACGCAGTGAGGAGGAAGACCATGCTGATTGCAACAACCTGTTCTGAGGTGCGGGCCCAGGTGGCGGCCTGGAAAGAGGAGGGACTGACCGTGGGGCTGGTCCCCACCATGGGATATCTCCATGAGGGCCATGCCAGCCTGGTGGAGGAAGCGGTCCGCCAGTGCGACCGGGTGGTGGTGTCCGACTTTGTCAACCCCACCCAGTTTGGCCCCAATGAGGACCTGGAGGCCTATCCCCGGGATTTCCGCCGGGACTGCGCTATTCTGGAGGCCCACGGCTGCCATTTGGTGTTTCATCCCACTGTGGAGGAGATGTACCCGCCCGACGCGGCGACCTATGTGGAAATGCTATCTGAGATGCCCAAACAGCTGTGCGGCAAGACCCGCCCCATCCATTTCCGGGGCGTGTGCACCGTGGTGGCCAAGCTATTCAATATTGTCACCCCGGACAAGGCGTTCTTTGGCCAAAAGGACGCCCAGCAGCTGGCCATTCTCCGCCGGATGGTCCGGGACCTGTCCTATGGAATCACGCTGGTGGGCTGCCCCATTGTCCGGGAGCCCGACGGACTGGCCAAGTCCTCCCGCAATACCTATTTAAGTAAAGAGGAACGCCGGGCCGCATTGGTGCTTTCCCAGGCTGTGGCCCTGGGGGAGGACCTGGTGGCCTCCGGGGAGACCGATGCCCGCAGCATTGTGACGGCGATGACCGACCACATTGCCGCAGAGCCCCTGGCCAGAGTGGACTATGTCTCCGCTGTGGATGGGGAGACCATGGAGCCGGTGGATCAAATTCGGGAAGGGGTTCTGGTGGCGCTGGCGGTCTATATTGGAAAAACCCGTCTCATTGATAATTTTCTTGTGGAGGGCAGATGATATGACGGTGGAGATGCTGAAGGGAAAAATCCATCGGGCCACGGTGGTCCAGGCGGAGCTTCATTACGTGGGGTCTATCACCGTGGACCAGGCACTGCTGGAGGCCGCTGGGATTTTGGAGTATGAGAAGGTCCAGATTGTGGACATCGACAATGGCAGCCGCTTTGAGACTTACACCATCGCCGGGGAGCGGGGCTCGGGGATGATCTGCCTCAACGGGGCTGCTGCCCGGTGCGTCAGCGTGGGGGACAAAATCATCATCATGTCCTATGCCCACATGACGCCGGAAGAGATTGCCCGGGGATACCACCCCAATGTGGTTTTTGTGGACGAAGAGAACCAGGTGGCCCGGGTAACAGCCTATGAAAAGCACGGCCTGCTCAAAGACATGGCCTGAGCCATTCCCCCTGTGGGGACGTGAAGAAGGATGCGTCGGTATGCCGGCGAGATTGGAGCGAGAGATTCATGGAAAATCTGCAAGGAAAGTGCGTCCTGCTGTGTGTGTCCGGCGGCATTGCCGCCTATAAAATGCCCAACGTGGCCAGCGCCCTGCGGAAAGCGGGGGCGGAGGTCCATGTGGTGATGACCCAGAACGCCACCCAGTTTATTACCCCCCTGACCTTTGAGTCCCTGACCAACCACCGGTGTGTGGTGGACACCTTTGCCCGGGACTTTCAGTATGACATTGCCCACGTCTCCCTGGCCACCGCTGCGGACCTGATTTTGGTGGCGCCGGCCACCGCCGATGTCATCGCCAAGCTGGCCCACGGCATTGCCGATGACATGCTCACCACGGTGGTTCTGGCGGCCCGCTGCAAAAAACTGGTGGCCCCGGCCATGAACACGGCGATGCTGGAAAACCCCATCACCCAGGACAATCTTGCTGCCTTGGAGAAGTACGGTTTTTCCATTATCCCCCCGGACAGCGGCCTCTTGGCCTGCCAAGCGGTGGGCAGTGGGAAGATGCCGGAACCGGAGGTTTTGCTGGACCACATTGCCCGGGAACTGGCCCGGGAGAAGACCCTGGCCGGGGTTCGGGTGACAGTGACGGCCGGCCCCACCCAGGAGGCCC